>Ga0302314_10002871_pt1 | contig 31963 bp, 28 predicted proteins | sample III_Palsa_N2_3_FD_200533 | JGI IMG/M metagenome (GOLD analysis project Ga0302314, IMG submission 200533) | Peat permafrost microbial communities from Stordalen Mire near Abisko, Sweden - III_Palsa_N2_3 | ecosystem: Environmental > Terrestrial > Soil > Palsa > Peat permafrost | place: Sweden... | reverse complement strand
GTCAGAGGGACCGGCCACCGAAACCGCGCAGCGATAGACGCCGGTGTCGAGCGTGGCGCCGGCCAGCGCCGCATAGCCGCCATAGCTGGCGCCGACGATGCACACTCGCTTCGGATCGATCGTCCCCAGCTTGGCGAGCGCGCGCACGCCGTCGGAAAGGTCGGTCTGCATCTTGCGACCCCACTGGCCGAAGCCCTTGGCCATGAAGTCCCAGCCAAAACCGGCCGAGCCTCGATAGTTGACCTGCAGCACCGCGTAGCCGCGCGAGGCCATGGCCTGGGCCCGCCAGTCGAAGCCCGGCGTGTCGCGCGCGGCCGGCCCGCCGTGCGGAAAGACGATCAAGGGCAGGTCCTTGGCGGGTTTGCCCTTCGGGATCGTGAGATAGCCGCTCAGCGGCGTCCCGTCGGCAGCCTTGAAGTTGACCTTAAGCTGCTGGGCGACCTCCTCGGACTTGAGGTCTGCGTACTCGTCCGCCAGCGGGACACCCTTGCCGGCGTCGAGGTCGATCAGGGCATAGCTTGGGATGTCGGCGAGCGTGTCCACGCGTACGACGAGCTTGCGGTGGTCGGCGGAGAACGACTGCAGCTGGACGATGGCGTTCGGATAGGTGGCGAGAACCGAATCCCAGCCCTTCTGGTCCTTCGGATCAAAGAATTTGTAGGTCAGGATGTCGCCATCCAGAGTCGCCTGACCGATCGGCGCACCGGTCGTCGGGTCGGTGATCAGCGCGTCGGGCGCCGGCGTAGGTTCGGTCCACACGCCGTCCGCCGCCGACAGCTCGCGGATGGTCGAGCCCGTGGCGCCTTCGGTCCGCACGGTGACCGAACGGCCGTCGCGTCCGAGGCCTTCGAGCTCTGGGTGCTCGATCAGGGCGATGTCCTTGTCGACGGTCCGCCAGAACCCCTTCCACAACTTGAGACTCCAGTGGCCGCCCTGGGCGTCGTATTCCGACTCCGCCAGGCGCCCGCCCTGCGAATCCACCACGTAGCCGTCGGTATGGATGAACCCCTCGTCGACGATCGTCGTGGCGTCGCCGCGATCGATGTCGATCTTGAAGAGGCCGTCGTGTCCGACATTGTTGACGAACACCACGCCTTGCACGAAGGCGATGGGGTGGCCGCCGATCATGCGGATTTGTGGCGCGCCGTAGATGACGTTGGCGGTGTCGGGATGGTCGCCAAAGCTGCTCGTGACGGTCGACAGCAATTGGGTCTGCTTCTTCTTGGCGACGTCGTAGTCCGCGGCGAGGAACCATTCCGTCCGCGCCGAGTCGGTGAAGGCCATGTAGCCGGTCACGCTCGAGGTGATGATCAGGCGCCCTGGACCGGCCCACTGGACGTCGCGCAATTTGTGGTCGCCGCCGCGCAGCCCGCCCAGCGTCTCGCCGCTCTTGACGTCCTTGATGAGGACATTGCGATTTTCGCCGTCGGTGATGACGACAGCAACCTTGCCGCCGTCTGGCGACAGAGCCACCCGCTCGATCATCGGCAGCTTGCCGTAGACTTCCAGGGGCGCTGCCGTGGCCGCCGAAACCCACGCGGCCGCAACGGCGACCGCCAACGCCAACAACTTCACCCGAATCCCCCCGGACGCACTCGACTAAACGTGGCTTTAGCAGCCGCCGCCGGCACCGCAACATGCCGGAATGCCGCAGGCCGCACCCGCCGGCGTCTCGCCGGCATTTACTCGGGGCTAGGAGATCGCCGGGGCCACCGCCGTCATCACCGCGCCGATCTCTTCGTGCAGGACGAGGTCGGCGAAGCGGTCCTGGTCGGTGGGTTCGCGGTTGACGATGGCCAGTTGCGCGCCGCCCCGCTTGGCGAGCAGGGGGAAGCCGGCGGCCGGAAACACCACCAGCGAAGAGCCGAGGACCAGGAAGAGGTCGCAGTCGAGGCTGGCTTCTTCCGCCCGGGCCATCTCCGCCTCCGGCATTGGCTGGCCGAAGGAGATGGTGGCGGTCTTCACGAGTCCGCCGCAGGCGCGGCAGGCGGGGATCTCGCCGCGATCGAGGAAGGGGCCCTTGAGGTCGGCCAGCTCGTGGCGCAGGCCGCAGTCCAGGCATTTGGCGTAGCTGGCGTTGCCGTGCAGCTCGACGATGCGCTCGGACGGCACGCCGGAGGCCTGGTGCAGATCATCGACGTTCTGGGTGATGACCATGCTCGCCTTGCCGGCGGCGACCAGGCGCGCCACCGCATGGTGGCCGGCGTTGGGCTTGGCGCCGACCCAGCCGGCGGCGCCGCTGAATGCGCGCGTCCAGGCCTCGCGACGGCGTTCCTCACTGGCGACGAAGTCCTGGAAATAGATCGGCTTCATGCGGCTCCAGACGCCGCCGGGGCTGCGGAAATCCGGCACGCCGGACTCGGTCGACATGCCGGCGCCGGTAAAGATCACCACCCGCCCGGCCGCCGCGATCATCGCCGCTAGGTCGCCGCTCATGAAGCGCGCTCAAAGCGGACCGCTCTCCAGGCCTCGGGGTCGTCGCAGTGGCTGATCCCCGTCGAGGCGTCGATGGCGCCGGACACCGTTCCGCGGTCGGCCGGTACGCACAACAGGTCGAACGACCACACGCCCTCAAAGATGTTGGTCTTGTTGTTCAGATAGTTAGTCTGGTTGTAGGCCGGGCATATGTAGTACCAGAACTGATACCCCAGCCCCGACAGCCGATCCATCAAGGTGCGCGAACTGTCCTGCGTATGGTGGTTCAGGTACTCGAGATAGAGGATCGGGCGGGTCCGCCCGATGGTGGCCATGGCGCCGTCCAGCAGGTTGGTCTCGTAGCCCTCGACATCGGCCTTGATGAAATCGACCCGCTCGAACCCGAAGGAATCCAGGGTCCGTATCGGGGTGGGCTCGGTCGGAAATGTAGCGGCCTCATAAAAGCTCGCGCCGCCGAAGTTGTTGGGTTGGCGAGGATCGATGATCGGAAACTGAGCCACGCCGTCGCGATCGCCGATGGCGATCTGATGGGTGCGGACGTTGAGCCGCTCGTTGAGGGCGACGTTGGCGCAGAGCAGCTGAAAGACGTGCTGCTGCGGCTCGAAGGCGTGGACCCGTCCGTCATCGCCGACGAATTCGGAAAGGGCCAGCGTGTGGGCGCCGATGTTCGCCCCGGCCTCGATGACCACATCGCCCGGCCGGACGATCTGGGAAAACAGGAACGGCTCGGGCTCAGACCACTCGCCATACTGGTCGAGGCTTCGGCCGATGTAGTGGTCGTGCTCGTTGAACAGCATCGTCCCGTAGCGGCATCGCTTCAGCTTATACATCGCGCGCCGCTCATGCCGTGTTCGCGCGGCGTCCAGCCAGATAGAGCCCGGCGATGAGGCCGGCGAAGGGGATGAGCGCCAGGGCGTCGGCCCACGGGCCGCTGTAGAGCGGGTTGTTGGCGGTCATGAAGTCGCCCACCGCCTGGTTGAAGGGGCCGAGCACGCCGGCCATGAAGGCGATGCCGATTCCGGCGATGGCCCCGCCGGCGATGTAGCCGGACGCCACCAACACCCCAGGACTCTTGTCCGTCTCGGCGATCAGCTCAGGCTCGGAGAGGTTGCGATGCGCCAGCCGCGCCTTGAGATGGCGGTCGACGAGGCCGCGCACCAGGCCGCCGATGAACACCGGCATCGACGAGGAGATCGGCAGGTAGACGCCGACCGCGAAGGCCAGCGAGCCGATGCCGCACATCTCGAGCGCGATGGCGATCATCCCGCCCAGGATGACCAGGGTCCAGGGCAACTTGCCGCCGAGAATGCCCTTGATGATGTAGCTCATCAGCGTCGCTTTGGGGGCAGCGAACTTGGCGACGGTGGTGCCGTCGGGGCGCACGCGGTGGGTGCCGTTGACGCCCGGATCGACCAGCCAGCGGGGCGCGCCGCTGGCGTCGATGAGGTAGCGGCCGGGCTCGCCGCCGACGGTGTCCGTCTTCTGCCAGACGCGGTAGGGCGCGGTATCGGAGGCCGCCTGCGGCCCGCGGATGTGATCGGTCGGCAGGCTCGCGAGCGCCGCGGCGGGCACGCGCCAGGCCGGCGCCGGGAGGCCCTCCTTGGCGACCGGCGCGCCGGCCGCCGCCACCGGCACATAGACGGTCGAGGCGTCGTTCAGCGCCAGCAGGATCGGTCCCAGCGCCAGGGCTGAGACCAGGGCGCCGCAGAGGATGGCGATCTGCTGCGCGCGGGGCGTCGAGCCGATCAGGAAGCCAGTCTTGAGGTCCTGCGAGGTCGTCCCGCCGTTTGAGGCGGCGATGCAGACGATGCCGCCGACCGAGAGGGCGGTGACGTAGTAGCTGGGGCCGGTCCAGCCGAGGGCGAGGAAGATCAGGCAGGTGAGCAGCAGGGTGGCCACGGTCATGCCGGAGATCGGATTTGACGAGGAGCCGATCTGGCCGGTGAGCCGGGATGAGACGGTGACGAACAGGAAGCCGAAGACGACGATCAGCAGGGCGCCGACCAGATTCATCCGCAGGCTGTGGACGAGCAGGATCGCTGCGACCAGGCCGAAGAGGCCGAGAGCCACGAAGCGCGGCGACAGGTCTTGGTCGGTGCGCAGGACCTCGGCCGACGCGTCGCCGCGGCGCGCCCGCCAGTCGGCCAGGCCGCCGGCGACGCCGCGCCAGATCATTGGCAGGGAGCGGAAAAGGCTGATGATGCCGCCGGTGGCGACCGCCCCGGCCCCGATGTAGAGCACATAGGCGCCGCGGATGTCGTCCGGCCCCATCTGGGCGATGGGCATGGTCCCGGGCGCCACGACCCCGGGCGCTGCCGCGCCAAAGAAGTGAATCGCCGGGATCAGCACCAGGTAGGCCAGCACCCCGCCGGCGGCCATGGTCGAGGCGATCTTGGGGCCGATGATGTAGCCGACGCCGAGCAGCTCGGGCGAGATCTCGGCCGAGATCGAGCCGGCGGCCAGCGGTGCGCCGAAAACCTTTTCGGGGATGTCCTTCCACAGGCGGAAGGCCTCCATGGCCAGCTTGTAGACCACACCTGCGCCGAAGCCGGCGAAGATCGCCGTCGCGCCCGAGCGGGCCGCCGCTTCGTCGGCCGGCGCGCCGTCGTCACGGCCGAGCGCGCGTTCTTCCGACGTCGCACCGGCTTTGAGCACCTCGGCGCAGGCCGTGCCCTCGGGGTATTTGAGAATTCCGTGCTCCTGGACGATCAGCGCCCGGCGCAGGGGGATCATCATCAGGATGCCGAGCAGGCCGCCCAGGATCGCCACCACCGTGACCCGGCCGACCTCGAGGTCGAAGCCCAGGATCATGATCGCTGGCATGGTGACGCCGACGCCGAAGGCGATGGATTCGCCGGCCGAACCGGCGGTCTGGACGATGTTGTGCTCGAGGATCGTGGCTGAGCGCACGCCGAGGCGCCCGAGCAGCCGGAACAGCGTCAACGAGATCACCGCCACGGGGATCGAGGCGCTGACCGTCAAGCCGACCTTCAGCACCAGGTAGAGCGAGGAGGCGCCAAAGACAACGCCCAGGAGGACGCCCATGACTAGCGGCGTGACGGAAAGCTCGCGCAGCCGCACCGCGGCCGGGATGAGCGGGCGGAACGGGACAAGCCCCGCCGGTCGATCAGTTGCGCTCACCTATCCCCCTCGCAGCTTCGCTTCAGTTTGGCGCCTCTCTCCCCCCTCCATGAGGGGGGAGTACGGCCGAAGGCCGGGAGGGGGGATCAGACACGCCGGCGCGTCCGACCCCCCTTCGTCCCTTCGGGACACTTCCCCCCTGTGAGGGGGGAAGAGAGTCCGGACGTTACTTCAGCACAGGGACGGTCACAGCGCCAGCACAGGCGCCTCGCGCCAGAGGGTGGGGAATTCGGCCTTCAGGGCCCGCACTTTCGGCAGGTCGTTGATGGCGATGTAGGGCGCCTCGGGGTGATGGGCGAGGTAGTCCTGGTGATAGTCCTCGGCGTGGAAGAAGCCGGTGTCGGGGTCGATGCGCGTGGCGATGGGCCGGCCGAACGCTTTGGCGCCATTGAGCTGGGCGATGTAGCGCCCGGCGACGGCCTTCTGGGCGGCGTCGCGGTAGAAGATCTCCGAGCGGTACTGTGGGCCTTCGTCTGGACCCTGGCGGTTCACCTCGGTCGGATCGGTGGCCACCGAGAAGAAGATGCGCAGGATCTGGCCGTAAGAGATCTGGGCCGGGTCGTAGGTGATCTCGACCGACTCGGCGTGACCGGTCACGCCCGATCCGACGATCTCATACTGCGCCGTGGCCCGCTTGCCGCCGGCGTAGCCCGCCCAGACCTTCTTCACCCCGCGGACATGTTCGAAGACGCCCTGGACGCCCCAGAAGCAGCCGCCCGAGAGCACGGCGGTTTTCACGCCCGCGGCCGGTGGATCGTAGGCGGGGGCGGGCAGGGGGCCGGCGACCGCGGCGGTGCAGGCGGCAGCGAGCAGCGCGGCGGCGGTGGCGAGGACTCTGGCTGACATAGTGGTCTCCGGTTCTGTCCCAGTGAATTCGCGCAATCCTGGCCGGAGGTTACGCCGCCTCGTCAGAGCATGTAACGATCAAGCCGGATTGGCCGAACAAGGATGCAGGCGCCGCAGGTGGAGGCCGAGCTCAAGGCGCTGATGATCGCCGCCCAGGCGGGCGACGGAGCCGCCCAGACGCGGCTTCTCACCTTGCTGGCCGGGCGGCTGCGCGCCTTCTTCGCCCGGCGTCTCGGCACACCGGACGTCGAGGATCTGGTGCAGGAGGCGTTGCTGGCCATCTATCTGAAGCGCGCGACCTTCGATCCGCGGTTCGATTTCACACCGTGGGCCTTCGCCATTGCTCGCTACAAACTGGTCGATCATTTCCGCCGCACCGGCGCGCGGCCGAGCACACCGCTGGACGACGCCGGCGAGCTTTTGGCGGCCGACAATCCAGAGGAGGGGGCGGTCCGCCGCGACCTCTCGCGCCTGCTCGCCAGGCTGCCGACGCGACAGCAGGCCCTGATGCGCGACGTCAAGCTTGAAGGCTATTCCATGGAGGAGGCGGCGGCCCGGGCTGGGATGAGCGTCGGGGCCACCAAGGTCAGTATCCACCGGGCGATGCAGCGGCTGATGAAGGAGGTCCGCGATGAAGACCTCTGAACTGATCGCAGTGCTGGCGGATTCGGAGCCGATCCAGCCTGTGGTGCCGGCCCGGCGCCTCATGCCTGCGGCTGTGGTCGGGGCGGCCGCGGCTCTGGCGCTGCTGTTGGTGACGCTCGGCCTGCAACCGCTCGGGGCGGCCGTCCAGGCGTCGTGGTTCTGGATGAAGGCCGGCTACGGCCTTGCCGCGGCCCTGGCCGGCCTGCTGCTGCTGATTCCATTGGCGCGGCCGGGGGCGCGAATTGGCCTTGCCGGCGTCGCGGCCCTGGCGGTCGCGGTCCTCTGCATGTCGATGATGGCCATGCATCAGGCTATGCGCGCCCCGCCGGGCGACGCCGCCGGCCTGTGGATGGGACACACCTGGCAGGTCTGCCCGTGGCGAATCGCCGGCCTCGCCATCCCGATCTGGTTGGCGCTGATCCTCGCCCTGCGCGGCCTCGCGCCCACCCGCCTGGCGCTGACTGGCGCGGCGGCGGGCCTGATGGCCGGCGGCCTGGCGGCGGCGGTCTACGGCCTGTGGTGCCAGGAGCGCGCGGCGCCCTTCGTGGTCGTCTGGTATAGCGCTGGGGTGGCCATCGCCGTCCTGGTCGGCGCCTTGGCGGGTCGGAGACTGCTTAGATGGTGAGCCTGATTCTCAATGTACTGTGGTTCGTCCTGGGCGGGTTCGCCGCGGGGCTGGCCTGGATGATCGGCGGCTGCGTCCTGGCCCTGACCATCGTCGGCCTGCCGTGGGTCCCGGCGGTATTCCGCCTGGGCATGTTCGCCTTCGCTCCGTTTGGTCGCAGTGTCGTCCCACGCCAGGTGATCACTGGCCGCCACGACCTCGGCACGGGATGCTTCGGCGCTCTGCTCAATGTCGTCTGGTTCGTCTGCGCCGGCTGGTACATCGCTCTGGCGCACCTGATCATCGGCGTCGCCCAGGCGATCACCCTGATCGGCATCCCGTTCGCTCTGAAGCATTTCGAGCTGGCCGGGCTTGCCCTGGCCCCGGTCGGCAAGACGCTCAGGCCTTAGTCTGAGCAAGGCAAAGAGCGCCCGCGCCGTTTCAGGCGCGGGCGCTCGAATCACTCGTCACCGACGAATGGGTGGGCCGGCGAGCGCCGGCCGCACGCCTATTGCGGGCTGGCGGGGGCCGGAGCTGCGGCCGGGGCGGCCTTCATGGCGCCCTTCATATGGTGGTGGTGATGCCAGTGGTGGTGGTGGTGATGCCAGTGGCGTCCCTTATGGTGACGCCCCTTGTGGTGGCGCCAATGGCCGTGGTGCCCTCCCATCGACGCGGTCTTACCCGCTGGGTTGGGGACGGGCTGCATGGTCACCTGGGCGACCGCCGTGCCCCCCACGAGCGCTGAGATGGCGAGCGCCGTGACGGCAATGCCTGGAAGCTTCATGTCTTTTCCCTATGAGGTTAATTGCCCCGACTATCGTGGTCCTTTTAGCGCCATTCCTGCATAACTGAAACAGGTCTGTTGAAAGCCGCCTCCAATTGATTTCATGGGCGAACCCGGCCCGTCCCCGCCGGGGTTGACAGGCCGCCGCATTCGGGACCATTGCGCCCCTGCGGCCTCCAGGGCCGCGTTCCGAAGAAACCCAGATGCCCAGCGACAGTACCGGCCCAAATAGCGGGCCGCCGAGGTTGAACCGCCGGACCTGACGCATCGGGTCCTCGTGGCGACCGACGCGGCGTTCACGAGGCGAGCCCATGGTCTTCCTCTCCTCCGACCGGATGAACCCCGGCCTGCTGGCCCGGTTCGCGCGTCGGCGACTCGCGCCCAATCGATTCGATCTGGTCGCCTTTCTGCTGCTGGGCGGCCTTGCGGTGGTGGTGCTGCACGGCGCGCGGCAGATGAACCTGCCGATTTCGCACCTGCCAAACGCCGGGGTGACGCTCGACCCCCGGCGCTTACCGGAATACGCCCTGCGCTCGACGCTGCGCATGTTTGCGGCCATCGCCGCTTCGCTGCTCTTCACCTTCGTCGTCGCCACCCTGGCGGCCAAGAGCCGCAAGGCCGAGCTGATCATCATCCCGGCGCTGGACATCCTGCAGTCCATCCCGGTGCTCGGGTTCATGACCTTCACGTTGGCCTTCTTCATGGGCCTGTTTCCGGGTAACGAGCTGGGCGAAGAGCTGGCCTCGATCTTCATGGTGTTCACCGCCCAGGCCTGGAACATGGCCTTCAGCTTCTACCAGTCGCTGCGCACCCTGCCGGAAGACCTGCAGGAGGTGAGCCAGCAGTTCGGGCTCTCGCCGTGGCAAAGGTTTATCCGTCTCGAGCTGCCCTTCGCCACGCCGGCCCTGGTGTGGAACACCATGATGTCGATGTCCGGCGGCTGGTTTTTCGTGGTCGCCTCGGAGGCCATGCAGGTCGGGAACAACAATGTCGTGGTCCCGGGCATCGGCTCGTGGCTGGCGCTGGCCAGTCAGCAGTCCAATGTCGGCGCGGTGATCTGGGCTGTGGTCGCCATGGCCGTGGTCATTCTGCTCTATGACCAGCTGATGTTCCGGCCGATCGTCGCCTGGGCCGACAAGTTCCGCTTCGAGCAGACCGCTTCGGAGGAGGCGCCGGAATCCTGGTTCTACGACCTGCTGCGCCGCACGCGCCTGCTGCGCCGGCTCGGCCAGCCGCTGGGGTGGCTCGCCGCCAGAGCGCCGCGCCGGGCTCTGCCGCGCCTGCGCGCCCAAGTCGTTCTCAGGCCGCAGACAGGGCGCTTACTTGACCGGGTCTGGGCCGTGGTCGTGGCCATAGGGGTCGCCTGGGCGGCGCTGGCCATCTTCCGCTACCTCGCCGCCAATCTCAGCCTCAAGGACGCCCTGACCGCCTTCGGTCTCGGCTTCATCACCCTCATCCGCGTGCTGGTGCTGATCGCCGTGGCGACGGTGATCTGGGTGCCGATCGGGGTGTGGATCGGCATGCGGCCGGCCTGGTCGCAGCGCATCCAGCCGGTGGCCCAGTTCCTGGCCGCCTTCCCGGTTAACCTGCTCTACCCCTTTGCGGTGTCCTCGATCGTGTTCTTCAGCCTGGACCCCAACATCTGGCTCTCGCCGCTGATCATCCTGGGCACCCAGTGGTACATCGTCTTCAACGTCATCGCCGGCGCCTCGGCGCTGCCCAACGATCTCAAAGAGGCGGCCGACATCTTCCACCTGCGCTCCTGGCAGAGGTGGCGAGACTTCATCCTGCCGGGGATCTTCCCCTACTACGTCACTGGCGCGCTCACAGCTTCCGGCGGGTCGTGGAACGCCAGCGTCGTCGTCGAGGTGGTGACCTGGGGCAAGACCACGCTGCACGCCGCTGGGCTAGGCGGCTTCATCAACGAAGCGACGACCGCCGGGAACTTCCCGCGCGTGGCCCTCGGCATGACGGTGATGAGCATTTTCGTGATTGTGCTGAATCGCACGCTGTGGCGACCGCTCTACGGCTACGCTGCCGACAATCTGCGCCTCAACTGATGGGAGCCGCGCGATGACCCTGGTGATGGAACAGCCGGCCGCCCTGGTCGAGGTCGAGGGCCTCAGACACGTCTACGGCAAGAGCGCCGGCCCCGGCCTGGTGGTGCTGGACGACGTCAACCTCACCCTGCGTTCGGGCGAGATCGTCGGCCTGCTCGGCCGCTCGGGCTCTGGCAAATCGACCCTGCTGCGCTCGATCGCCGGCCTCATCACTCCCACGGCTGGCCGCGTGGAGGTCAAGGACCTGCCGGACGACACGAGCGCCCATGGCGTGGCCATGGTCTTCCAGACCTTCGCCCTCTTCCCGTGGCTGACGGTGCAGAAGAACGTTGAGCTGGGTCTGGAAGCCAAGGGCGTGGGGCCTGCCGAGCGGCGCAAACGCTCGCTGGCGGCCATCGACCTTATCGGCCTTGACGGCTTCGAGAACGCTTATCCGAAGGAGCTGAGCGGCGGCATGCGCCAGCGCGTGGGCCTCGCCCGCGCCCTCGTCGTTCAGCCCTCGATCCTGCTCATGGACGAGCCGTTCTCGGCCCTCGACGTGCTCACCGCCGAGACTCTGCGCACCGACCTGCTGGACCTCTGGGCCGAAGGCCGGATGCCGATCCGCGCCATCCTGCTCGTCACCCACAATATCGAGGAGGCGGTGCTGATGTGCGATCGCATCCTGGTGTTCTCATCCAATCCCGGCCGGGTGATCGCCGAGATCAAGGTCGACCTGCCGCAGCCGCGCAAGCGCCTGGATCCGGCCTTCCGCGCCTTGGTCGACGATATCTACGCCCGCATGACCGCGCGGCCGACGGCGCAGGCGGCGCCCACCGGCGGCGGCCTGCCGGGCACGGGCCTCGGCATGGCCCTGCCGCACATCTCCACCAACGAGCTGGCCGGCATGATCGAGAACCTGGCGGCGGCGCCCAACAATGGCTCGGCCGATCTCGCCGACCTGGCGCGCGAGGCCCAGCTGGAAGCCGACGAATTGCTGCCCATCGCCGAAACGCTGCAGCTCATGCGCTTCGCCGAGATCGAGGGCCGCACCATCCGGCTCAGCGCCGTGGCCCGGCGCTACGCCGACGCCGACGTCGATGAGCGCAAGCAGATCTTCGCCCGCCAGCTCCTCGCCTACGTCCCCTTGGCCGCCCATATTCGCCGCGTGCTCGACGACCGCGCCTCGCACCAGGCCCCGGCCAGCCGCTTCCGCGATGAGCTCGAGGACTTCATGTCCGAGCCTCGGGCCGACGACACCATGAGCGCGGTCATTTCCTGGGGCCGTTATGGGGAAGTGTTCGCCTATCATGACGACGACGACCGCTTCAGCCTCGACAATCCTGCTTGAGCGCGCCCGCGGCTGAGACGCCGGCGAGCGGCGGCCGGGCTGGCCTGGCCGGCGCCGGGCTCACCGCGCTGGGCATCGTTTACGGTGACCTCGGCACCAGCCCGCTCTACACCCTCCAGACCGTGGTCCAGGCGATGGGCGGCCGGTTCACGCAGGAGAGCGCGCTCGGCGTCCTGTCGCTGATCGTCTGGACCCTGATCATCACCATCTCGGTCAAGTATTGCCTGTTCGTGATGCGGGCCGATAACCACGGCGAGGGCGGCATCCTGGCCCTGATGTCCCTCATCGGCGCCAACGCCCTCAAAGGCAAGACGCGCTGGCTAACCGCCGCCGGCCTGCTCGGTGCGGCGCTGATCTACGGCGACGGGGTGATCACCCCGTCGATCTCGGTGCTGAGCGCACTCGAGGGCGTCAACGTCGTCACCTCGTCGCTGAAACCCTACATCATGCCCCTGGCCTGCCTGATTCTGCTGGGCCTCTTCGTCGTCCAGCGGTTCGGCACGGCCAGCATCGGTAAGGCCTTCGGGCCGGTGATGCTGCTATGGTTCATCGTCATAGCCGTCCTCGGCCTCAGCGGGATCATCGGCCACCCGGTGGTGCTGCTGGCGCTCAGCCCGACCTACGCCATTAGCTTCCTAACCCGTTCGGGGGCCGCGGCCCCGTTCATCCTCGGCGGAGCGTTCCTGGCCATCACAGGCGGCGAGGCGATGTACGCCGACATGGGCCACATCGGCCGTGAGCCGATCCGCCTGTCCTGGTACGGCCTGGTGCTACCGGCCCTGCTGCTGAGCTACGCCGGCCAGACGGGCCTGCTCATCGCCAAGGGCCACATCACCGGCAATCCGTTCTTCCAGCTGGCCCCGGCCTGGGCGGTCTATCCCCTCGTCGCCCTCGCGACGCTCGCCACGATCATCGCCAGTCAGGCGATCATCACCGGCGTTTCTTCGATGACGCGCCAGGCCATGCAGCTCGGTTGGCTGCCGGCGGTGGCCATTCGCCAGACCTCCGACGAGATCTACGGCCAGATCTATGTCCCGACGGTCAACTGGCTGATGATGCTCGCCACCATCGGCGTCACCGTGGCCTTCCGCAGTTCCGACCATCTCGCCGGGGCCTACGGCACGGCGGTCTCGACGACCATGATGCTCACCACTTGTTTGCTCTTTACCGCCATGCGCGATGTCTGGCGCTGGCCGTTGCTGCGTTCGGCGCTGGTCTGCGGGGCGTTCCTCATCGTCGACGTCGGCTTCTTCGTCGCCAACCTGTTCAAGATCGCCGACGGCGGCTGGCTGCCGCTGGCCGTCGGCTGCGGTCTGTTCTTCATCATGTCCACCTGGCGCGAGGGCGTGGACGCCATGCACGACAGCCTCGCCGCCAGCAGCCACAAGGCCGGGCCCTTCCTGAAGCACCTGCAGGAGGGCAAGACGCCCCGGGTGCCGGGCGTCGCGGTGTTCCTCACCCGGGCGCGCGGCAGCATCCCCAGCCTGCTTGTCGACCACATCCGCCACATGGGGGCCCTGCAGCAGAACGTGATCACCCTGACGGTCAATTTCCGGGCCACGCCGCGGGTGGAGGCGGAGGAGCGTTGCAAGCTCGAGCCGGTGGGCGAGGGCATCCTCCACGCCGAGGTCAGCTTCGGGTTCGTGGAGATTCCCAATCTGCTGCACGTTCTGACCGCGGCCAAGGGCCTGCCGCACGGCTGCGACATCGGCAACGCGGTGTTCTTCGCCGCCCGCGACCAGGCGGTTCACCACGCTGGCGTCTCGCGCATGCCCAGGTGGCGTCTGCCGGTGTTCGCCTTCCTCTTCCGCAATGCGCTGAAGGTCGTCGACCGTTTCAGCCTGCCGCCGGACAATGTGGTGGAGATTGGCCGGCAGGTGGAGATCTGACCGGCCTGACGCCGCCGCCAAATGCCGCTAACTCAGAACCAATCGTCCGGAGGGATTCGACATGACCGGCCTGCAGGCCATCGTCCTGGCCATCGTCCAGGGGATCACCGAGCTCTTCCCGATCTCGAGCCTCGGCCATGCGGTGATCCTGCCGGCCATTCTCGGCTGGAACGTCGACGAGAACGCCGAAGGCTTCCTGCCTTTCCTGGCGGTGATGCATCTGGGCACCGCCATCGCCTTGTTGGGCTACTTCTGGCGCGACTGGTATGCGTTCGCCGGTTCCGTGGTCCGCTTCCGCGATCCGACCGGGGCGGGCGACCGGCGGCTGTTCTGGCGGGTGGTGGTCGCCACCATACCGGCGGTGGTCATCGGGTTCCTGTTCGAGAGGAAGCTCAAGGCCGGCTTCGCCGCCCCAACCCTCGCCGCCGCCTTCCTGGTGGTCAACGGGATCATGCTGTTCGTGGCCGAGCGGTTGCAGCGGGCCGGCGGCAAGCCGCTCAGCGAGCTTAGCTTCGTTCAGGCCCTGATCATCGGCTTCTGGCAATGCCTGGCGCTCATCCCAGGCATGTCGCGCTCCGGGGCGACCATGTCCGGCGGCTATCTCCTGGGCCTCAGCCATGAAGACTCGGCCAGGTTCTCCTTCCTCACCGCGACGCCGATCATCCTGGGCGCCGTGGCGCTCGAAGCGCCCAAGCTCATCAAGCATCACACCGGCTTCGGCGTCATCGCCCTCGTGGCCGGGGCGGTGGCCGGCGTCACCGCGCTGGCGAGCGTCTGGGCCCTGATGCGCTGGTTCAAGACCCACGAAGTGAAGGGCTTCGATCCGTTCGCGCTCTACTGCGGTCTGGCCGGAGCCGCCGCCTTCGCCTGGCTGGTGCTGGGGAAATAGCCGTCAGAACTGCGCGTGCAGGCGCGCGGCAAAGACATGCACCGGCCCGCGATCGGGGTTGTAGGCCGGGTGATCGACGAACTGGTAGTCGACGGTCAGGTGTAGGAACGCCTTTAAGGCGATGTCGTAGTAGGTCTCGAGGATGTTCTCGGTTCCGTAGTGCGGCAGGCGACCGTCGCCGACCAGGATGCCCAGGCCGCCGGCGGCGAGATAAGCCTGGTGGTCCTTGGAGATGCCATTGACGACGCCGGCCAGCCCAATGGTGTCGTCGTTCCGGCCCCAGCGCTTGCCGTTGATTGAGAGGCCGCCCGAGATGGTCTCGTCGACGTCGGTGAACTCGTAGGGCTCAGTATGGCCGTCGGCCCAGCCGGCGCGGGCAAAGGCTCCAAAGCCGCCGCCGAGGTCTTGCTGCAGGTCGAGGCTGACGCCCGGTCGCGAGCGGTACTGGCGTACGTCGGCTACGTTGGGCGTCTCGCCTTCGGCCTCGCCCAGGGCCACGGCGTCGCTGAACAGCGCCATGCGGCCGCGGGTGAGAAATCCGGTGACGACTGCCGCGCCGTTCTTGCCCGCCAGCGAATAGCGGCGTTCGACCTCAGCCACGAGCTGGAACTGGCTCATGTTGGGGTCGAGCTTCTCGCTGTTGGGCACATTGGACAGGTCGAACACGCCGGCCCGCCACGTCCAGGGCCCCTGATACCACTCCGCCGCCGCGCCTACGGTGTAGCCCCAGGCGTCCGCCGCATAATCGAAGGTGCCGGCGTCGATCAGGGTCCAGTTGAGGAAGTCGTGGCGCGGATCGTGGGCATAGGCGTTGCCGTCGAAGATATCGGTCACGGCGAACCTGCCGACGGTGAACACCAGGCGGTTTTCGGTCTGCGATCCCGCCAGCTGCATCTGTCCAGGATCGACCTTGGAGCTTGCGCCGCCAAGGTCGATGGTCTGACGCAGGAACAACCGGTCGAAGCGCAGATAGGGGTTGTTGCGGCCGACCTTGTACGCTTCGCCGCTGGGAAAGCCGGCAATGCCCAGGGTGTCCTGCAGGCCGAAGCCCTGGTCGATCTCCGGACCCGCCCAGATTTCGGCGCCGCTCCATGGCCGCACGCCGATGAACAGGGTGGCGTCGAACGTCTCCCGCCCCTCGGCGATCCCGGGCAGGCTGTTGGCGCCGGCGTAAGGGGAGGGGAAGGCGAGGTTGCCCTGATCGGTGAGGGTGACTTGACCGTGGACGGCGAAGTCCTGCGGGGCCGGCGCGTCGTCGGCCTGCGCCGCGGCGGGCGCGAGGATGGCCGTGGCGGCCAGGGCGCGCGCCAATAGGCTCAGGCGGAAATCTCCCCGACGGCGGACATGGGCGCGAGCCATGGCGATTTCTCGTGACAGCCCGATGACCGGCCGGGTGGTGGCGGCGCATATACTATAGGGGGGTATTATAGGCAATGTGCCGGCGGCATTCTCCGATAACGTCCGTATCCAGAATAAAAGAGAGGTCGATGGCTCTGACCGCTTCAGCCTTCTCCAATCCGTCACAAACCGTTAGAGTCGCGTCCATGAGTGTGCATGAGCCGATCCTTCATCCCGTTGCATTGGCCGATCTCAAGCCGACGCAGATCACCGTTGGCATGCATGAGGTCGAGCAGAAGCGGGAGCGCTGGCGCAAGCTCAGCAAGGAGAAGGGGGCCGCTTTCCTTGGCCGCCACATGATCCCCACGGTCATCGGCCCCAAAGGCCGGCACTATCTGACCGACAACCATCACCTGGCGCGGGCCATGTGGGACGAAAAGGTTGAGGAGGTGCTGGTCACGGTTCAGGCCGACCTCTCTGCCCTGAGCAAGGTCTCCTTCTGGCGCTATCTCGACAACCGCGCCCTCTGCCATCCCTACGACGCCGCCGGACATCGCGTCGGCTTCGATGATGTCCCCGGCTCGATCGAAAAGCTGACGGACGATCCCTACCGCAGCCTGGCGGGGAACCTGCGTCACGTGGGCGGCTATTCCAAGGACATGACGCCGTTCAGCGAGTTCCTGTGGGCCGACTTCCTGCGCGGCCGCATCAGGCGCAAGGCCATCGAGAAGGATTTCGACACTGCCCTCGCCAAGGCGCTGAAGCTCGCCAAGTCGCAGGACGCGGCCTATCTGCCGGGCTGGTGCGGCCCTGATCCGATCGGCTGACACTCCCACGCCAGAGCTGGCGGGGAATTTCGCGACCATCGCCCTGGGGCATGTCGCCCGACCGTACCCATACGCCCTGACGCGGGTCGTCGCCGGCCCTGGCGAGGTCGTCGAGCCGCGTGTGCAGCATCCGATCTTCTTTGGCAGTTTCGACTGGCACAGCTGCGTGCACGGCTACTGGCTGCTCGCCCGAGTGCTGCGGCTCTATCCGGATCTCGAGAGTGCGGCCCGCATCCGCGCCCAATTCGACGCCGCCTTCACGCCGGCCAACGTGGCTGGCGAGACCACTTTCTTCGAGCGACCGGTCGGGCGCGGCTTCGAGCGGCCCTACGGCTGGGCCTGGCTGCTCAAGCTGGCGGCCGAGCTTGCTCGCCTCGACGGCCCCTGGGGTGAGGCTCTCACGCCATTCGGCGAACTCATTGCCAGCCGGCTGCGCGCGTTCCTTCCCAAGGCCGACTATCCGGTCCGCAGCGGCGCGCATTTCAACACCGCCTTCGCTCTGTTGCTCGCCCTCGACTACGCCCGCGCGGCCCACGACGGCGTTCTGGCCGGTCTCATCGTCGAGAAAGCCTGCGCCTGGCATGGCGCCGACGCCGACTGTCAGGCATGGGAGCCCTCCGGCGACGACTTCCTCTCTCCGGCGTTGACCGAGGCCCTGCTGATGCGCCGGGTGCTGGAGCCAGAGGCCTTCCGCCGCTGGTTCGCCGCCTTCCTGCCCCAGGCTGGGAAGGGGCGGCCGGAGACCTTGTTCGTTCCCGCCAAGGTCAGCGACCGCAGCGACGGCAAAATCGCCCATCTCGACGGTCTCAACCTGTCGCGCGCCTGGTGCTGGCGCGGGATCGCTTCGGCTCTGGACACCGCCGAACCGGCCCGCGCCCAAGCGCTCACCGCCGCCGAGCGGCACCTCGCCGCCGCATTGCCGCATCTTTCGGCCGATTACATGGGCGAGCACTGGCTCGCCAGCTTCGCCTTGCTGGCGCTGTGCGAAGTAGAATGAGTCCTAGTTCTTCGGGCAGCCGTCGAACTTGCCGGCGATAGCCACCGTCAAGGTCGCGAGGTTCAGCGGCATCAGCGGCCGCATGGAGCCGGCGTTCTGGCCGGTGAAGAGGTCGATGCGGCCCTCATGGATCGCGCCGCCAGTGTCGGAGGCGTACCAGTAGCCGTCATGCTTGCTCCCATCGGGCAAGGTCATGCCGACCGTTTCCTTGATGAACAGCAGGCTGTGGCGCGGCACCTTGACTCCGTCCACCGCCGCGGTGCGCATCGGCACCACCCTGCAGCCAAGAGAATCGCGGGAACTCATCCCGCCGCCGCCGTGATAGAGGGTCGCCTTGAGGCCGAACGTGGCCCCCATGGCCTTGACCTTTGCGGCCACATTGCTGAGCAGGTCGCCGATCGGATCGGCGTCGTCGGCATGAGCCAAAGCGGGCAAGGCGATGGCAAGAGCCACCAGCCCAGCGGTCATGGTCTTCAAAACTGATTACCCCGAACGACCCCCTGAGGGGCCCGTTGATCACACGCTAGCGGCGGTATTTTCGCAGCGCAACCGATAATTATGAGATTATCCACATAGCTGCCCGGTCTACTTCGATGGTCACGCCAATTACCATATGTCTCTGCTGAAGCAGTCGTTACTATCCATCTTCTCTATTTGGAAGCGTTCGGCGTCGTTGCGAAAGTCGAAGCTGTCGCGCCAATACGGTATCGGTTCGATGCTCAAAAACCTGTGAACCGTTCGTCAGCCGAGGCGAAATGTCGCGCCAGGGCGCGTCCGGCAAGAGTCGGCCCTAGTCTTGCGATCATGACGCGCTCCAACCTCTGAATCCTAGTTTGGGCGAGGCCTTGCGGCCCGGCGCGCCATGTCCCAAGAGTGCGCCCGTCTCCATCCGGGAAGCTCTCGATGCGCCTTCGATCCCTGCTCGTCGCAGCCGTCCTGGCGGCGGCGCCGCACGCCGTTCTGGCCTGGGGCGCGACCGGCCACCGGATCATTGGCCGCCTGGCGATCGAGGCGTTGCCCGCCGACCTGCCGACGTTCCTGCGCAGCCGCGCCGCAGTCGAAGCGATCGGCGAGCTGGCCCGCGAGCCTGACCGCTGGAGGGGCGCTGGCCGCATCCACGACGCCGATCGTGATCCCGGCCACTTCGTGGACGTCGACGACGCGGGCAAGGTCATGGGCGGCCCGCCGCTCGCCAGCCTGCCGATCACCCGCGAGTCCTACGAATCGTCCCTGCGCGAAGCCGGATCGAGCGCCTGGAAGGCTGGCTATCTGCCCTACTCCATCGACGAGGACTGGCAGCAGCTCAGTAAGGATTTCGCCTACTGGCGTGTGGCCACAGCGGGCGCCAGGCGGGCGACGAATCCCGCCCACCGCGCATGGCTGGCCGATGACGCGACCCGGCGCGAGGCCCTCATCCTGCGTGACCTCGGCGTGCTCGCCCACTATGTCGGCGACGGCAGCCAGCCGATGCACGTCAGCATCCACTTCAACGGTTGGGGGCCGGGCCCCAATCCAGAGGGCTTCACCGAAGAGAAGATCCATGCCTACTTCGAAGGTGAGTTCGTACGCGACTATCTGAGCCCCGCGGCGGTGCGGGCGGCCATGACGCCGTACCGCGACTGTCATTGCTCGATCGAGACGCGCACGGCGGACTACCTCGCCACGACACGCGACACGGTGGTTCCCCTCTACCGGTTGTGGAAGGCCGGCGGCTTCGTGAACGGCGATGCGCGAGGTCGCGCCTTCGTCGCAGAGCGTCTGGCGGCCGGGGCCGATGAACTGCGCGACGTGGTCGTCGAGGCCTGGCGCGCCAGCGCCCAAGCCGAGGTGGGGTGGCCGGCGGTCAAGGTCGCCGATGTCCTTGCCGGCAAAGCCGATCCGTTCGACGCCCTCTACGGAACCGACTGACGTGACAGCCAAGATCATCGATGGAAGAGCGGCCGCCGAAGCGCTCCAGGCGGAGGTTGCCGAGGGCGTGGCGCACCTGCGAGCCGAGCATGGCCTTGTCCCCGGTCTGGCCGTGGTGCTGGTGGGTGAGGATCCCGCCAGCCAGATCTATGTGCGGTCCAAGGGCGAACAGAGCCTGGCGGTCGGCATGCACTCGATCACCGAGCGGCTCCCTGCCGGCGCCAAGCAGGTCGAGGTGATCGCGCTGGTGCGCCGCCTCAACGACGACCCGGCCATCCATGGCATCCTCGTGCAACTGCCGCTGCCGGCGGGGATCGACCAGGCTGCGGTGATCGAGGCCATCGATCCGGACAAGGACGTCGATGGTCTCACGCTCATCAACGCTGGGCGTTTGGCCAGCGGCCTGACCGGCCTCTTCCCCTGCACGCCGGTGGGTTGCCTGATCCTCCTCAAGCAGGCGCTGGGGAGGCTGGACGGACTGGAGGCCGTTGTGGTGGGCCGTTCGGTGCTGGTTGGCCGGCCGGTCGCCCAGCTGCTGCTGGCTGAGAACTGCACCGTCACCATCGCTCATTCGCGCACCCACGACCTCGCCGAGGTCTGCCGGCGCGCCGATATCCTGGTCGCCGCGGTCGGCCGACCGGGCCTCGTGCGCGGCGACTGGATCAAGCCCGGCGCGGCGGTGATCGATGTCGGGATCAATCGTGTGCCGTTTCGCGATCCGGTCAAGGCGGCGGCGGGCAAAACCAAGGTGGTGGGTGATGTGGCTTACAAGGAAGCGGTCGAGGTCGCCGGCTGGGTCACGCCGGTGCCGGGCGGAGTCGGCCCGATGACCGTGGCTTGCCTGCTGCGCAACACGCTGTCGGCCGCCAAACGGATCACGCGGCCGGAACCGGCCTGAGGCCGAACGGGTCGGGAGACGCCATGGACCTGAACCTGAACAGCAAGACCGCCGTGGTGCTCGGCGGCACACGGGGAATCGGCCGCGCCATTGCCGAAACCTTCGCCGCCGAAGGCGCCAACGTAGCCGTCTGCGCCCGCGACGCGGACAAAGTGGCCGAGGCCGTCGCGGCGATCGAGGCGACCGGCGTCCGCGCGTCAGGCGCCGCCATCGACATCACCGACTCTTCGGCGCTGCGGGCCTGGATCGCCGCAATCGGGGCAGAGTTCGGCGGGATCGACATTCTCGTCTCCAACGCCGGGGCGATGGCGCTTGGCGGTGACGCGGACTCCTGGGAGCGGAATTTCCGCCTGGACGTCCTTGGTCTCGTGCACGCCTTCGAAGCCGCCGCGCCATTCCTTCTGGAGGCGGCCGAGCGGCGCGGCGACGCGGCCTTGGTGGTCATCTCATCTGCATCCGCCGTCGAACTCACCGCGATCCGCACCGACGCGGCGAGCGCTTACGGGCCGATCAAGGCCGCGCTGATCCACCACGCCAAGGGTTTGGCGCGCGAATATGCCGGCCGGCGCCTGCGTATCAACGTCGTCTCGCCAGGCACGGTGTATTTCGCGGGCGGCGGCTGGGCCCAGGCGGAGGCCGGCGCCCCCGAACTGTTCAAGGCGGCCCTGGCGCGCAACCCCACCGGTCGGATGGCCACGCCTCAAGAGGTGGCCGCCGCCGCCGTCTTCCTCGCCAGCCCCGTCTCGTCGTTCACGACCGGGGTCAACCTCCTGGTCGACGGGGCGATCACCCGAAGGGTGAGTTTCTGAGGCGCTACCCCACCCCCCGCGCTTCCACCCATTTCACCAGCTGGCCGAGCACCTCGTTGTCGGCCTGATCGAAAGCCGCGGCGATGGCGCCGCCGCGGTTCTCGCTGGCTTTGACGCTGGCGCTGAAGATGTGTTCGCTGACCAGCTGGCGATCGGCCGAGAGCGCGGCGTAGACCTGCACCGTCGCCGTCGGCGGCAGAGCCTCACCGTCGGTATAGCGGGCCTCGAAAACGCGCACGTCGATCTTGAGGAGATAGTCCGGTTTCACCGGCTCGCCCCGAGCCAGCAGGCGCGCCGGGCCGCTGTCGGCGTCAAAGGCGTTGCTCACCGCCTGCTCGAACAGGGTCGAGGCGCCGGTCACCCAGCGCACGCCCTTGAGATAGGCCGCCTCCTGGCCGGTGATGGCCAGGATCTGGTCGCTCGCGGCGGGCTGGGCGAAGGTGATCATCTGCTGCATCACGGCGAAGCTCGGCGCGCCCGCCGGGCGCTGCACAGGCGTGAGTGAGCCGCCGAAACGATAGAGCTGCGCGGGCGTCTCCTTGGGCAGCAGCGTGACGCAGCCGGCGAGGAGAAGGGCCGCGGACGCGGCGACGAGAAGGGAGCGGCGCTTCACGGCTTCACCTCGATCTCTTTGGCGGGCGCTTTGGACACCAGGCCGCGCGGATTGTTCTGAATCTGGGTGATCATCTGATCCATGTGCTCAGTGGCGCGCTGCAGGCTGATGAGCGCGCTGGTCATCTGCGGCAGGCCGTTGGAGGCAAAATCGCCGGTCGGGCCCTTCAGACTGTCGGTCATGTCCTTGAGACTCTTGGCGGAAGCTTCGATCTCGGTCGCGGCGTCGGCGAGCTTGCCGAGCGCGCGTTTGCCGTCGCCATTGACGAGGCCATTGCTCGACTTGGCCAGCTCACGCACCTGCGCCAGCGTGACGTCGGCGTCCTGGACCGTCTTTTGAGCATCGTCGATGATCGACTTTCGTTTGGCCAACTCGGCGCTGACGTCCTTGAAATTGTTGAGGGTCGCGGTGAGCGTCTTGATGTTGTCGTCCGACAAGATGCGATTGACGCGGTCGAGGGTCTCCACCGCCCGCTGGACGACGTCGCCGCCCCCGGCGAGCAGGTTTGAGAAGGTGTCCGGCCGGGTGTGAATCATCGGAACCTGGCCTTCCGGCGTGACCGCCTTGAGCAAAGGTTTGTTGGGCGTCCCGGCGGTGATCTGGATGTAGTTGACGCCGGTGATGCCCTGCGGCTCGAGCGTGGCGGTGCTGTCCTCTCGCACCGGAACGTCAGAGGTGACGCGCGTTTCCGCGACCACCATCGTCGCGTCCTTGGGGTCGAGGTAGATTCGCGTCACGTCGCCGACCTTGATGCCATTGAAATGCACCTCACCGCCTTGATTGAGGCCGCGCACCGGCCCCTTGAAGAGAATGTTGTAGGTGTCGAAACTCTGCGAGAAGCCGCTGCCGGCCAGCCAGACGACGAAGACCGCGAGCCCGCAGAGGATGATCGCCGAAATGAGGCCCACCAGGGCGTAGTTGGCGTTGCGCTCCATCAGGCCGACCTCTCGCTGGCGGCGGCGAGGCGGCCGCGCTCGCCGTGGAAATAGGACTTGATCCAGGGGTGGTCGGATTTCTCCAGTTCCGCCACCGGAGCCATGGCGACAATCCGTTTGTCGGCGATTACGGCCACCTGGTCGGTGATCTTGTAGAGGCTGTCGAGATCGTGGGTGATCATGAACACCGTCAGGTTGAGGCTGTCGGAAAGGTCCTGGATCAGGGTGTCGAAGGCGGCGGCGCTGATCGGATCGAGGCCCGAGGTCGGTTCATCGAGGAATAGCAGCTCGGGATCGAGCGAAAGGGCGCGAGCCAGCGCCGCCCGCTTGATCATGCCGCCCGAGAGTTCGGAGGGTTTAAGCGCGCCGGCGCGCGCCGGCAGACCGGCCAGCGAGATCTTGAGGTCGGCCAGCATATCGACCTCGCGCTTGGGCATGTCGGTGTGCTCGTACATGGGCGCGGCGACATTTTCTTTGACCGTCAGGTTCGACCATAGGGCGCCTTGCTGGAAGAGCACTCCCCAGCGCCGCTCGATGGCCGTCCATACCCGCCGCCTGGCGTAGCGGATATCGCGGCCGAAAATCTTCACCGAGCCGCCATCGGCTTGTTTCAAGCCGATGATGGTCTTGAGCAACACGGTCTTGCCCGCGCCTGAACCGCCGACCACGCCCACTACCTGGCCGCGTGGGATGGTCAGGTTCAGGCCATCGTGGATGACATTGTCCCCGAACCGGGAGACGAGGTCGCGCACCTCGATCGGCGGCGCCTCGAGGTCAAGGAGCGTGTCGTCGCTCAAACGTTGAGCTCCATATAGATCAGGGCGAAGACCGCATCGATGAGGATGGCCGCGAAGATGGCGTGGACCACCGCCGCTGTGACTCGTCGGCCCAGCGATTCGACATCGCCGCCAACCTCCATGCCCTGACGACAGCCGATGCCGGCGATGACCACCGCCATAACCGGCGCCTTGGACATGCCGACCCAGAAATTGGTCACCCCGACGCTGTCCACCAGGCGCTGGAAAAAGGCCACGGGCTGCAGGCCGAGCACCGCCCAGGCCACGGTCAGCCCGCCGCCCAGCCCGGCCAGGGTGGCGATGAAAGTCAGCAGGGGAATCGTCAGCAGCAGGGCGAGGAAACGCGGAAAAACCAGGGCGTCGAACGGGTCAACGCCCAGCACCTCCATGGCGTCGATCTCCTGGTTCATTTTCATCGAACCGATCTCGGCGGCGAAGGAGGAGGCCGAGCGACCGGCGAGCAGCAGCGCGGTGATCAGGATGTTGAACTCGCGCAGGATCGAAAAGCCGATCAGCTCCACCGCGAAGATCTGGGCTCCGAATTTCGAGAGCATGTTGGCCCCGAGGAGGCCCACGACCGCGCCGATGAAAAATGTGGTCACGGCGACGATCGGCATGGCGTCAAGACCGGCGCGTTCGGCGAGCGAAAATACTGCCGCCCAGCGGATCTTCGATGGATGGCGCGCCGCCCGCCCGACCGCCACCAGCAGGTGGCCGTTGAAAACCAGGGTGTCGAAGCTGTTGAGCGCCACGCCGACGACGCCACGGCCGAGGCGATCGAAGAGATCGTAGAACGACCGCTTCCGGACCTTGGGTGTGGGTTCAGCCTGGGAGGCGCTCTGCACCAGCTCGATCAACCGACTCACCGCCGGCGGAGCGATCAGGCGTCCCTCATTCTGCGCCAGGGACTGGGCTTTGAGCACGGCCCAGGCGCCGGAGGTGTCGCAGCGGCCGACTCCGGTCAGGTCGATGTCCACCCGACTCTGCCCCTCCAGGGCCGCCCGCAGACGACGTTCGGCGCCGGCCATATCCACGGCCGTCCAGTCGCCGCGGAGCACGGCTACAGGACCTTGGGCTCTGTCCTCGAGGCGGAAGTCGGCGGGCTGCTCCATCGCTCCTCAGGGCTGGATCGGTCTGGGCTAAGCTATGTCGCGCCGGGCGAAAACACCAATGGGGGAAATCCGCAATTCAGGCCCGGCTCCGCGGAGCGTGGGTAATGCGCAATAGATTGGCGGCGCCGGGCGCGCCCATGGGCGGTCCGGCGATGATCAGCAGCCGCGCTCCGGGGGCGGCCAGGCCGAGGTCGGCGGCCAGATGAGCCGCTTCGTCGGTCATGGCGGCGACCCCCCGCGGCTGGCTGGCGACGCGCGGTTCCAGACCCCATACCAACCCGAGCCTCCGCGCCACCTTGAGATCCGGCGCGATGGCCAGGATCGGATGGTTCGGCCGCTCACGCGCCAGCCGCCGAGCGGTGCCTCCGGTGGTGGAATAGGCCACCAGGCAGGCGGTGGACCTGGCTTCGGCGGCGCGGGTCGCCGCCGCGATCAGCGCGTCTACATCTTCGTCGGCGTCTTCGCCATGTTCCGCCCGCATCAGGCCGCGCCACAAGGGGTCGGCTTCCACACGCCGGATGATCGCGTCCATCATCGTAACGGTTTCAACCGGCCACGCGCCGGCCGCGGTTTCTCCGGAAAGCATCAGCGCGTCGGCGCCTTCGTAGACGCCGTTGGCCACGTCCGAGGCCTCCGCCCGCGTCGGTTGCGGATTGACGGTCATCGACTCCAGCATCTGGGTGGCGATGATCACCGGCGCGCCGCGGCGGCGCGCCGCCCGCACGATGGTCTTCTGCGCGACCGGCACCTCCTCGGGCGCGAGTTCCACCCCGAGGTCGCCCCGGGCCACCATGAGGCCGTCGCTGGCGTCAAGGATGGCCTCCAGGTCGCGCAGGGCTGCGGGTTTCTCGATTTTGGCCAGGATGGCGGCGCGGCCGCCGACCAGATTGCGCAACTCCGCCATGTCGGCGGCACGCTGGACGAACGACAGGGCCACCCAGTCGACGCCCTGCCGCAGTGCGAATTCGAGGTCGATGCGGTCCTTGGCGGTAAGCGCGGGCGTCGGGATGGTGAGGCCGGGCGCGGCGACGCCCTTGCGATCGGACAGCTGCTCGCCGGCCAGCACCTGGACGATGGCGAAGTCCGCGGCAGCCTTGCTGACCTCTAGTCGAACCTTGCCGTCGTCGACCAGCAGCAGGGACCCGGCCCTCAAGGCGCGCAGCATCTCCGGGTGAGGGAAGAGGACGCGAATGGAGTCGCCCGGCGTCGGGTCGAGATCGAGTCTCAGACGGGCGCCTGGAGAGATGGCGATCTTGCCGGCCGCGAAGGTCCCCAGGCGGAACTTCGGCCCTTGCAGGTCGGCGAGCGCCGCCAGCGGCCGGCCGATCTCGCCTTCCGCCGCTCGCACCGCGGCGAGCGCCGCGGCATGGTCGGCGTGCTCGCCGTGGCTGAAGTTGAGCCGGAACACATCGGCGCCGGCCAGAGCCAGAGCTAGCACCCGGTCGGGTGCGCGGCTCGCCGGACCAAGGGTGGCGACGATGCGGGTGCGGCGCGCACGAATCATGGCCGCTCCATAACCCAGCTCGGGGACATCAAGCCACGCGGCCCGCGTCCTTGAGTCGGATATCAAACCGGGCGCCGGGGCCAACGCCGACATGGAGCTCGCCGCCCGCCTGACCGGCCAGGGAGCGGACCAGGCGCATGCCCAAACCGTTCCTGCCGCCACCTGCCGGGAGGCCGACGCCCTCGTCGCGAACACTCAGCAGCAGGTCATCGCCTTCACGTTCGAGCGCCACTTCGATGGGACCCTCGGCGGGCGACGGATAGGCGTACTTAACCGCATTGGTGACCAGCTCGTTCACCGCCATGCCGAGGGGGACAACGGCCTCGGCCGGCAGGCTGGCGGGCTCGGTGCGCAGAGCCAGACGGACACCCTCCCTCAGGCCCAGGGACCGGTCGAGCCGTGCGATGAGGTCCTCCAGGTAGGCGGCGAAATCCACCGACCCGGCCCCGGCGTCGCCGGCCAGGGCGGCGTGCACGTCGGAGATGCTGCGCACCCGCTCGGCCGCCTTGGCGAGCTCGCCCCGAGCCGCCGTCGGTGCGTCTTTCGCCTGTAGGTCGAGCAGACCCGCGATCATCGCCAGATTGTTCTTCACCCGATGGTTGAGCTCGTCGAACAGCTCGGCCTGCCTGACTTCGGCCGCCTTTCGTTCGGTGATGTCGAAGAAGAACTGCGCCATGCGGGAAGAGGTCAGCCGGCTGATCCGCACCTCGTGCCAAAGGCTCCGCTCGGGGTTGAAGCGTTCGAAACCGATGGGCGTTCCGGTCGAAAGCACGCGGTCGCAGATCTCCAGCCAGCGGGTCCAGTTCCCGGGCGCTTCGCTGAGGCGCGAGCCGATCGCCTCCGGGCCCACATCGAGCAACCGCCGCAGGGCCGGATTCATCTCGACGATCCGGTAGTCGACAAGTCGCCCCGCTTCGTCGCGGATGGCGTCGCAGACCGCAAACCCATCGGGCACGGTCTCGAACAGGGCGCCGTAGCGAAGGGTCTGCTCGGACAACAGGTCGCGGGCGCCGCGGAGCCGGACGAGCAGGTGGCGCACCCAGGCGCCGATCGAGGCGACCGCCACGGCGGAGACAATGAACACCACCACGTTGGCGTATCCGGCTGGATCGCCGGTCAGGAGCGGATCGGTTCGCGATAGCAGGAAGGTGAGACGGGCGGCGAAGGCCAGGGCGCAGGCGGCCGCTCCGCCCCGCCAGCCGCCGACCAGGCCCGCGAGCAACAGGGCCGGGAACAACAGGCCGCCCGGCAGCATTTCCGGGAACGCGAGGCGGATGAGCCAACCCAACCCCGTCGCCAAGACGATCACCGCCGCGCCAAAGGCCGTCTCGGCGACCAGGCCCTCCACGCGCCATGCCGCCAGGTCGTCTTTGAACCCAGCCGCAGGCTCAGAAGGCGTCATCGGTCTCCTCGCCTGCGATCCTAATCTGAAAGCGCCTTGGTCGCTTGATCGACTTTGGCTCCGGCCGCATCGAGCGCCGCCGCGGTACGGCCGATGTACTTGCTGGCCGTGTCCCACTGGCCGTTCTCGATCGCCTCCCGCACGCCGGGCAGGGTCTTGGAGCCGTAGCCGGTGAGGAGACCTGGTGCGTAGAGCAGGTGCTTGTACCAGGGCCGGCCGGGCAGACCTTCCTCGCTGGTCAGCGCTTGCTCGACGCCCTGTAGGATCGCGTCGGCCTTGTCCGCCTGGGCCTGGCTCGCCGGCTTGGCCGCGGCCTGGTCATAGGCCTTGGCGCTGTCGCGCAAACGCTCGACCGCTTTGTCGAGGGGCGTGAAGTCGAGATCCGGCGCGACGCTTTCGCGGTCGGGAAGGCCGAAGGGCTGCGTCGGGTCGGCGGCCAGGACATAGGCCCGGCCGTCGAGCAGACGGTCGACCACCTTGGCATGCTCGCGCCGCGAGGCGAGGAGCTTCTTCAGTTCATCGACCTGCGCGCCGACCGTCGCGGCGAGGTTGTCGAATCGATAGGGGTCGACGTCGGCGTCAGCGGCCCGCAGCACGATGCGACCGGCCGTCCGGGCAAGGGTTACGCCGTAGACAAAACCCGGGTCGCCGAAGCGGGCGTAGTGCTCGTAGGTGTCGTAGGCCGAATGGTAGACGCCGCCCGACATCCCCTCGCCGCCATAGGCGATGTTCATCGAGGCAATGCCCAGGTGCTGAACGAAGGGCGTGTAATCCGAGCCCGAGCCGAGATCGCCAAGCGGGGTCAGGCCGCTCTTCTCGGCCTCGGCGGCGCGGGCCCTGAGCTCCGCGCTGGCGCCCGGCTCGGCGGCTTCCACACCCAGCCGCGCCAGGGCGCGATCACGCACGTTCACCTTGGTTTCCGGATCGGTCACGTCGCCGGCGACCCCGTCGATGAGACCGCGCAGGGTGTAGCTGGCTTCCGTCTCAAGAAACCCGCGGTCGTTGCCGTCGGAATTGATGTAGACGACCGCCTTGGCCTGAAGTTCCTTGGCGTGGGTCTCGGCCCATTCGGTCGAGCCGAGCAGGCCCGGCTCCTCGCCGTCCCAGCTGGCATAGACGATGGTCCGGGCTGGCCGCCAGCCGCTCTTGGCCAGCGCCCCGATCGACTTGGCCTCCTCCAGCAGGGCTGTCTGGCCGGAGAGCGGATCTTCGGCGCCGAACACCCAGCCGTCGCGGTGGTTGCCGCGCACCACCCACTGGTCGGGCTCGGAGGCGCCTTTCATCACCGCGATCACGTCATAGAGCGGCTTCTGGTCCCAGTTGGCCTCGATCAACAGGTGGGCCCGCGGACCGTCCCCACCCACGTGGTAGGTGATCGGCAGGGCCCCGCGGAAAGCCTTGGGCGCCACTGGCCCCTGCAGGGCGGCCAGGAAATGCACCGCCTCGCCCCAGGAGATCGGGACTACCGGAATCTTGAGGATCGTCTTGGCGTCCTTGATGTCGAGGCGTGGCGCGCCTTCCACGGCCCCATAGCCGGGCGTCAGCGGATCGCCGGTCTCCACCGGGACGTCGATCACCGAGCCGCGCTGCAGGCCCGCCTCAGGCCGAGCCGCGCCCTTGGGATAGGGGTCCGCCGTGGCGTAGCCATCGTCGGCCGGGTCGGAATAGATGATGCAGCCCACCGCGCCGTGCTCCCAGGCAAGCTTGGGCTTAAGGCCGCGCCAGCCGCCGCCGTAACGGGCGATGACGATCTTGCCCTTCACCGAGATACCGAGGCGCTGCAATGCCTCGTAATCGGCCGGCATGCCGTAGTTGACGTAGACGATCGGCGCGGTGACATCGCCGTCGCCGCCGTAAGCGTTCCAGGCCGGCAGGCCGCCGACCTGATTCTCGCTGGTGTCGCCTGGGATCGCCGGCTCGGTGAGGTTAGCGACGTAAGGACTGGGCCCAAGCAGTTCGAGCTTCTCGGCCTTCGGCGTCGGGTAGAGCACGCTGAAGGTCTCGATGTGGGCGTCCCAGCCCCAGGCCTTGAACTGCGCCAGGACGTACTCGGCGTTGGCCTTGTCGTGGGGCGAGCCAACCTGGTTTGGTTCGGCGGCCATCAGCTTCAAGCGCGCGCCGATGGCGTCGGCCGAGAGGTTGGCGTCGAACTTCGCCTCCAACGCCCGCTCCGCGGCGCTGTCGGTCGGCGAGAACCCCAACAGAGTCGCAGGCTCGGCGCCCGCTCCACCTGCACAGAGCGCCGCCAAGGCCACGCCCGCCAGAAAACCCACTCGCACCTTGATCATGATTTCGCCCGAAGCCGCCACGATTGACCCGACCAACTAACATCGCTGCGCCGGCCTGCGAAACCCGTCAGTCCGAGTGAACGATCAGTCCGCCAGCGCGGCGTAGGCGGCGAGGTCAATGCCCGGGTAGCGCAGCGCGACGTCGCGCAGGGTCTGGGCGTTCCAGTATTCCGAGCCTATGGGCGGCCAGCCGAAGAGGTCGCGCTGGCGCGGGGTCATGCGCACCATGGCCTCGGTCATGCCAGGCCGCTCGGCATGGTCCGGCCAGCTCATCTTTCCGTTCCAGCGCCAGCCGCGTTGCTGGATGTCGATCAGCATGGCGAAGCGCGAGCGCGCGGGCGTCTTGAAAGCCGAGCCTCGATGAAGCACGTCGGTTTTGTAGATGAAGAGCGTCCCCGCCGGTCCCTCGACGCTGACCTCGTGCTCGCGAAGGGCGGTGTCCGGTTGAATGCGCGGGGTGAGCGGCACGTCGCGGCCGTGCTCGAGCGGCACAACCTTGGTCGGCCCATCCAGTTCGGTGACGTCAGAGAGCAGAAGGAAGGTGGTCAGCTGGGTGTGGCGGCGGTCGGCGCGGGGAACCACCAGCGTGTGGTTGCCAAAGTCGCGGTGGTGTGGCTGGTCGTAGTCGATGGCGCCAGCGTACTTCGCCCAAAGCTCGATCTTGTAGATTTCGAGGTCATCGCTGGACAGCAGGCGTTCGGAGGCGTCGATCAGGTCGGGATAGACCGGCAAGCGGCTCAGCGACCAGGAGTCGTAGGGGAAGTGGCGGATGCCGGCGAATTGGCTCTTGGCGAACTTCGGGAAGGCTTCGGGATCGGCGAAATAGGTCTCGGGTTTGGGGTACACGGCCCACAAAGCCTCCTGGGCCTCGCCAAGCGTTTCCTTGTCGAGAAAGCCTTCGACGATGGTGAAGCCCTGATCCCAGACCTCGGCCAGCTTGGCGTCGCTCACTCGCACGGCATGCATCTCCGGTTGCCCTGAGGGCATTAAGTTGCTCATAGGGGGCTGACAAGCGCCATGGCCACCATGAAAAAGCTCACCATTCTCGCCGCCGCCCTGACCCTTTCAACCTCAGCGGCCCTGGCCGCCAACGATCCGGGCGCCGCCCGCATCGAGGCCTTCGACGCCCAGCTGACCGGCGTGATGAAGGAGGGTCCGACCCTGGGCGCCAAGGGCCGGTATCGCCGGCTGGACCCGGTGGTGCAGGACGCCTTCGACCTATCCCTGATGACACGCTTCGCTGTCGGACCGGCCTGGGCGTCGATGTCCGACGCCGACCATCAAGCCCTGGTGCGCGCCTTCGGCCGCCTGACCGTGGCCAACTTCGCTCACAATTTCGACCGCTACGACGGCGAGCGCTTCGAGGTCAGCCCTACGGTCCAGACTCGCGGCCCGGACAAGATCGTGCAGTCGCGGCTGATCCCCAAGGACCACGCGCCGGTCAACCTCGTCTACCGCATGCGCCAGTCGGGCGGGACCTGGAAGATTGTCGACATCTACTACGATGGCGTCAGCCAGCTGACCACGCGCCGCGCCGATTTCGCCGGGCCGGTGGCCGCCGGCGGGGCCAAGGCGCTCCTCTCCCACCTCGACGAGGCTAGCGCAAAGTTGCTTCAGTAGGCCGGCTTGCGCGAGCGCGGGATTGCCTCGCGGGATTGCCTTGCGGCGCGCTCTGGGACCATCTGCCGCATCGCGCGGAGCTGGCTCTGTGGATTATCCGTGAACTCGCAGGCTTCAGTTCGGCGCGAGGTTGTTGGCGCGCACAAGACGTGAGGTGGTGGGCGGCGTTCGGGCCCGAACAAGGTTCAAAGGGGGCGCGCGGTGTTTCGGAAGCTCATTTCAGGCGTTCGAGCGGCCATCCATGGTATTGAGAGCCCACGTGAGCGTGAAGCGAGAGCGGTTCACCAACCC
>Ga0302314_10002870_pt1 | contig 31965 bp, 29 predicted proteins | sample III_Palsa_N2_3_FD_200533 | JGI IMG/M metagenome (GOLD analysis project Ga0302314, IMG submission 200533) | Peat permafrost microbial communities from Stordalen Mire near Abisko, Sweden - III_Palsa_N2_3 | ecosystem: Environmental > Terrestrial > Soil > Palsa > Peat permafrost | place: Sweden... | reverse complement strand
TGACTCGTCTGGCGCTGCAGAACGCGGCCTCCGTGGCCGGCCTGCTGCTCACCACCGAAGCCATGGTGGCCGAGCTGCCGAAGAAGGATGACGCCCCGATGCCGGGCGGCGGCGGTGGCGGCATGGGTGGCATGGGCGGCGACTTCTAAGTCCCGCTTCACCGCAACGCCAAAGCTGTAACGCTTCATGCAAGGCCCCGGAAACGGGGCCTTGTTTTTTTGTCCGCCAATACTGCTGTGCTGGTGCCGCAGTGCCCGCGCCGCCGGCGATATTGGGCATTCTGGTCAAATGGGATGAGGCAACCAATAATCGGATAGGCGAGGCTGGGAAACAGCGAGGTCACCGGGCTCGGAGCGAGGATTTCCGCACCGGCCGAACGGATGGTGGCGGGTCTTTCAGCGAGGGTTTGTTGAACATGCTTCTGTTTGTGCGCAACAGGTGTTGTCCCGGCTGCGGCGCGCCGCAAAAGGAACTGCTGCCGGACACGCAACTGGCCGGCGGTTCCGTCGCCGGCACTTTTCTGGCCGGCCTGGCGCCGGAACTGGTGGTGTGGCTTGCCGTCGGCGCCGGCCTGCTCGCCGGCGGCGTGCTGGGCGTCACCGTCGGCATCGTCGTGTTCGGTCTGCTGCTGTGGGGCGCATGGTGGATGGAACGCAGGTTCACCATTTATCTATGCCTGGTTTGCGGGCGCAAATCGCACTACGACGAGCTGGCAAGGGCCGGCTAAGCAGACTTTTTTCGGGTTATTTACAAAACGACCGATCGTGCTATTATCGGTCCATGAGCAAAGGCGAAGAGACCCGCAGGAACATTCTCAGCCGCGCCCTGGCGATGGCCGGCGAGGTTGGCCTGGAAGGCGTGTCGATCGGTGCGCTGGCCGAGGAGGCCAGGCTTTCCAAGAGCGGATTGTTCGCCCACTTCAAGTCGAAGGAAGCCTTGCAGCTCGAAGTGCTGCAGGAAGCGATCAACCGCTTCACCGTGCAGGTGGTGCAGCCGGCTCTGGCGGAGCCGCGCGGCGAGGCGCGGGTGCTGGCGCTGTTCGACAACTACCTGCGCTGGATCTGCGGCAGCGAAGGCCAGCGCGGCTGCATCTTCCAGAAACTCTCCAGTGAATACGCCGACCGTCCCGGCGCGGTGCGCGATCGCCTGATCGCCTCGATGCTGGGCTGGCGCGAGCAGCTGATGCGCGCCGCGCGCGGCGCCATCGATGCGAAGCAGTTCCGCGCCGATGTGGACGTGGCGCAGTTCGCCTACGAATTCACCGGCATCGCCATGGTCTATCAGCAGGCGCATCGTCTGATGCGCGATCCGGCGGCCGAGGAGCGCGCCTCGGCGGTGTTCGAGTCCCTGCTCGAGCGCAGCCGCTATCGCGCCGGAAAATCACTCTAGAAGTATTCATCCGCCAAACACACCGGAGCATCCCATGGCTTCCACCTTGCCTCTGTCAGTCGAAACTCGTCCAGATAAAAGCACGAACGTTCGAGCTAAAGAAAAGCCGGTTCCGCGCCTGCTGCGCTGGACCTCGCGCGCGCTCGGCGTGCTCTCACCGGAGTTGACGGCGCGGCTGGCACAGCGCCTGTTCTTCACTCCGCCGCGTGCGCCTCTGCGCGAGGCCGAGCGCCTGGTGCTCGAAGGCGGGCGGCAGTTCCGCATTGAAGTGCGCGGCCGGCCGGTGGTCGGCTGGCGCTGGGGCGAGGGCCCGGTGGTCCTGCTGGTACATGGCTGGGGCGGCCATGCCGGTCAGATGACCGAACTGGTGGCGCCGCTGGTCGCGGCCGGCTTCGAGGCGGTGGCGATCGACCTGCCGGGACACGGTGTTTCTTCCGGCCAGCGTTCCTCCATCGTGCATATTGCTCAGGCAGTTGAGGCCGCCGCCGACCATCTCGGCAGGGTCGATGCGGTCATCGCCCATTCGCTGGGCGCCGCCGGCGTCACGCTGGCCCTGTCGCGCAGCCTGCGGCTGCGTCGCGCGGTGTACTTCGCGCCGCCGGCGCGCTTCGGCGGCATCTGGGCGCGCTTCCGTGCAGGCCTCGGCATTTCCATGCCGGTGTGGCAGCGCATGGTGCGGCGCTCCGAATTGTGGCTGGGCGTGAGCTTCAACGGCATCGAGCCGGCGCTGCTGGCGCCGCACCTGTCCGTTCCCTTGCTGGTACTGCACGACGTCGGCGACCGCGAAGTTCCATTCGATGAAGGTGAGCAACTTGCCGCACGGTGGCGCGGCGCCGAACTGCGCGCCACCAAGGGGCTGGGCCATCTGCGCATTCTCAAGGATCACCACAGCCTGAAGCAGGCCGTGGCCTTTGTTTCCGGCCCCGCGGCGCGCAGGCCGCGCCGCGATGCGGACACCGCCGCCATTGCCGTTTGAGCGGCAGCACATTCCTTCACCCGTGGTACTTCCCATACTCAAAATCAGAGGAGCGACACCAACATGAAACTCTATGCCGATCCCATGGCTTGTTCGCTGGCCTCGCATGTGGCCCTGGTGGTCAGCGGCCTGCCGCACGAGATTGTATGGATCGATCTCAAGACCTGGGCCGATCCCGACGGCAAGCGCACCGCGGATGGCCGCGACTTCCGCGCCATCAATCCCAAGGGGCAGGTGCCGGTGCTGGAACTCGACGACGGCAGCCGGCTCACCGAAGGCTCGGCGATCCTGCAATACATCGGCGACCACGCGCCGCTATCGGGGCTGGTACCCACGGCCGGCACGCTGCAGCGTTACCGCCTGCAGGAGTGGCTCAACTTCATCGCCACCGAGTTGCACAAGGCCGTATTCAGCCCCTACTTCGGCGCCGACGGGCAGAAGCTGCTGCCGCCCGAGGATCTGAAGCGGCATGTGCTGGGCATCCTGCACCAGCGTTTCGACTATCTGGAGCCGCGCCTGCAAGGCCGGCGTTACCTGATGGGCGAAGCCTTTACCGTGGCCGATGCCTACCTCCTGGTGATTCTCAACTGGGCGCTGTTTGCCAAACAGGATCTCGGCCGCTGGCCTGCGATTGCCGCGTACTACAAGGCGCTCAACGAGCATACGGCGGTGCGCCAGGTGCAACACGTGGAGCGCGATCTCAGGACCAGGCTTTTGGCCGCCTGAAGCTGGCGCATGAAGCCGTGCTGAAGCCCTGTGCGGCTGCGAGGCTTCAGCCGGCGAACCGTTGCGGGCTGCAGGGCAGGGGATCGAGGCTGGGCGACTGGCCGGTGAGCATTTCCGTGACCAATTGCGCAGTGATCGCCGACAGGCTCACGCCGAGCATGCCATGGCCAGTGGCCAGCATCAGATTGGAGAACGCCGGGGCGCGGCCGATGATCGGCAGATCGTCATAAGTCATCGGCCGCCAGCCATACCATTGTTCCTCGATGGCGGGGCCTTCCGGCTGCTCCAGATACTCGGCCGCGCCGCGCTTGAGAGCGTCCAGGCGGCGCTGGTTGAGCGTGCTGTCGTAGCCGGAGAATTCCATGGTGCTGCCGAGCCGGTAGCCGCTGCCCCAGGCGGTGACGCAGACGCTGCGCTCCTGCAGCACGAGGGGAATCTGCGGCGCATGCTGCGGCCGCGAATAGGTGATCGAATAACCCTTGCCGGGCTGGATCGGCAGCCGCAGATCGAGCTGCCTGCCGATCAGCGGCGACCAGGCGCCGAGCGCCAGCACCACCTCGTCCGCCGTGATTTCGCCCTGTGCGGTGGCGACCCCGGCGATGCGCTGGCCGTCGTTGCGAAAGCCTTGCACCGTGGTCTGCTCAAGAATGCTGCCGCCGGCCGCGCGCACCACGCGCGCCAGCTCCGCCACATAGCGGTCCGGGCGCAGGCGCGCATCGCCGGAATGCCAGTGACCGCCGGCCATGCCGTCCTTCAGCGCGGGCTCCTTCGCCCGCAGCGCGGCGCCGTCGAGCAGTTCCACCGGCACGCCGACCTCGCGCAACATCTCGTAATCGTGATAAGCCGCAGCGAGTGCCTTGCTCTCGCGCCAGACGTAGAGCGTGCCGCTGTCGGCGAATTCGCAATCGAGCTGTTCGTCGCGGATCAGTGAGCCCAGGCGTTCGCGCGAACGCAGCAGCAGTTCGGTCTTGACGTGGGCGGTGCGGCGGAAATCGCGCGGATTGCACAGCCGCGCGAAATTCAGCATCCAGACCAGCAGTTCCGGGTCGAGCGTCGGCTTGACGTAGAACGGCGCATTGCGCTTGAGCATCCATTTCAGCGCCTTGGCAACGGTGCCGGGCGCGTGCAGCGGCAGATGGCTCGGCGTGATGGTGCCGCAGTTGCCGCGCGAGCTGCCATGGCCGACCACGCCCTGGTCCAGCACCGTGACGCTGCGCCCTGCGCGCAGCAGGAACAGGGCGCAGGACAGGCCGATGACGCCGCCGCCCAGAATCAGGATTTCGCTCTTCGGGGATCGCACCCGCCTATTGTCGCATCGGCCGCGTCGATATGGTGCGGGTGCGGCCTGTTGCCGCGGTCAAGCCCTCGTTGCGAGCGCCAGCAGATCCGCGCCACCGGCTTCCGCGGTGACGGTCGCGCCGCCGAAGCTGGAGCGGCGAAACAGTTCGCTCAAGGCTTCGGCACTGCGATGGCGCACCTTGCGTTCCAGCAGGTATTCCATGAACAGGGCGTCGGTATTCCCTTCGGCGAGGTTGGTGAAGATGGCCGTGCCGCCAGGCTGGAGTTGCCGGTGGGTCCAGTCGAGCAGGCGCAGGGCAGCTTCGTCGCCGAGGTATTCGAGCAGTCCCACGGCGAAGATGGCGCGCTGCGGCGGCAACAGCAGTTGCTCGCCGTTGTCCGCCGGAACGACATTGCCGAGCTGGAAGCTGATGCGATCGGACAGGCCCAGATCCTCGGCCCGTTCGGCGGCGGCAAGCAGCGCTCCTTGGTCGAGATCGACGCAGGTTGCGGTGACGCCGTCGCCCTGGGTGCCGCCCAGCAGTTCAAGAATTTCATGGCAGGAGCCGGCCGCCAGGCAGGTGACGGCGGCGGGGCCGTCGCCAAGGAGCGAGCTCAGCAGGCTGCCCACGGCGGCGGCGCTGGCACGGCGCGCGCGGCACAGCGGGCGCTGCAGGAACCAGCGATCCACCAGCGGGCCGAGCTGACCGTCGCCGGCGGGTTCGCTGGCGTGAATTGCGGCGATGCTTTCCCAGTCGTCGGGAAAGCCGCGCGGCATGGCGAATGTGCGCGAAACCAGCGCGCTCGTCATCAACACCGAAAAAGTCTCGCGGAAGATGTAGGCGCCGATGCCGGCGCGCACCGCTCCGGTGTCGCGGAACGAGAGCAGGTCGGCCATGCCGGCATCTACCACCACGTCATCCCGCGTGAATCGTTCCAGCGTCGCGCAGATCTGGTCGCAGGCGCCGGCAACCCCGGCGGCCGCCTGTTCCAGTGCCAGGCCGTGGCTGCGCAACTGGCGTTCGATCTGCTGCAGTCCCTGCTTGATGCCGTCCACGGCCTGGGCCAGGCCTGGCGGCAACTGGCGTTCGGTGGCAAAGCCGGTGCGCGCGGTGCGGGTGGAGCCGATGGATTCGTCGCCGGTATCGCCGATGCGCCGCAAGCGGCGCGACAAGGTCACAGCCAGGGACTGGTACAGGCGCGAGGCCAGGCCCGGCACCGAGCGGAGCAGCGATTCGATTTCCTGTTCCGGCAGAATCAACACCTGGGCCGGGCCGTCGGCGATGATGCTGGCCATTGCCGGGGCGCGTTCCAGGAACGACATTTCCCCGAACACCTCGCCCGGCCCGAGCCGCGTCACCGTCAGCCGCAAACCGTGAAAGTTGCGCACCACCTGCACGTAGCCCGACTGCAGGAAAAACAGGTTGCGCGATTCGGTGCCTTCCTGCAGCGCCACGCCATCTTTTTCGAAAGTCCGGCGCGTCGCGCGCTCGCTCATCAGCCGCCAGTCCTCGTCGGTCAGCAGCGCCAGCAGTTCAGGCTTCAAGGGGTACTCCGTGCGGCAGGATGTTCCGGCAGTTCGTAGCTCACCTTGACGCCGGCAAGTCCGATTTCGATGGATTTGCTCCAGGTTTTGGCGCCGACTCGAACCGCCAGGGCGTTGACGCCCGGGATGACGCGCCGCAGCACCTCAAAGAACATCACCGTGAGCCGCATCGGGTAAAGCGCAAAGCGCAGCCGGGTGTTCGGCAGCTGCAGGGCATCCGCCCGCTCCGCGCCGATGAAATAGCGTGTGAGCCCATTGAGGAACTTGCACCACTGTTGCGCCGCCTTGCGCTGCGCCGGGGTCTGCGCCATATGCATGGTCACGTTCATCAGCGCCTGGGTCAGCGCCACGCAGTCGGCGTTCGGCGGTCCCTGCGTCATGGCGATCAGGTCGCCCATGCGCATGGCTTCGGCCTCGGTGGCGCAGGCCAGCTGCGGTTCCAGGCCGATGAGGTAGCCGGAATAGCGCCACAGGTGCATCACCGCCTCCGATTCGCGGGCGCTGAACGAGCAGCCCAGGCGGCGCAGGCTTTCCAGCACCACCACCGAAAAGCTCAGGCTGGTGCCGGCCAGGTCCGCCTGCGGAATCGGCACACCCCAGGCCTGCGCGTCCCACTTGGGGGACTGCCGCAGCAGGCGGCGGATTTGCGCATGCATCAGCCGCACCCGCACCGTAGTCTTGAATCCCTCGCCCTGCCGGCGCAGGCCGCCCGGCTTGCAGGTGAGGAATACGAACTGCGTGGTCTCAATCAGCCGGCGGAAGGCGCGTTGGGTGAGCCGTCCGGTGAATACCAGCGGCACCACCCCCGCCGGCGAACCATAGGCCAGGGGCAGCGCGGCGCAGCCCAGGGCCAGTTGCCCCAATGGCCCCAGCCGGAGGTAGACCGAGCCGCCGAGATCCAGCTGTTCGAAGTCGACCCAGAGCGGTACATGATCCAGCTGTGCAAACAGCGCCGCCAGGGTCGGATGCGGATTCCTGACCGATTCGATGCCGTGGTCGAGCGCCTGTTCCAGCTGCTTGCGGCCACCGCCCAGCGGCCGGCTGGCGAAATACTCGACCAGGGCGTCGGCCAGAGGATCGCCCTGCATCAGGGCCGGGCCGAACGCGTGGATGCGCGAACCGTGAGCGGAATGCGCACTGTCGAGATTGGTATAGCGCGCGGGCAGTTGCGGCCCCGTGCTTTTGCCGGGAACGATAGCTGACATTCTGGCGGTTCTGAGCCTTGTGAAGCTGGATTGAACGGCTATCTGCGGGAATGCCTGGTACGAAAGCATTCCTCGGATTCCCCGACCGGATCGTGCTATGCGCAGGAGCCATGGTCAATAGAGCCTTTATACCTAGCGATAGTCGATTCGGACAGAATCGCAATGCCGCTTCGCGGACAGGGTGGTGCAAGCGCCGCTCCGCGTTGCACGTAAACTGTGCATGTCCATGGATACTTTGTCAGAACTGCAGGGATTGTCTTCGGCGAAGATTGCTGCACTATTGCAGCGCGTGTTCCGTGCCAGCCCTTTTGTCGCGGGCGTATTTGCACGCCAGGCCGACTGGGCGAAGGCCGTATTCGCCAGCGGTGAATTGGAATGTGCAGCCGCAGCGCCAACCGCCGCACGCCTGGACGCAGCCCTCGCCGAGGCGGTGGACGAAGCTTCGCTGATGCACCATCTGCGTGCATTCCGCAACCGCGAGATGGCGCGCATCGCCGTCCGCGACATCGCCGGCTGGGCCGAACTGGATGAAACCCTGGGGGCGCTGTCGGATCTGGCGGATGCCAGTTGCGTCACCGCGCTGCGCTTCGCCGGACGCGCCTTGCAGGCCCGCTACGGTGTGCCGCGCGGCGCGGATGGCAGAGAAGCCATGCCGATCGTGCTCGGCATGGGCAAGCTCGGCGGCCGTGAGCTGAACTATTCTTCCGACATTGACCTGATTTTCGTCTTTACCGAGAACGGCGATAGCGATGGCCCGCGCCCGCTCAGCAACCCGGAGTATTTCGTGCGGCTGGCGCAGGACAGCGGCCGGCTGCTGTCGCAGCGCACCGCCGACGGCTTCGTGTTTCGCGTCGATACCCTGCTGCGCCCTTTCGGCAGCGTCGGCGCGCCGGCAGTGTCGATGGATGCGATGGAGCAGTATTACCAGGAGCACGGCCGCGAATGGGAGCGCTATGCCATGGTCAAGGCGCGGCCCATCGCCGGCGACCTTGAGGCGGGACGGCAGCTGCTGCAAAACCTGCGGCCCTTCGTTTACCGCCGTTATCTCGATTTCGGGGCGCTGGGCGCGTTGCGCGAGCTGAAGGCGATGATCGACCAGGACGCGCGCAAGCGCGGTGCCGAGGACAATCTCAAGCTCGGCCCCGGCGGCATCCGCGAACTGGAATTCATCGTGCAGCTGTTTCAGCTGATCCGCGGCGGGCAGGATGCGCGCCTGCGCGACAACCGCCTGCGTCCGGTGCTGCGCTACCTTGGCCAGGCAGGCCATCTGCCGGCGGAGACGGTAACGACGCTGGATCAGGCCTATGTGTTTCTGCGCCGCTGCGAGAACGCGGTGCAGATGTACGCGGACGAGCAGACCCACCGGCTGCCGCAAGCGCAGGAGGCGCGCGATGCGCTGTGCGCGGCGCTGGCCGTCGATGACGGCTGGGCCGGGCTGCTGCTGCGACTCGATGCGCTGCGTATCCGCGTCCGCGCCGAGTTCGAGCGCCTGTTCGCCCAGCCGGCGGGCGGCACCGCGCACGCACCCTCCGCCATGGCAGAAGGCCTGTGGCAGGCTGAACCCGCCGAACTCGAAGCCGCATTGCGCGCGCTCGGCCTGGCCCGGAATCCGCAGGACGTCGCCGGCGCCATCCGCGAACTGCGCCAGTCGCGCCTGGTGCGAACCCTCAAGGACGGCGCCCGGCAGCGCCTGCAAGCCGTGCTCGGCGCACTGGTTCACGAAGCGGCGCCGCAGCCCGATGCGGAGACGGCCCTGATCCGCACCCTGCGGGTGCTCGACGCCATCGTCGGCCGCAGCACCTACCTGGCCTTGCTCGCCGAAAGCCCCGGCGCGCGGCGCCAGTTGTTGAAGCTGTGCGGCGCCAGCCCCTGGATCGCCGAGCTGCTGGCGCAGACGCCGGCCCTGCTCGATACCCTGCTCGATGCGCGGCTGGCCAACGAGGCGCCCGACCGCGCCGCCCTGCGCCAGGAACTGGCGCGGCAGGCGGCGGGGGTGCCGGCAGCGGACCTGGAAGCGGTGATGGACCTGTTGCGGCGTTACCGGCAGGAGATGACCCTCCGCATCGCCGCCGCCGACCTGTCCGGCGCCCTGCCGCTGGTGCAGGTCAGCGACCGCCTCACCTGGCTGGCCGAGGCCATCGTGGCGCAGTCGCTGGACTACGCCCGCGAGCAGCTCGCGCCGCAGCTCGGACAGCCCTCCGGTCGGGACGACGGGCTGGCGATGATCGCCTACGGCAAGTTCGGCAGCATCGAATTGGGTTATGGCTCCGATCTAGATCTGGTGTTCGTCTACCAGGCCGAGGATGCGGACGCGGGCACCGCAGGTGGTTCGCGCAGTGTCGCCGCCTCGGAGTACTTCGTGCGGCTGGCTCAGCGCGTGGTGCAGCTATTGTCCGCGCGCACCGTTGCCGGCCGCGCCTACGAGATCGACCTGCAGCTGCGGCCCAGCGGCAACTCCGGTCTGGTGGTCACCGGACTGTCCGGCTTCGCCCGCTACCAGCGCGAGAGCGCCTGGACCTGGGAGCACCAGGCCCTGCTGCGCGCGCGCAGCGTCGCCGGCGGCGCCCAGCTCTGTGCCGCCATCGAAACCGTCCGCCGCGAAGTGCTGATGCGTCCGCGCGATGCCGCGCGACTGCGCGCCGAAGTGGTGGAAATGCGCGCAAAAATGCGCGCCAGCCTGGAAAGGCGCGAAGCCGGGCGCTGGGACGTAAAGCAGGGCGGCGGCGGCCTGATCGATGCCGAGTTCATCACCCAGTACCTGTGCCTGCGCCATGCCGCGCAACATGCGGGCGTCATTGAATATACCGACAACTGGCGCCAGCTCGAAGCGCTGGCCGCGGCCGGTCTGGTCGAGGCCCCGCAAAAAGACGCGCTGTTGGCCGCCGAACGGGCCTACCGCGGCTGGCTGCACCGGCGCTCGTTGCAGAGCCAGGACGGTTTGGCCGATGATGCGGACCTCAAGGAGCACCGTGCCGCCGTGGCGGCTCTGTGGCAACAATTCATGCTGGAAGGATAGGGTCCCGCTTTATGATCGTAGTGACTGGCGCCGCCGGCTTCATCGGCGCGAATCTGGTGCTGGGGCTGAACGGCAGGGGCGCCAGCGACATCATCGCGGTGGACGATCTGCAGGACGGCACGAAGTTCAGGAATCTGGCGGAAAGCCAGATCGCCGACTACCTCGACAAGGACGAATTCCTGGGCAAGGTCGAGCGCGGCGAACTGCCGAAGATCGAAGCGATCTTCCACCAGGGCGCCTGCTCCGCCACCACCGAGTGGAACGGCCGTTTCATGATGGACGTGAACTACCGCTACACCAAGACCCTGCTGCACTGGTGCCAGGGCAAGCGCGTGCCGTTCTTCTACGCCTCCTCGGCTTCCGTTTACGGCATGGGCAAGCAGGGCTTCCGCGAGGACCGCGCCTGCGAGAAGCCGCTCAACATGTACGCCTACTCCAAATTCCTGATGGACCAGTACGTGCGCCGTCTCGGCTACGACGCGCCGGCTCCCAAAAAGACCAGGGGCAAGCCCGTGGCCAGACGCAGCGTCAAGCCTTCACGACCGCAAGTGGTGGGGCTGCGCTACTTCAACGCCTACGGTCCGCGCGAGCAGCACAAGGGCGGCATGGCCAGCACCGCCTTCCATTTCAACAACCAGATCGAGCAGGAAGGCGAGTGCCGCCTGTTCGAGGGCAGCGACGGCTACGGTCCCGGCGAGCAGCGGCGCGATTTCATTCATGTCGACGACGCCGTGGCGATGAACCTGTGGTTCTGGGAGCATCCCGGCAAGTCCGGCATCTTCAACTGCGGCACCGGCCGCGCCCAGCCCTTCAACGACATCGCCAGGTCGGTCATCGCCTGGCACGGCAAGGGCAAGCTCAAGTATGTGCCGTTCCCGGAAAACCTGGTGGGCCGCTACCAGTCCTATACCGAGGCGGATCAGGCCAAGCTGCGCGCCGTCGGCTACGACCGGCCGTTTCTCACCGTCGAGCAGGGCGTGAAGAAGTATCTCGACTGGCTGCACCAGGACTGACGGGCGCTTTCCGGAGGACCGGCTCGGCATGGAAGCGAAGCCCTATCTGCGCGAGATTTCCCTGAAACGGGAGCGTGTGCAGGCTACTGACCAATATCCGTTCAGCATTCCGGCGGTGCGCGAGCTCGATGGCTTGAGTTTCCATCCGGATGTCACGTTCTTTGTCGGGGAGAATGGCTCCGGCAAGTCCACCATGCTCGAAGGTATTGCGTTGGCGCTGGGTTTCGGGCCTGAAGGTGGCACCAAGAACATGCAATTCAGTACAGCAGAAACCACATCTGCCTTGCATCATCACCTCAGGATCGTCAAGAGCTTCGCGCGGCCGCGTGCCCACTACTTTTTGCGGGCCGAGAGTTTCTTCAACGTCGCCAGCGAGATCGAACGTCTCGATAAAGAACCTGGATCTGGTCCGCCGATCATGCCGAGCTACGGTGATCGTTCCCTGCATGGGCAGTCCCATGGCGAATCCTTCATGGCACTGCTGACGAATAAATTGCGCGGAGATGGGTTGTATCTGTTCGACGAACCGGAAGCGGCACTTTCACCGAGCCGGCAGATGGCCGCGCTGGCGGCGATTCACCGCCTGGTGGAAGACGGCTCGCAATTCATCATCGCCACCCATTCGCCGATTCTGCTGGCCTATCCGCGCAGCAAGATCGTGCTGTTCGACGGCACCGGCCTCAGCGAAGTACGCTACGAGGATACCGAGCACTACACCATCACCCGCCATTTCCTCAACAACCATCGCAAGATGGTGGACACCCTGATGCGCGATGATTAATCCGGATGCGGTCAATGAATCCGGCGGCGTCGAACGCCTGCCGCTGCATCAGCTCGCGCCGGAGCGCGCGGCGCGCCGGCTGCTGTCGCGCCAATTGAAGAATGCCGAGACGGCGGGGCATCGCCTGGCGATCGGCGAAGATCCCGAAGCCCTGCACGATTTCCGCGTCGCCCTGCGCCGCTTCCGCTCGATCGAGCGCGCATACCGCAACTGGGTCGCCGACGTCCTGCCGAAGAAGTTGCGCAAGCGCATGCAAGAACTCGTGCGTAGTACTGGCCAGGCGCGCGACAGCGAAGTACAGCTCGGCTGGCTGGACGCGCAGCGCAGCGCCCTGCGCCCGAACCAGCGCAGCGGTTATCAATGGCTGCGGCGCCGGCTCGAAGACCGGCAGCGGCAGGGCTATGCGGCGATCCGCGCAGCGGTGCCGCTGGAATTCGCCGCGCTCGGCGCCTTGTTGCGCGCGGCCCTGACCATGCCCAGCGAATCCACGCCGACCAGTTTCGCCCAGGTCACCGGCGAACAGCTCAAGCCGCTGATCGCCGAGCTGGGCGGCAGCTTCATCGCCATCGGCAACGATGAGGAGATGGCGCATGTCCATGCCGCGCGCCTGCTGGTGAAGCGGGCCCGTTATCTGCTGGAGCCGCTCGCCGCGACTTTGCCGGACGGCAAGGAACTGGTGCGCGGCCTGGCCGGCTTGCAGGACCTGCTGGGCGAGATGCACGACGCGGAAGTGCTCGGCGCCAGCCTCGGCGAGGCCGCCGCGGAAGCCGGTGCGGCGCGCTATCGCGCCCTGGTGCAGCAGGCGTTGGGCGAAGGCCCTGACGCATTCGGACCGGTGGCGCGGCAGCGCAGCGATGAGCGCGCCGGGCTGGCGGCGCTGGCGCAGCGGGTGCAGGCGCAGATGCGTGACGGACGCGCCGGCCTGCTCGGGAAAATCCACAGTGGTGAAGTTGCCGCTCTGATGCAGCGGCTGGCAGCGGCCGCGAACCAGCTGGCGCCGCCGCGCATCTTCGGCTTGTCGCAGACCATTTGAACACAGGCATGAGCCAGGACATTCTGGTCGTCGGTCCCTCCTGGGTCGGCGACATGGTGATGGCGCAGGCGCTGTTCATGCGCCTGCGCCAGCGCTACCCGCAGGCGGCGATCGACGTGCTGGCGCCGGGCTGGTCGCTGCCGATCCTGGCGCGCATGCCGGAAGTGCGCGCCGGCATCGAACTGCCGCTAGTGCACGGCGAGTTCGGCTTTGCTGTGCGACGGCGCATCGGGCTGGGTTTGCGCGATAAAAATTACGCGCAGGCCATCGTCCTGCCCGGCTCGTGGAAATCGGCGCTGGTGCCGTACTTCGCGCGCATCCCGCGCCGCATCGGCTATCGCCGCGAGTTCCGCTACGGCCTGCTCAACGATCTGCGCACACTGGACAAGGCGGTGCTGCCCACCACGGTGCAGCAGTTCCTGGCGCTGGCCGAGGATGGCGCGGCGACGCAGGCGCCGCCGATTCCGCAGCCGCGGCTGCGTGCCGACCCGCAGCGCGTCGCAGCGCTGCGCCAGCAGCTCGGTCTGGACCCTCAAAAGCCGGCAGTGGCCCTGATGCCGGGTGCCGAATATGGCCCCGCCAAGCGCTGGCCGGCGGAATATTTCGCCGAGCTGTCGGGCCGCCTGACCGGCGCGGGCTATCAGGTCTGGGTGCTGGGCTCGGCCAAGGAAAAGGAATTGGGCGCCTCCATCGCGCAGGGGCGGGCGGATATCCACGATCTCAGCGGCCGCACCCAGCTGGCGGACGTGGTCGACCTGCTCGGCGCGGCCACGGCGGCGGTGAGCAATGATTCCGGCCTGATGCACGTCGCCGCCGCGGTGGATACACGCCTGGTGGCGATCTACGGCAGTTCCTCGCCGAAGATGACGCCGCCGCTGGCGCGTGAGGCGCAGGTGCTGTATCTGGACCTGTATTGCAGCCCCTGTTTCCAGCGCACCTGTCCTTTCGGGCATCTCAACTGCCTGCGCCAGATCACGCCCGATCAGGTGTTAACCGCAGTGTTGAAGCAATAGCTCAGCCGGCGAAGGACCGCTTCAGGAAATCGATGGCCTCGGCGTGCGCTGCCTCAGCCGCCTGCGGCGCGTAGGCGCTGCGATCCTCGCAACAGAAGCCGTGCCCGGCTCCGGCGTGATTGCTGATGACGTGGCGCTTGTCCAGTTCGCCCAGGCGTTGCGCGATGCGCCCGTGTTCGGCCGGCGTGATGCCGCCGTCCTGGCCGCCATAGATCAGCAGCAGCGGCGCCGCCAGCGCGGCGGCTTCGCCGATCGGCGGGGTGCGGCCGAGACGGTCCTTGTCGCCTTCTGGAAAAATGGCGCCGCCGTAGTAGGCGACGCTGGCACGGAGCCGCGATGCATGGCGGCAGGCGGCAAGAAAGGCAAGGCGGCCGCCCATGCAGAAGCCGACCACGCCGAGCTGCTCCGGGGCCACCGCGGGCTGCCGGCCGAGCCAGTCGAGGCTAGCGCCGATCTCGGCCATCACCTGCTCGTCCTGCAGCGCCTTCACCGCGGCCATGGCGTCCTCCATCTTGTCGTAAGGAATCAGCTTGCCGTGGTAGATGTCCGGCGCCAGCGCGGCGAAGCCGGCGGCGGCGAGGCGGTCGCAGACGCGGCGGATATGCGGTGTCAGGCCAAAGGCCTCCATCAGCACCACGACGCCCGGCGCCGCGCCCGATCCTGCGGCAGCGGCGTAATAGCCTTGAAGGCCATCGGCGATGCTCGCCGTGTTTCGATCTGACATGGGAAGTACCTGATTAAACTAAGGAATGATGCCTTGGAGCAAGCCTTTCCGGGAATTTCCGGAAGGGGCTGACAGGGCCTTTGAACCCGGTCCGCGGCGTCCGGTTCCCTTATAATGCGAGCGGCCGCCCTGACGCGGCCTTTATTTTTCCGTTTTTGAGGACATATGCGATGACGACGATGGCCGACCGCGACGGTTTCATCTGGTACGACGGCGAACTGGTGCCGTGGCGTGACGCCACCACCCACGTCCTGACCTACACCCTGCACTACGGCGCCGGTGTCTTCGAAGGCGTGCGCGCCTACGCCACGCCCAAGGGCACCGCCGTGTTCCGCCTGGAAGAGCACACCAAGCGCCTGTTCAACTCGGCCAAGATCCTCGGCATGAAGATCCCCTTCAGCCCCGAGCAGGTCAACGAAGCCACTCTTGAAGTGCTGCGCGCCAACAAACTCAAGGAAGCCTACATCCGGCCGATGGTGTTCTACGGCTCCGAAGGCATGGGCCTGCGCGCCGACAACCTCAAGGTGCATCTGATCATCGCTGCCTGGACCTGGGGCGCCTACCTGGGCGCGGACAACGTCGAGCGTGGCATCCGCGTCAAGACCAGCTCCTACTCCCGGCACCACGTCAACGCCGCCCTGTGCCGGGCCAAGGCCAACGCCAACTACCTCAACTCCATGCTGGCGCTGAACGAAGCCCTGCGCGACGGCTACGACGAGGCGGTGATGCTCGATCCGCACGGCTTCATCGCCGAAGGCTCCGCCGAGAACATCTTCCTGGTGCAGGACGGTGCCCTGCATACCCCCGACGTCACCTCCGCCCTGGACGGCATCACCCGCCGCACCGTGATGCAACTGGCCGAAGACGCCGGCATCAAGGTGCATGAGCGCCGCCTGACCCGCGACGAACTGTACATTTCCGACGAGGCCTTCTTCACCGGCACCGCCGCCGAAGTGATGCCGATCCGCGAGGCAGACAACCGCTGCATCGGCAGCGGCAAGCGCGGGCCGATCACCGAAAAGCTGCAAAAGGCTTATGCGGCGCAGGTCAAGGGTGAGCGCGCCGAGTATCCGGAGTGGCTCAGCCTGGTCAACGAGCCGGTGGCGGCGCAGAAGAAAACCATCGCTGCATAAGCCGGAAGCGCGCGCGATGCAGACCGCCATCCCAGAGTTCGAGCGCGCGCGCCTGCTGGTGGCGGGCGATGTCATGCTCGACCGCTACTGGCAGGGTCCGACCTCGCGCATTTCGCCGGAAGCACCGGTGCCGGTGGTGCGCATCCAGAAGGATGAAACCCGCCCAGGCGGCGCCGCCAACGTGGCGCTCAACATCGCCGCGCTGGGCGGTCATGCGCATCTGCTCGGTGTGGTCGGCCGCGACGACACCGCGCAGAAGCTGCGCGAGGCCCTGATCCTGAAGCGGGTGCAGCCGGACTTTGTCGAATCCGCCGGCCATCCCACCATCACCAAGCTGCGCGTGCTGTCGCGCAACCAGCAGCTGATCCGGCTCGATTTCGAAGAGTCGCTGTCGCAGATCGGCGCGTTCGACCGGGCGGCCTATCTGCTGCGCTACAAGATCGGCCTGACCGATGCCCAGGTGGTGATCCTGTCCGACTACGGCAAGGGCACCCTGGCCGACGCCGCCGAGCTGGTGGCGGCCGCGCGTGCCGCTGGCCGCGCGGTGCTGGTCGATCCCAAGGGCAGCGACTGGCGGCCGTATCGCGGCGCCACCCTGATCACGCCGAACCTGACCGAGCTGGAAGCCGTAGTCGGGGCCTGCCCGGATGAGGCCAGCATCGTCGCCAAGGGCAGCAGGCTGCGCGACGAGCTGGGCCTGGAAGCCCTGCTGGTGACGCGCAGCGAGCAGGGCATGACCCTGCTGGTGCCCGGGCAGGAGCCGCTGCATCTGCCGACCGAGGCGCGCGAAGTGTTCGACGTCACCGGCGCCGGCGATACCGTCATCGCCACCTTCGGTGCGGCGCTGGCCGCCGGGCACGACTTCGCCCACGCCGCGCGTGTCGCCAACCTCGCCGCCGGCATCGTCGTCGGCAAGCTCGGCACCGCCACCGTCAGTACCGCCGAACTGGCTCGCGCCGTCAGCCGCACCCACGAAGACGACGGCGCCGTGCTGGCCGAGGACGAACTGCTGGAACGCGTCGCCGCGGCGCGCGCGCAGGGCCAGGTGGTGGTGCTGACCAATGGCTGCTTCGACCTGCTGCACGTCGGCCATGTGCGCTACCTGGAAGCGGCACGCAAGCTCGGCGACGTGCTGATCGTCGCGGTCAACGACGACGATTCGGTCAAGCGCCTGAAAGGCCCGACGCGGCCGCTGAACCAGGTCGCCGACCGCATGCGCATGCTGGCGGCGCTGAAATGCGTCGACTGGGTGGTGCCGTTCGCCGAAGACACGCCGCAGCGCCTGGTCGGAAAGGTGTTGCCGGATCTGCTGGTCAAGGGCGGCGACTACAAGCCGCAGCAGGTCGCCGGCTACGAGGAAGTCACCGCCAACGGCGGCCAGGTGGTGATCCTGGATTTCTATGCCGGTTACTCCACTACCGGCATCATCGAGCGCGCCCGTTCCTAGTTTGCGGGGTGCTTTTTGAAGTCCGTCACACTCCGCCCAGAGAATATCGCCGCCGCGTGACCTGAAACGCAGTCCAATTACGTTTCTCTTAATAGAGTCGTCCTGACACCGGTGAGTTGGCGGCATTCGCCGCCGCCGCGGTGTCACACCCCTGACGGGGTGATGCTGGCGATGTAGGGGGAAGCTATGGAAAGCGTCAAGCGGTCACTGTGCGAAAGCTGTTGCGTCGGGAGAGCCCGGTTCCGGATGCTCTGCGCAACGGTGACAGGCTCATGAAAAGTCTTCGCGACGCCGCCATCGCCGGCGCCACCATCATCCTGCTGCTTTATGTGGCGATCACCGCAGCGAAAAGCATGGCCGACGTGCTGCAGCCTGCGGCGCAGGCAACCACCAGCGTCGCCTGCAAACCGGGCGCGACTGCGGCGACAGAACGCTGCAGGAATCCCCTGCAACTGGCCCGACGCGACGACAACTAGGTTCTTGCGGGGTTCTTTGCGGGAAAACGCGGCGTGCCGGCCTGGTGTTCGATCCGCGTCGCGTTCACCACGCCGGACACCATCTGGTAGAAGCCGGCCAGCATCAGCAATTCAATCAGCTGCGCCTCGCTGTAGGCCGTGCCCAGTTCCGACCACAGCGCATCGTCGATATCCTGATGCTGCCGCAGCGCATCGCACAAGCCGATCAGCAGCTGCTCCTCGCGGCTCCATAGCGGCGTCGTCGCATCGCCGTGCACCGTGGCGGCGATCTGCTGCGGCGTGAACTGCGCCTTGGCGCCGTAAGCGGCGACGTGCACGCCCCATTCGTACTCGGCCTTGCACAGCGCGCAGATGCGCAGGATCACCAGCTCGCGCTGGCGCAGGCTGATGCTGCCCTTGTCGAGCAGTCCGCCCGCCACCATGCGCGACAGCACCCGCGGATTGTGCGCCACGGTGCGGAAGATATTCAGCGGCGGCAGGCCGCGCATGACGCGGTCGAAATCCTGCTGCATGGCTTCGGCATAGGGTGGTTCAAGCGGTGCAATGCGCGGCGTCGTCATGGCGGGTTCCTGTGCTACGATAATCGAAGCATAATGCTTCGGAATTCGTAGCGCAACCATGACACTCATCGACCGTCCCGTACGCGGCTCCAGCAGCGGCCGCCCGATCATGGCCCTGCTCGACCTGCTCGGGCGGCGCTGGGCGCTGCGCCTGATCTGGGAATTGCGCGAGGGGCCGCTGGTGTTCCGCGCCTTGCAGGCGCGCTGCGGCGTTTCGCCTTCGGTGCTCAATACAAGGCTGGCCGAATTGCGCGAGGCGCTGATCGTCGAGGCCGGCGACGAGGGATATCGGCTCAGCGTTCGCGGCGTCGAGTTGCTGCAACTGTTCGATCCGGTTAACCAATGGGCCGCGAACTGGGCTGCGGCCTTGCGCAAGCCTGCTGGTGCTGCGCCGCCGGCGGCGGCGCGAAAGCGCCGGTAGGGCGCAATAAGCGAAGCGCATTGCGCCGAATGAAGACGCCGCTCAATCCGGCGCAATGCGCTTCGCTTATTGCGCCCTGCTTGGGTCAGTCGCCGTTTCTTCGTCATGAGCCTGCGGCCGATACAAGGTCCCCCGCAGCCAGTCGGTGATCGGGTAGGTGATATTGAAATTGTAATGCGACATCAGCTCATGGTCGTGATGCAGCGTGTGATGACGCCGCAGCCTGGCCACCCCTGGCAGCCGCGCCACCCATGAATTCTCCGGCGTGTGATAGGAGAAATGCAGCCATTCGTAGTTGAGGAAATAGGCGATCGAGGTGGCGGCGAACAGCCAGCCGATATTGGCCGTGCTCAGCAGCGCCAGTGGAACCCCCACCGGCAAGGCGAAGCAGCCGAAGAAAAACAGCAGCAGCACCGGCGGAAACAGCACCGCCTTGAAGTCGCGCACGCCTTCGAACTCCATCCGCTCGGGCGTGAAGAAACGATGATGCTGCCGCGTGTGGCGCTCGAAGATCAGGCCCAGACCCCTGCGCGGATGGTGCATCGGCCCGCGATGGCCGGCGTGCTCGACCAGGTTGGCGAACAGGAAGGTCGCCGGCACCGCGAGCCATTCCCACCATTGCGCCGCATGCACGCGGCTGGCGCAGAACGCCACGGCGGCGAGGCAGGCGCCGCTGGTGAAGCAGAAATGCGCGATGCCGCTGTAGCGCCGGCCGATGTGCCGGCGGCGGTAGTCATCGCGGAATTCCGTCACTTGGTCTTGGCTCATGTCGTTCCATGCGGACCTGTAGACGCCATGATAAGACGCTCCAGGCCGGGCTGTTCATGCTGCACCGCACCAGCCCGCTCGGTCGCGCCTGAATCACCGTTCATCCCTCGGCGCCGATTTTGAGGTGGTGTTCCCGCTAGCCTGTGTCAAGTGGATAAATGTTCCTGATCATACGGAGGGATGTGGTGAAAACAATTCAAGCAATGCTGGCGATGGTGCTGGGCCTGGCCATGGCTTCGCAAGCCGGGGCGGCGACCGCGAAAGCGGCGGTCACCGGCACCGTCAATCCGGTCAACGGCATGCTCACCACCAGCGGCAGTCTTACCTATACCTTCCCGCAGGTGGCTGGCGCCGCTATCGGCCTGGCTGCCGGCACCACCGCCTATAGCGCGACCCTGAGCGTGAACGGCACTTCGCGCACCTACATCGTCATGCGTCCCGTCGCGGCCCCGCTCCCATCGGCGCCGCCGGCGCTGCTGGTCCTTCTGCATCCGCTGAACACCACGCCGGTGCAGATGGCGAATCTCACCGAGGTCACCAGATTTGTCGCCACCCAGGGATTCTGGGTGGTGCTGCCGCAAGCGATCAATGGCCAGTGGGACGATGATCCCAGCCGCACCCCCGAAGACGACACCAACTTCATCTCTTCGCTGATCACGACCCTGGTCGCGCAAGGCGTCGATGCCACCCGCGTGTATGCCGCCGGATATTCCGATGGCGCCTTCATGAGCGAGCGTCTGGCCTGCGAGCTGTCGACCCAGATCGCCGCGTTCGGCATCGACGCCGGAGCGGTGATCACCAATTCGCCCACCTACTGCAAGCCGGCGGTGCAACGCCCCAAGCTCTACATCCTCGGTACCGCCGACAACATCGTGCCCTACAACGGCGGCATGGTGGGCGTGGATTCCGCCCTGGCCAGCATGGCTTTCTGGGTTGGCTTGCAGCATTGCGGCGGCACCGTGGCGACGACGCTGCCGACCCTGGTGAACGACGGCACTACCGTGCAGCTCACCAACTACACGGGCTGCACCGCCGGCAACGATCTGCGGCTGTACACGGTCGACAACGGCGGCCACGCCTGGCCCAACGGCATCACCCAGTCGGTGGGAAAGACCACCCAGAATCTGGATGCCACGGGCATCATCTGGAGTTTCGCCAGCGCCTATCACAAGTAGGCCAGTGGCTTCACCGGGCCGCCTTGCAGCTTTCTTCATGGCCCGGAGCACAGATCAAATAAAAAGCCTCTCCCCGGAAATGGGAGAGGCTTTTTAACAGGCAGCGACAGCTAAGCTAGTTGGCGGCCGTCCACTTCTTGATCCAGGCTTCCACGGTTTCATGCCATTGCAGGCTGTTCTGCGGCTTCTGCACCCAATGGGTCTCGTCCGGGAAAGTCAGGAACTGGCTGGGGATGCCGCGGCGTTGCAGCACGGTGAAAGCGCCGATGCCCTGTTCCAGCGGGATGCGGAAATCGTCGGCGCTGTGCACCACCAGCATCGGCACTTTCCAGTCCGCCACATGGTTGATCGGGTTGAAGCGCTCGTAGTTTTCCGGCTTCTGCCACTGCGTGCCCTGGTTTTCCCATTCGTCGAACCATAGCTCTTCGGTGGAGTAGGCCATGGCGCGGTTGTCGAACACGCCGTCGTGGCTGACCAGGCATTTCCACGGCGTGTTCCAGTTGCCGGCGATCCAGTTGACCATGTAGCCGCCGTAGCTGGCGCCGAGGGCGCAGGCGCGGTCGCCGTCGAGGAAGGAATATTTGGCCAGTGCCGCGGCCCAGCCTTTCTGCAGGTCTTCCAGCGGACGGTCGCCCCAGTGGCCGGAGATGGCGTCGGTGAAAGCCTGGCCGTAGCCGGTGGAGCCGTGGAAATCGATGGTGACGACGGCAAAGCCGGCGCCGGCATAGGTCTGCGGATTCCAGCGGTAGTGGAAATCGTTGAGCCAAGAGCCCTGCGGCCCGCCATGGATCAGGAAGGCCACCGGATACTTCTTGCCGGGCTGGTAGTTGGCCGGCTTCACCACGTAGCCCTGCACCGTGTCGCCGTTCCAGCCCTTGAACTGGAAGAACTCATAATCGCCGAAGGCGACATTGCTGAGCCGCTCGGTGTTGAATGTGGTGAGGCGCCTGGCCTTGCCTTCGTCTTCGAGGCGGAACAGGTCGGCCGGCGACTTCAGCGTATCGCGGGCGAAGACGATGCTGTCGCCGGCCAGGGTGTAGGCGCTGACATTGCCCGCGCCGACCAGCTTCTTCACCTTGCCGCTGCGGATATCGACGCTGAACAGGGGACGCTCGCCGTTGTCGTCGGCCAGGGCGTAGAGGCTGCGGCCATCGGCGGAAAGCCGGATCGAGCCGGCGGAGCGGTCCCAGTCCGGGTCGATCTCGCGCTTGGCTCCGCTGGCCAGATCCAGCTCCATAATGCCGAAACGGTCCGCCTCGAAGGTCGGACGCTTCATCGCCAGGTAATAGAGCTTGCTGCCGTCCTTCGACACCACCGGAAAGGAATCCCAGGCCGGGTTGTCGGCGGTCAGGTTGCGCGGCGCGCTGCCGCCATCCGTGGGCACCGCATAGATATCGAAATTGGTCGACCAGGGCTCGCTGTTGCCGGCGATGCGCACGCCGAAGTAGACCGTCCTGCCGTCCGGCGAGAAGCAGTATTCCGATTCGTCGCCGAAGGGCTTGGAAGGGATATCGCCGTCGATGCCTTTGGTGATCCAGCGCGGCTCGGCGCTGACCGTGCCGGCCTGATCCAGATCGGCGATGAACAACTGCGAACGGCGTCCGTCCGCCCAGGTATCCCAGTGGCGGATGAACAGCTTGTTGTAGACCGTGCCGCTGGCCTTGCTGGCGGCCTTGTCATCCAGCCGCTTCTTGCTGCAGGCCAGATCGGCGCAGTCGGGGAACACGTCGAGCGACAGCGCCAGGTGCGCGCCGTCCGGTGCGATGACGAAGTTGTTCACGTCCAGCGGCAGGCTGGTGACCTGGCGCGCCTCGCCCAGGCCGGCGTCGAGGCGCCAGATCTGGGTGCTGCCGGAGCGTGAGGACAGGAAGTACAGGGTCTTGCCGTCCGGCGACCAGCGCGGCGTGTCGGCATTGCTGCCTTTGGCGGTCAGCCGTTCGGGTTGCGCGTCCTTGCCTTGCAGGGACAGGCGCCAGATGCTGCGCAGGCCCTTGTTCGCGTCCAGATCGGTCTCGCGCAGCGCGAATGCCAGGCTCTTGCCATCCGGCGCGGCCTGCGGATCGGAAACGCGATCCAGCATCACCAGGTCCTTGTAGGAAAAGGGCCTGCTGGCCGGCGTATCGGTGGCGGCGAAGGTGGTCATGGGCAGAATCAAGGCCAGAAAAGCAGCTGGGGCGGCGGCAAGCCGGGAAAGTCTCATCCGTTGGGTCCTCAATGGGTTGTGCGATGCGGCTTTAGGGCCTGACATCAAAGTGATTGATGTCAGGCTCTGGTCCGTCGCAAGTGCAGGCATGGTACGGCTTTCGCGGCAAGCCTCGCTATACTCGGCTGATACGCCGGGCAGGACCGGACCTTGCAAGCATAGGGCCGGACAACGCCCGCAACAAAACAAACATTGGAGAGAATTTGGTGTCTGCAAACAACCAGCCCAGCGCGGAACCGCGCACAGAACTGAGCTTTCGCGGCCTCGTCCTGGGCGCCATCATCACCGTGGTGTTCACCGCCGCCAACGTCTTTTTCGGCCTCAAGGCCGGCCTGACCTTCGCCTCCTCGATCCCGGCGGCGGTGATCTCGATGGCGGTGTTGCGCGGCTTCAAGGGCGTGACCATCCAGGAGAACAACATCGTGCAGACCGTCGCTTCGGCGGCCGGCACCCTGTCCTCGATCATCTTCGTCCTGCCCGGCCTGATCATGATCGGCTGGTGGACCGGCTTTCCCTACTGGGAGTCGTTCTGGATCTGCGCCCTGGGCGGCATCCTCGGCGTGATGTATTCGATCCCCCTGCGCCGCGCCCTGGTGACCAATTCCGACCTGCCATACCCGGAGGGCGTGGCCTGCGCCGAGGTGCTCAAGGTCGGCGCCGGCTCGGGTGAAGCGGGTGCGGCCTCGGCGGAGGGCAGCAAGGCTGGCCTGCTGGCGGTGGTGGTCGGTTCGGTGGTGTCGGCGTTGTTCTATCTGATCACCGCCACCCAGGTGTTCGCCAGCGACTTCGTCGACTACTTCCGCATCCGTGGCGGCAGCGCCATCAGCGGTTACGATTTCGGCCTGTCCCTGGCCCTGTTCGGCGTGGGCCACCTGGTCGGCCTGTCCTGCGGCATCGCCATGCTGGTCGGCGCGCTGATCACCTGGGCCGGACTGATGCCCTGGCTCACCGCCCTGCATCCGGACCCCGGCGCGGCGGCGGATGTGGCGCTGGCCGCCTGGAAACACCAGGCGCGCTTCATCGGCGCCGGCACCATCGGCATCTCCGCCATCTGGACCCTGCTCAAGCTGGTCAAGCCGGTGGCCAGCGGCCTGGCTTCGGCGATGGCGGCTTCGCGGGTGCGCAAGGCCGGCCAGGGCGCCACCCTGCCGCGCACCGAACAGGACATCCCGATCGGCCTGGTCGGCCTGATCTCGCTGCTCTGCCTGCTGCCCATCACCTGGCTGCTGGCCCGCTTCGCCAATGAAAGCGGCCTCAGCGCACACGCCCTGCCGCTGGTGCTGGGCGGGCTGATTTACGTGGTGCTGATGAGCTTCCTGGTGTCGGCGGTGTGCGGCTACATGGCGGGGCTGATCGGCTCCTCCAACAGCCCGCTGTCCGGCGTCGGCATCCTGGTGGTGATCGGCGCGGCCCTGCTGCTGGTGTTCGGCGTCAAGCCCCTGCTCGGCGGCAACGGCGGCGCGGCCCTGGTCGCCTTCGCCCTGTTCATCACTTCGGTGGTGTTCGCGGTGGCGACCATCGCCAACAACAACCTGCAGGATCTCAAGACCGGGCAGCTGGTCGACGCCACGCCGTGGAAACAGCAGGTGGCCCTGGTCATCGGTGTGGTCGCTGGCGCCGCCGTGATCCCGCCGGTGCTGGATCTGCTGAACCACGCCTACGGCTTCTCCGGCGTCCCGGGCGCCAATCCGGTCAATGCCCTGGCAGCGCCGCAGGCGGCCCTGATTTCGGCGCTGGCCAAGGGCGTGATCGAGGGCCAGCTCGATTGGAACCTGATCGAATACGGCGTCGTCATCGGCATCGGCATCATCCTCGCCGACGAGGTGCTGGGGCGCAGCACCCGAAAGCTGCGCGTGCCGCCCCTGGCGGTAGGCCTGGGCATGTACCTGCCCCTGGTCGTCACCCTGATGATCGTGGTCGGCGCCATCGTCGGCTGGGTCTACGACCGCCGCGCCGAGCGCAAGCCGGATGCGGAAGGCGCCAAGCAGCTGGGCGTGCTGCTGGCCTCCGGCCTGATCGTCGGTGAAAGCCTGCTCGGCGTGGTGATCGCCGGCGTGGTGGTGGCTTCCGGCAAGGACACACCGCTGGCGCTGGTCGGCGACAGCTTCGCCGGTGCTGCGCAGTGGATCGGGCTCATCGCCTTCGCACTGACCATCGCCGCCCTGTACCGCTGGCTGGGTCGCCTGCACCAGAAGACGGTTCAGGTCTGATCGCGTTTCCGCTGCAGCGATAAAACAAAAGGCTCATGGCGGCGAAAGCCGCCATGAGCCTTTTGCGTTGCGTTGCGTTGATATGCCGGCCGGCGCCGGCAAGCGTTTTTCTAGGGCTTTACCGGTACAGCCGATGTCGGCGGCGCCGGCATCGAGTCGGGAATGGTCGTCTCACCCGCCGATAGCGGCGGCGACGGCGTTGCCGTGGCGGCCACCAGCTGGTCGATTTCGGCCAGATCGTTTTCGCTCAGACGCCCGGCATCCTGCTTCAGCGACAGGAAACTATTGAGGTAGGCATAACGCGACTGGTAGTAGCTCTTCTGCGCCGCCGCCAGCAGCTGCCGCGCGTTCAGCACGTCGATCTCGGTGCGGGTACCGACCTTGAGGCCCACCAGGGTGGCATCCAGGCTGGTCTGGTTGGAAATCACCGCCTGCTTGTTGGCCTTGACGCCGGCGATGCCGCTGGTTACGCCCTCGTAGTCGTTGAGCGTGTTCTGGCCCACCGTGCGGCGCTCCAGCTCGTACTGCGCCTGGGTCTGCTGGTAGGTGGCGACGGACTGCCGCACCTGCGAAGTGACCAGGCCGCCCTGGAAGATATTCCAGGTCAGGGTCAGTGCGACGGAATCATCCAGCGTGTCGCTGCCGAAAGTAGAGTGCGAGCTGTTGGCCCGATTCAGCCCGCCGGTGAGGCCCGCTGTCGGCAGGTACTTGCCGCGGTAGATCGATACCTGCTTGCGCGCCACCTCGGCGGCATAGAAGGCGCTCATCAGGTCCGGATTGTCCTGGCCCGCGGCCTTGCTCCATTGGTCGGGCATGGCCGGATTGGGCGCCACCAAGGGGATGTCCGGCTGCAGGTCGGCGATGGCATCCACCGGCTCGCCGATGATCAGGCTCAGCGCGCGCTTGGCATTGTCCATGGCGGTGCGGTCGGAAATGACCAGGGCGGTGGCGGTGTCGTAAGAAGCCTGCGCATTGCGCACGTCGGTGATGGCGGCCAGGCCGACATCGAATTTCTTCTGCGCCTGCTCCAGCTGCTGCTTGAACGAGGTCTGCGCGTCGAGGTCGGCGCGCAGCGTGTCCTGCGCGCTGAGCACCGCGAAATAGGCGGCGGCGGTGCGCGTGATCAGGCTCTGCTCGGCGGAACGGTAAGTGGCCTGGGCCTCGGCCACCTGCTTGTCGGACTGGGCCACGGTCTGGAATGCCGACCAGTCGAAAACGACCTGAGTCAGGTTCAGCGAGTAGGTGCGCGAGCCAAACCATTGGGGCGGTGCCGTTGACAGCGGGGCTCCGGTGCTATCGACGCTGGCGCCTTGGCTGAACAGGACATGCTGGCGGTCGCGTTCGATAGTCCCCTGTGCGGTAACCTGCGGCAGCAGCACCGACCAGGCCTGCGGCTTGGCCTCGATGCTGGCGTCGCGCTGGTGTTCGGCGGCCTGGAAGGTCTGGTCCTGCTGCTGGGCCAGGTGATAGGCGTCCAGCAGGCCATTGGCGCCAGCCACGGCCGGCACTGAAAACGATAAAGCCCCCAAAATAAGTCGACGCATGCGATCCCTCGTGGTGAACATCCCTGTCCAAGCACCGGTCATCCCTGACCGGACTGTTCAAATAAGCGCTTTTTCCTGCCCCGGCCAGTCCGGCCCGGACCCCTAATAACGCGGAATACGGGGGTCGATGGCCTCTGACCAGGCATCGATTCCCCCACTTAGATGCGCGACATGGGTAAAACCGTTGCGTTCGAGCAGACGACCGGCCATTTCGCTGCGCACGCCGTGGTGACAGAGGGCGACGATGGCCTGGGCCGGGTCGAGCTCGCCCAAGCGGGCGGGCAGTTCATTGAGGGGGATATGCAGCGCGCCCTCGATCCGGGCGATTTCCAGCTCCTCCGCCTGCCGCACATCGAGCAGACGCACCTGGCCCTGGTCGAGCAGGGGCTTGAGTTGTTCCGGGCTGAGATTGCGCATGGGCGTGCGTTTCGGGGCTTTTGAGGCCGTGCTGAATGGGCCGAAAGCCTAGCATAGCGCCCGGTTAAGCAGGGTTAATCCCCGCGTCAGGGCGCGGTCGGATAAACCAGCCCCGCCAGCTCGCTGCGGCTGCACACGCCCAGTTTGCGGTAGATGCGGTAGAGGTGGTTGGCGACCGTCGAGGGGGCGATGCCGATGCGCCGCGCTGCCTGTTTGAAGCTGAGGCCATGGGCCACGGCATAAACGATCTCGCGCTCGCGCTGGGTCAGGCGGTCCAGCGCCCCCGCCGGCCAGATGAAGACGTAGTTGAAGTCGGCCAGCGGCTCGCAGCGGATGCACAGACCATTGACCAGGGTGGTTTCGCCCTTCGGCGGCAGCGCGAACGGCAGGGTGTAGGGCGTGCGTCCCGGAAAGTACTTCTCCAGCATTTCCAGGAAGCGAGGCTGCGCTTCGTGAAACATGCCTTCGCGGTCGATGGCCGCCGCCGCGCTTTCCGCCGGCCGGTCGGTGGGGGTGCGCATCAGGTGCAGGAAAAAGGCGTGCGACGCGGCGTTGAACAGGTGGAAGGTGGCGCGCTGCTGGCGCTGCCGGTCCTGCTCGGAAAACACCTGCTTGCGGTCCTTGCGGTACAGGGTCAGCAGGGAATAGAGGCCGCTGCGCGGATCGAGGTGCAGGGTGCTGAGGATGCGGCTGATGTCGAAACGCTTGAAACACTGCTGATAGATGTCGGAGCGGAAGAAGCGCGAGTCCGGCATCACGCTGCGCATGTCCACCGGCGCGCCGAGATTGGCCAGGATGCGCGGCACGATCGGGTTGATCTCGTGGGTCTGCTCCAGCGCGCGGGGGAAATCATCCGGCAGGCCGACCATCGCCACGGTATGGAATTGCCAGCGCGGCAGCGAGCCGCTGCCCCATAGCGCCCCATCGAATTCCACCACCTGCCGCAACTCATCCAGGGCCCAGGCGCGGAAACCTTCCGGCGGCACGCTCAGCGCCGAACGGTACAGGCGGCCGATATAGCGGTCCACCACATCGACGGGACTGGACGGTTTCAATTCCTGCATGCCTTTCCTCGATCCGGTTGAAGCGGCAATGATCCCCGTACCGGTCCGGCCGGGAATCGTTCGTTTGCAGCAGTTGCCGTTTCAGCGCTTTTAGCCGATAAATCACGCACCTGACCGTAACCGCGCCAGGTGAGGGTGCCAAGCTTCGGCCGATCCGGTAAAAAATGCCTTGTTGGCGGATCGACACGGAGGCGGATTTACCATCGCCCCCCCAATCATTCCCCAGCATACTGCGCGGCGCAACCCGGACCGCCGGGTATCCGTCAAACTTTTTTTGGAACCGATGGCATGAAGCCGATCAACCAGTGGCTCGATGAATATTCCCTGAGCCACCTCAATCCGCTCAACAAGACCCTGCACTGGATCTGCATCCCGCCGATCGTGTTCTCGCTGCTGGGGCTGTTGCGCGCCGTGCCGGTGGGCAACGATATGCTCAATATCGCCTCCATCGCCGCGTTGCTGGCGCTGGCCTATTACCTGGCCCTGTCGTGGCGGCTGGCGCTGGGCGCAGCCGCGGTGCTGGCCTTGCTCTACTGGGGCGCCGATTTTGCCTTTCATCGGCTGGGGCGGCTGCAGGTGCCGGCGATGGTGGCGGTATTCGTGCTGGCCTGGATCGGCCAGTTCGTCGGCCATCAGGTGGAAGGGGCCAAGCCGTCCTTCTTCAAGGACCTGCAATTCCTGCTGATCGGCCCGCTGTGGCTGCTGGCTTTCATCTACCGCCGCCTGCACCTGCCGCTGCAAGCGCAGCGTCCGGCCCGGGCATAGAGATCCGCCAAGACCGCTGCCGGCCGCGCACAGAGCCGCGCAGGGCTTGCCGGGCCAGTTGAACCCGGGGCACCTTATAAGGTCTTATAGGCGCCTTTTGGCGACCCCGGAGACAAAATCGATGAATCAGAAATACCGGAAGGCCCTGGTGGCCTCCGCCGGCTTGGCCGTGGCTTTCACCGCAATGCTGGCCACGCTGCCTCAGGCCGATGCGCAAGGCAACGGCAATCCGCCGACCTCGCAGATCGGCGAGCAGCCGGGCGATCAGCCCGCCAGCCAGCAGGCTCAGCCGAACAATGGCCCGGCCAATCAGGCCGTGCCGCAGAACGGTGAGATCGGACCGCAGACCTACACCCAGGATGAAACCCTGGATGCCGCGAAGAATTTTTTCGGCGGCACCACGGAAGGCCTGGCCAAGGCCATCGAGAAGGTCTTTTCCGAAAACGGCCGGCCCAATGCCTACATCGTCGGCGACGAAGGCTCCGGCGCGTTCATCCTCGGCCTGCGCTATGGCGTGGGCACGCTCTACTACAAGGGCGGCGGCTCGATGAAGGTGTACTGGCAGGGCCCGTCCGTCGGCTTCGATTTCGGCGGCAATGCCTCCAAGGTGTTCACCCTGGTCTATAACCTGCACTGGACCCGCGACCTGTTCCAGCGCTTCCCGGGCGTGGATGGCAGCCTTTACGTGGTGGCCGGCGTGGGCCTCAACTACCAGCGCGCCAACAACATCACGCTGGCACCGATCCGCACCGGCGTCGGCCTGCGTGCGGGCGCCAATGTCGGCTACCTGAGCTATAGCGAGAAGAAGACCTGGGTTCCGTTCTGAGGGCCTGGTCGACAGCGATCTCGCGCAAAGGCGCAAAGACGCAGAAAAAGGCCGCCAATTGAGCGAATTGCGTCTGCTCTTTATGTTCATTGCGTCTTTGCGTCTTTGCGCGATGCGCTTTTGATTTGCGGCCCTAACCCAGCGCCGCCGCACAGCGCCGCAGCAACTCATCGATATCAGCGGCTTCATGGTAAATGCCGAAGCCGAAGCGCAGCCGGTCCTCGCGATAGTCGGTGATGACGCTTTGCGCCTGCAGGCGGGCGTGGCAATCTCCGGCGCGCGGGTGGCGGAAGCAGAGAAAGTTGCCGCGTGCCGATCCGCGTGCCGGAATCAGCCGCTCGGCCTTCAGGGCGTCCAGTCCCAATGGTTCCAGTCCGTCGAGGAATCGCTCCTGCAGTGCCTGCACATGGGCGTGAATCAGCGCCGGCGTCAGCTTGTGCGCATCGAGCCAGTTCATCACCGCATTGAAGCGGTACAGGCCCACCGGATCATAAGTGGCGCCCATGAAGCGCTGGCCGTCGCTGGCGTAGGGGACGTCGTCGGCGCCGCTGCTGAGCGCACCGAAGCCGGCGAACCAGCCGGTGTTGACCGGCCGTTCGGCATAACCGGGCGGGCAATGCAGAAAAGCGCAGCCCTCGCCTGACATGGCGTACTTGTAGCCGCCGGCGAGGTAAAAGGCGCGGTCGGCGATGGCGGACAGATCGGTGGGCACCGCCATGAAGCCGTGATAGCCGTCGATCACCACCAGGGTCCGCGCATCGCGCACCGCCCGCACCGGCGTGGCCAGATCCTGCACCAGGAAGCCGCTGTTGAAGAAGCACTGGCTGAAGTAAACCAGGTCATGGCCGCCACGCGCGGCGGCTTCGGCGAAGCGCTCACCGAAGCTGGCGAAAGGCTCGGTGGCGATGCGCTCCACCTGCGCCAGTCCGGCCTGTTCGAGGCGGCGCAGCTGCCGCGCGAAGCTGTGAAATTCGCCATCGGTGCTGAGCACCCGCACCGGCTGCTGCTCGATGCAGGACAGCAGGCGCAGCAGGAACTCATGGGTATTGCCGGCGAAACACAGGGTCTGCGCCGACGGCAGATTCAGCCTTCGCGCCAGATGGACCTGCGCCTGCGGCAGCACCTCGCTGAAAATCAGATCCCACTTGCCGTCGATCAGCTCCGCCGCGTCGAGCCAGGCCTGCTGCTGCGCCTCGAAACTGACATCCGGCCAGGGGTGATGGCTGTGCGCGGCGGCATGCAGCCATTGGCCGGCGCCGAGAAAGCGGGAGAAGTGGTGCTTCCAGGATGTGCTCATGGCGGGTTCATTGGTGACGGATAATGGCAATTTATACGCTGGGCGGGGCGGCAGTGAAATGCACTGGCGGTCCGCGGCCTGGGACGGCTTTTGCATCAGGGAACAACAGCTCGGGTTTCGTATCGGAGGATCCTATGGACGGAGCGATTCGGATTCGTCAGGCGCAGCCGCGCGATGCCGCAATGATCGCGGCGGTCTATGCCCCTTATGTGCGCGACACCATCATCTCGTTCGAGACGGAGCCGCCCACGGCCGAGGAGATGAGCCGCCGCATCGCCGCCATCGTCGCGCGCCACCCCTGGCTGGTGGCGGAACAGGGCGGCAGGATTCTCGGCTACGCCTATGCCGGCGAGCATCGCAGCCGCGCCGCCTATCGCTGGGATGTGGATGTGGCGGTGTATCTGGCCGCGGAGGCGCAGCGGCGCGGCATCGGCCGCCGTCTTTACCTGGCCCTGTTCGAAGTGCTGCGGCGGCTGGGTTACGTCAATGCCTATGCCGGCATCAGCCTGCCCAATGCCGCCAGTGTCGGTTTGCACGAGGCCCTGGGCTTCACGCCGGTGGGCATCTACCGCAAGGTCGGCTACAAGCACGGCGCCTGGCACGATGTAGGCTGGTGGGCGCTCGGCTTGGTGCTGCCGCCATCGACTCCGGCGGAGCCGGTTCCCTATCCGATACTGGATCAGCTTAGTCTGCGCAGCCTGCTGGAAACCGCATGAGCCAGTGGCGCCAAAGCTGCATCACGATCAACAGCCGTGGCCGCGGCTTTCATGAGCTGACGGCGCAGGTGGCGGAGTTGTTGTCCCGGTCCGGCCTGCGCATCGGTCTGTGCCATCTGTTCCTGCGCCACACCAGCGCCTCGCTGTGCATCACCGAGAATGCCGATGCCGAAGTGCGCCGCGACCTGGAGCGCTTCGCCCAGCGCCTGGCGCCGGATGGCGACGCGCTGTTCCGCCACGATA
>Ga0302314_10002869_pt1 | contig 31970 bp, 20 predicted proteins | sample III_Palsa_N2_3_FD_200533 | JGI IMG/M metagenome (GOLD analysis project Ga0302314, IMG submission 200533) | Peat permafrost microbial communities from Stordalen Mire near Abisko, Sweden - III_Palsa_N2_3 | ecosystem: Environmental > Terrestrial > Soil > Palsa > Peat permafrost | place: Sweden... | reverse complement strand
CAGCCTGTCAACGGTCTTGCGCAACCGGACTGCGGGTTGACACCGCGCGCCTCCAGGTCCGACCGTTGACGTGCAAGCGACCGCCGACGGAGCCCCACCATGCCGCGCCAGATGCATCTCGTGGCTTATCTCAAGACGGGGCCGACGGCGGATTTCGTCGGCGGCTGGCGGCACCCGGCGGCGGAGCTGGACAATATCTTCGAACCCGCCCGCTACGAGCACATCGCCCGGGTGCTGGAAGCGGCGTGCTTCGACGGATGTTTCTTTGCCGATCTGTTCGGCCTGTATGACGTGCACGGCGGCAGCGTCGATGCCTATGTGCGGCGCGGCGGACAGATCAGTTTTCTCGACCCGATGGTGGTCTTGCCGCTGATGGGCGCAGCCACGCGGCATCTCGGCATCGGCGCCACGCTCTCGACCAGCTTCCACAGCGCCTACCATCTGGCGCGCGCGCTCGGCTCGCTCGACCTGCTGACCAAGGGGCGCGTGGCATGGAACGTGGTGACGTCGGCGACCGACCTGGAGGCGCAGAATTTCGGCCTGAGCGAAATCCCGCCGCGCGAGGAGCGTTATGACCGCGCCGACGAGGTGCTGGAAGCGTGCATGGCGCTCTGGCACGGCTGGGAGCCGGACGCCTTTGTCATGGACCGCAAGACCGGCGTGTTCGCCGACCCGGGCAAGGTGCATTACGCCAATTATGTCGGACGCTGGGTGCGCTCGCGCGGTCCGCTGTCCATTCCCCGCAGCCCGCAGGAACATCCCGTGCTGATGCAGGCTGGCTCCTCGGCGCGCGGGCGGGAGTTTGCGACGCGCTGGGCGGAACTGATCTTCACGGTGCAGCGCGGCCTCGATGAGATGCGGGCGTTCCGCGACGACATGCGGGCGCGGTTGGCGGCAGCGGGGCGCGTGCCCGACCATTGCCCGGTGCTGCCGCTGCTGAGCGTGGTGCTAGGCGAGACTGAGAGCATCGCGCGCGAACGCGCGGATTATCTGGACAGCCTAATCGACCCTGAACTGTCGCTGGCGTTCCAGTCGAGCAATCTTGGCGTGGATCTGACGCGGCACGCGGCCGATGTGCCGCTGGCCGCGGCGCAGCGCAACCAGGGCATCCAGGGATCGGTCGATCTGCTGTCGCAGACCATGCACGCCGAGGGGCTCAGCTTCGAGCAGGCGACCAAGCGGACCCGGCGCGATCACGTCATCGTCGGCACGGCGGAGGCGGTTGCCGACCACATGCAGCAGGTATTCGAGGCCGGCGGCTGCGACGGCTTCGTAGTATGCCCGACGCATTTCCCGGCGATGTTCGAGGAGTTCTGCCGCATGGTGGTGCCGGAACTGCAGCGCCGGGGAATTTTTCGGCGCGCCTATGCGGGACGCACATTGCGGGAGAATCTGCGCGACCATGGCGCGTGCTGATCGTTCACGCGCGGCCCTAACCGGGCGGTTGGAAGCTGTTCGAGGATCTGGCCACGCCGGGAACGCCCTGATGGACACCAGGACAAAACACACAACTGTCCATCATGGCGCGGGCTCGATCAGGCGATCGAGGGTGATCGGGAACGTGCGGACGCGGATTCCGGTCGCGTGCCAGACCGCGTTGGCGACCGCACCGGCCGTTCCCGTGACCCCGATCTCGCCGACGCCCTTGATGCCGAGCGCGTTGACGTGCGCATCGCTTTCCTCGACGAGAATGGCCTCCAGCGAGGGCACGTCGGCGTTCACCGGCACATGGTACTCGCCGAGGTTTGGGTTCATCGGGCGGCCGGAGCGCGGGTCCATGACGGTGTGCTCGTGCAACGCGAACGACACCCCCCAGATCATGCCGCCGTAATACTGGCTGCGCACCAGCCGCGGATTGATGACCCGGCCGGCTGCGAAGGCACCGACGAGACGGGTCGCCCGGATCTGCCCGAGGTCGGGATCGACCTTGACCTCGGCGAACACCGCCCCGTGCGCATGCATGGCGTAGCCTGATTGCGCGGCCGGGTCGGCGGCGCTCTTGCCCCGCCCCTCGACGTCCGTGCGGCCGGCGCGGGCCAGGATGTCGGCGTAGCTCTCGCTTCGGCTCTCGTCGTCGCGACGGAACAGCCGGCCGCCGCGCGCGACCACGCCGGCGTTGCCGGCGCCGAACAGCGGCGAGCGGTCGTCGCCCATGGCGAGGTCTGCCAACCTTGCGATCACGTCCGCGCCGGCGCCGTGGATCGCCATGCCGGCGGTCGCGGTGTGGGCCGAGCCGCCCGCGATCCCGCCATCGGGCAAGTCGGACGAGCCGGAGCGGAACTCGACCTGGTCGAGGTCGAGCCCGAGGCCGTCGGCCGCGATCTGCGCGAGCGCGGTCCAGGCGCCCTGACCCATGTCGTGCGCCCCGATCTCCATGATGCCGGTGCCGTCATTGCGGATGACCGCCCGGGCCTGAGCCTGGAACATCAGCGCCGGGAAGGTGGCCGTGCCCATGCCCCAGCCGACCAGCAGCCCGGCCTCGTCGCGCATCTGCCGCGGCGCCAGCGGCCGCCGCGCCCAGCCGAAGCGCTCGGCGCCTTGCGCGTAGCACTCGCGCAAAGCCTTCGAGGAAAATGGCTTGCCGGAAATCGGTTCCACCTCGGCGTAGTTCTTGAGGCGGAACGCGAGCGGGTCCATGCCGCAGGCGTGCGCCATCTCGTCGATCGCACTTTCGAGCGCGATCGAGCCGGTCGCTTCCCCCGGGGCGCGCATGAACAGCGGCGTCCCTGTGTCGAGCCGAACCGCCTCGTGCGACGTGGCGATGGCAGGACTCGCGTACAGCGTGTGCGAAGCGTCGGAGGCCGGCTCGAAGAAGTCGTCGAAGGTGCTCGAAGCCGTCTTCGTGTGATGGCTAATCGCCGTGAGCGCGCCGTCGCTGTCAGAACCGAGCCGCACGGTCTGGCGCGTTGGCGCCCGATGACCCACGGGGCCGAACATCTGCTCGCGACGCAGCACCAGTTTGACGGGCCGGCCAATCAGCCGCGCCGCCATGATGCCGAGAACCTGCGGCCCGGTGATGAAACCTTTGGAGCCGAAGCCGCCGCCCAGGAAGGGGCTGCGGATATGGATGTTCTCCGGCGGGATTGCGAACAGCCCGGCGATGCGCCCCTGCGCCATCGCGAGACCCTGGCTCGGCGTGTCGATGGACAGCGAGTCACCGTACCAGACGGCCACGATCGCGTGCGGCTCCATTGCATTGTGGTATTGGGCCGCGGTCTCGTAGGTCGCCTTGATGCGCGTCGATGCTGCTGCGAGGCCCGCCTCGACGTCGCCGTGCTGCACCGCGGCCGGGTTGCCGACCCCAACGCCGGGCGGAACGAAACTTTCGGCGGCGTCGAGGCCGATGCGGGCCGGCTCGGTCTCGTAGCGCGGCGACAGCAGGGCCGCGCCCTCCGTCGCGGCCTCAAGGGTTTCGGCGACGACCACGGCGATCGACTGGTTCGCGTAGCGCACCCGGTCGTTCTGCAGGACATCGAGCCGGAACATGAAAGGGTTCGTCTTGGCGTCGGGGTCCTCTGCCAGCTTGGGCGCGTTGGCAGGTGTCATGACCTCGACGACGCGGGGGTGCGCCTTCGCCGCCGGCACGTCCAGGAAGGTGACGCGGCCGCGCGCGATGCTGCTCACCGCCAGAACGGCATAGAGCATGCCGGGCGGGTGGTTGTCGGCCGCGTAGCGGGCGGCTCCGGTGACCTTTAGCACCCCGTCACGGCGGGTGAGCGGCTGGCCGATGCTCGAGCCGTGGCGAAGATGAGCCGGAGCCTGGGTGAGCGCGACGTCAGGCATGGAGGAGGGCTCCCGGAACGAGGGCAAAGGAAGACGCCGGAAGGGCCGGCACGCGCTCGGGCGTTCCGGCGGCAGCCAGCGTGAGAGCGCGCGTTACGATCCGTCGCGCGAGCTCGATCTTGAAGCCGTTGTCGCCGGAGGGCGTCGCGTCGGCGAGTGCCGCCTCGGCCGCACGGCGAAACGCGGCGCCATCGGCGTGGGCGCCGGCCAGCATCGCCTCCGCCGCGCGGGCCCGCCACGGCTTCAGCGCGACGCCGCCGAGCGCGATCCGCGCCGCGACGATCGTGCTGCCTTCGACCCGCAGGGCGGCGGCGGCCGACACGACCGCAAAGGCGTAGGATGTGCGCTCGCGAACCTTCAGGTAACGGGCATGCGCCGAGAAAGCCGCCGCCTCGGCCGGCAGGCGGACGGCGACGATCAGTTCGCCGGGTTCGAGCGCGCTCTCGCGCTCGGGCGCGTCGCCGGGCAGGCGGTGGAAACTCTCAAGCGCAACCTCGCGGCGACCCGCGCTGCCCTCGATCTCGACCACGGCGTCGAGCGCCACCAGCGGGACGCTGAAATCGGACGGGTTGGTCGCGATGCAGCTCTCGCTCCACCCGAGCACGGCATGCAGCCTTGTCTCGCCGCCGCGCGCCTCGCAGCCGGCGCCCGGGTCGCGTTTATTGCAGGCGCTCGCGACGTCGTAAAAATAGGCGCAGCGCGTGCGTTGCAGCAGATTGCCGCCGACCGTCGCGGCGTTGCGAAGCTGCGGCGAGGCTCCGGACAGCAGCGCTTCGGCGACTGCGGGAAAGCGTCGGGCAAAGCCGGGCTCATGCGCCAGATCGGCGTTGCGCACGAGCGCGCCGATCCGGACGCCGCCGCCTGGCAGATGCTCGATCCGGTCAAGCCCCGGAAGATGGCTGATGTCGACCAGACGGCTCGGGCGGGCGACGCCGCCCTTCATCAGGTCGAGCAAATTGGTGCCGGCGGCCAGATAGGCGGCACCGGGCTCCGCGGCGGCCGCGACGGCCTCGGAGATGGTCGCGGGCCTGACGTAATCGAAGGTCTTCATGCGGCATCCTTCCGGTCGCGTTCGGCAAGCTGTCTTTGGGCATCGAGCACCGCCTCCGTGATCCCGGCATAGGCGCCGCAGCGGCAGAGATTGCCGCTCATGCCTTCGCGCACACGCTCGGGATCGTCGCCGGCCTGGCCTTCCTGGATCAGGCCGATCGCGCTCATGATCTGGCCTGGCGTACAGAACCCGCACTGCAGGCCGTCATGTGCGATGAAGGCGGCCTGGACGGGATGGAGTGCGTCGCCTTGTGCCAAGCCCTCGATCGTGAGGACATGGGCGCCGTCGTGACTGACAGCGAGGGCAAGGCACGAATTGACGCGTCGGCCGTCGACCAGGATCGTGCACGCGCCACATTGCCCGCGGTCGCAGCCCTTCTTGGTCCCGGTCAGGTCGAGGCGTTCGCGCAGGAGATCGAGGAGCGTGACCCGTGGGTCGTCCAATGCGACTTTTCGCGCCACGCCGTTCACGGTCAGCGAGATTGAGAAGCTCATGCGGTTCTCCGATCAGTGCTATCGTCAAACGAGGCCGCAGCCACTCGGGAGCCGGTGCGGCGCATGTCATAATGCCGTGGCGTCGCAGGGCGTGTTGCCACGTGGAACTCCCACCATCTGGGTGGTTCAACGCACGCGGAGGGGTGACTGACGCCATCACCCTTCCTTCGTGCCTGCTCGGGCTATATACGGAGGATGCCTCCGTTTTGCAAGTGGCTTGGGAGAATGTGACGGACGATATGGGGGACCAATCGAGCAAGACCACGCGGAGTCCGCGCACTGATGCGGTTCGCAATCGCGAGCGCGTGCTGGAGGCGGCGAAAGCGGTGTTCAGCGCTGGCGGCCCGGACGCGAGCCTTGAAGCCGTGGCGCGGCGGGCCGGCGTTGGCATCGGCACGCTGTATCGGCATTTCCCGACCCGGGAGGCCTTGTTCGAGGCCGTCTACCGCCGCGAGGTCGAGCAGCTCGCCGACTTTGCCGAGCAGTTGATGGCAGATGTGCCGCCGGCCGAAGCCTTGCGCCGCTGGCTGCGCTCCAACGTCGAGTTCGTCGCCACCAAGAAGGGCATGTCGGCGGCGCTGGCGCTTGCGGCGCACCGTTCCTCGGAACTATCGGCCTATTCGTTCGAGCGCCTGACCAAGGCCGTGGGCGCGCTGTTGGACAGGGCCGTCGCGGCCGGCGAGATACGCGCCGACATCGGCCCTGAAGACCTCCTGCGTGCCCTCGTGGGCATGTGTTACATGCACGACCAGCCCGGCTGGCAGACGAGTGTGCTGCGCCTGGTCGAGGTCTTGGTCGACGGATTGTGCTGCCGACCCGACCCGAAGCGCCCCTGAACTGGCCGCGCATATGCCGGGCAGCCAGCGCGGGATCGGCTATGTCGGGACGCAGGGAGCCGCGGTGTTCATCCCCACGCTGATCCAGGGCTGGGGGGCATCTCGGCCAGGTTGCTGATCTTGCTGGTGGTGTTCGTGCTGACCGCGCCCTCCCGGCCGCCGTCGGCATCCGGCTCAATGGCGCCCCGGCGATTCCGGCCTCAGCGATCGGCTTCCAGCGGCAGCGCCGCCCATCGCGTACCTTTCTCGCTTTTCACCAGCAGCGCCGCGAACGGTACGTGGCGCTCGCTGATCTCGCGCAAGCGCTGTTGCACGTCCTGCAGTGTGTTCACCGGCTGGGCGTCCACCGAGAGGATGACGTCGCCGGCGACGATCTTGCGCAGTGCGGCGACGCCTTTCGCGTCCACGCTGGTCACCACGACCCCCTGTTGGCCGGCGTCCAGCCGGAAGGTCTTGCGCATCGCCTCGTCGATCGGCGCAAGTCCCATCCCCGGTTCGGATGGGGTGGCAAACACCTGGGACTGGTCCGGCGCATGGCCCAGCAGCGCCATCGCCTTCTTCGGGTCGCTTTCGGCCATCCCCACCGTGACGGAGACAGTCTGCTCGACGCCGGCGCGCAGCAATTGCACGTCGAGCGACTGGCCCGGCGGCGTGGCCACGATCAGGCGCGCAACGGCGCGCGTGTCAGATGCATCCTGCGCGCCGACCCGCAGGATGATGTCGCCCTCGCGGATCTTCCCGTCAGCCGGGCTGTGCTCCGCCACACTCGTCACGATGGCGCCGCGTGGGCTGTCCAGGCCGAACGCTGCCGCGAGGTCCTCGGTCATCCGCTGCCCATGCACGCCGACCGTGCCGGTGATCACCCGGCCATCCCGTAAATACTGGTCGATCACGAACCTGGCGTCGTTGATCGGCATGGCATAGCCGATGCCGACCGAACCGGTATTGCCCGGCGAACTGCTCAGCCCGGTGTCGATCGCGACGACCTTGCCCTGAAGGTCGAACATCGGGCCACCGGAGTTGCCGTGGTTCAGGGCGGCGTCGGTCTGGATGAAATGGTCGTACAGCGTCTCGCCGATATCGCGATTGAGCGCGCTGACCACACCGACGCTGAGCGACTCGCCGACGCCGAGCGCGTCGCCGACCAGCATGACCGTGTCGCCGATGCGCACGTTGTCGCTATCGCCGAGCGTCACCGTCGGCAACGTATGGCCGGCATCGACCTTCACCAACGCGAGGTCGACGCCCTCGCTGATGAACAGCGGCTTGCCCTTCAGCGGCGGCAGGCCGGGCACCGTCACCATGATCTGATCGGCGCCCGCAAGGACGTGGCGGTTGGTCACGATGATCCCGGAGGGCTCGATGATGAAGCCGGACCCGTCGAAATACATGCGGCCGTTCGGGGTCGTCGCGATGGTCTGGATGGTGACGACGGCGGGCAGCAACGGGGCGATGGTGTCGGCAAGGCCCGGCCGCGGTACCTCGGCCCGCGCGTGCCACGGCGGGAGCGCGAGGCCGGCCAGCAGAACAGCGGCGAGCAGGGTCGTGCGCAGGCGACGGTGCCGCATCCGTATCGCTCCCTTCGACGCTTCGCCGGTCCGACCAATGTTATCACCGGGATCGGCCGGGCGATATCGTATCTCCTCTCGGCGCAACATCGGGCGGAACGCGCGCGCGCATGGACACCGCCGGCCGCTCGTTTCGGCGCCCATGGCACAAGGGTTGAGGCGATTCCGTTCCTGCTCGGCGGCCACGGCCGTGTCGTCGCACACGATGACGGGCTCGACCGGTTCGCACCGCGATGAGGGCGGCCGATGTCGCCCGATGACTCGCCGATCCCCCTCGATGCGGCGAGTATTGCCGACGGCGTGACCACCGGGCGGCTCGACCCGGCCGCGGTCACCGAGGCGTTTCTGGCGCAGATCGTCGGCCGCAACGGGATGCTCAACGCGGTGGTCGATTTCGACCCGACGCCGGCGCTGCGGGAAGTGGGGGGATTGCGCGGGCGGATTGCGGCCGGAGACCGGCTGCCGCTGGCCGGCGAGCCGGTGGTGGTGAAGGACTACCCGGCATTGCCGTCACCTGCCCGATCGGCCGCTCCGTCGAAGACACCGCGCTGACCTGCCATTGTCTGCGGCAGAATGACCAAAGAGGCGGCCCTCTTTTCGAGCATCACCGGTGGCCGGCATTGGGGGTGTGCCGACATGTCCGACAGCCGTCTGCGGCACATGAGTTGCTTGGAGCAAACATTGGCGGGGACCTGAGCGCAGTGCCGCAAGAAGCGGAAGTCGACCGCGCCTTCGCCGAGCAGGAAGCACTCGTTCCCACCCACTGAGTCCGCTCCGCCCGGAGACCAGACCATGCCAGCTTCGCTGATCCGCAGCCGCACCATGATCACGCATGCCGAGGACCGCACCCGTTGGAACGAGGTCGCGGATGGCGCCGTGCTGCAGGAGGACGGCATCATCACCGCGATGGGTACCTACGCGGATCTCAGCCGCAAGCATCCAGACGTGCCGGTGATCGGCACTGGCAACGAGATCCTGCTGCCCGGCTTCGTCAACGGCCACCACCATATCGGGCTGACACCAGTGCAGCTCGGTTCTCCCGACATGCCGCTGGAACTGTGGTTCGTCACGCGCATGGTGACGCGCAACCTCAATCTCTATCTCGACACGCTCTATTCGGCATTCGAAATGATCGCGTCCGGCATCACCACCGTGCAGCACATCCACGGCTGGCTGCCGGGCCGGCTCGGCGAAGTCGAAGGCCGCATCGACGAGTTGATCCGTGCCTACGAGGATGTGGGCATGCGGGTCTCCTACAGTTTCGCGGTTCGCGACCAGAACCGGCTCGTCTATCAGCGCGACGAGGATTTCGTCGCCAGCCTGCCGGCTGAGCTGCGCGGGCCGATGCAGAAGTGGTTCGGCCGCTTCCAGCTGTCGCTCGACGACTACGTGGCGCTGTTCGAGAGCCTGCATGGACGGCACCACAACAAGCAGCGGGTGAAAGTGCAGCTCGCGCCGGCCAATCTGCACTGGTGTTCGGACGCGGCGCTCACGCGGCTGTCCGATGCGTCGCGCAAATTCGGCGTGCCGTTGCATATGCATCTGCTGGAGACGGCGTATCAGAAGGAATACGCGCAGCGGCGCGGCGGCTGCACCGCCGTCGAATACATCGACCGCTTCGGGCTGCTCGGGCCGCAGATGACGCTCGGCCACGGCGTCTGGCTCAGCGAAAAGGACATTGATCGGTTGGCCGAGACCGGCACCTGCGTCTGCCATAACTGTTCGTCCAACTTCCGTCTGCGGTCCGGCATCGCGGCGCTGAACGTGCTGGAGGCCAAAGGCGTGAATACCGCGATCGGCCTCGACGAAGCCGGCATCAACGACGATCGCGACATGCTACAGGAGATGCGGCTGGTGCTGCGCGCCCATCGCGTGCCGGGCATGGGCGACGACGTGCCGACCCCGGCGCAGGTGTTCCGCATGGCGACATCGGGCGGCGCGAAAACGACGGGCTTCGGCGCGCAGATCGGCAAGCTCGCACCAGGGCTCGCCGCCGACATGGTGCTGATCGACTGGAAGCAGGTGAGCTATCCCTATCTGGACGAGGAGACTCCGCTGCTCGACGCCGTCATGCAACGCGCCAAGACCGAAGGCGTGCGTCAGGTGATCTGCAACGGCGAGGTGATCTATGCCGATGGGCGCTTCGCCCGTGTCGACCGCGATGCGGCGCTGAAGACGCTGCACGAAGAATTGCAGGCGGCGCTGTCGGATGACGAGGTGGAGCGCCGCCGGCTGTCCAAGGCGCTCCTGCCGCACGCGAAGGCATTCTATGCCGACTACATCGATCCGGCGCGGCACCAGCCGTTCTATCGGCAAAGCTCGCGGGTATAGAAGCGGGATGCCGCCGCGCCGCGGTGTCAATATCCGCTGCCCTCCTTGAGCCCGCCCGTGCGGGACGACGGCCAAATCCGGCTGTAGAGATACAGCATCGCTTCTCCCGCCTGCATGCTCTCGAAGCGCGGCGGATTGTCATCGCTCACGCAGGTCGGCAGCGGCGAGATCAGCGTGTCGTAATCCGGGTTGGCGAACACGCCGACCGAATAGCGCTCCCGGCCGTAGTGGTTGACCACGCGATGCAGCGTCGAGGCGAAGCGGTGGTTCGTCCACATCTTCATGCTGTCGCCGATGTTGATGACGAAACTGTTCTCCACCGGTGGCACGACGATCCACTCGCCGCCGCGCGTCTGGATCTCGAGCCCGCCGACATCGTCCTGTTGCAGCATGGTAAAGCCGCCGCCGTCGCGATGCGCCCGCGAGGCCCCGCCTTCCAGCGCCGCCTGGGCGTCCTGCGGCAGATAGTGCAGCAAGCGAAGCTGGATCAGCGGCTTCTTGTAGAACTGGGCGAAGTAGGTGCTTTCCAGCGAGAGGCTGCGCGCGAACACCGATGCCACCAGGCCCGCGAAACCGCGCATGGTCTCGTAGTAGGCGAAGACCGACTCGCGGAATCCGGGCAGGTCATCCGGCCACTGATTCGGCCCGTGCAGAGGCTTGCCGGCGACGACATCCGGGTCGTCGGGGCCGAGTTCCGCCGCGATCTGGAACGCCTCGTTCTTGTTGGGTTTGCGTACCCGCAATGTACCTGGCGCGAGATGCGCCTGGAACCCCGGCACGGCACGGCCGACCGCTTTCTGCGGATCCGCATCCTCGTCCATCGGCAGGTAGCCGCGGAAGTTCGCCGAGTTGCCCATGTGAAGCTTCATCTTGTCGTCCCGTGGCAGCGCGAAGAAGCGCGCGGACTGGACAAAAACGTCGCGGATCTGCGCCGCCGGCACCGGGTGATTGACCACGGTAAAGAAGCCGACGTCGCGGCAGGCGGCGTCCACCTCGCGCGCGAGCGCGTCGACGGCGTCGGGTGCGCCGCCGGCCAGCGGCGCGAAGTCGATGACCGGAACTTCGTTGGCCCTCGCCCAGCGCGCCAGCGCGGGGGCCGCCAGTGCCGGGGCCGTCGTCGTGGTCGTATCCATGCGCGTCTCCTCAGCTCGATATGACGTCGATGTATGTTGCTGGGCCTTGGTGGCGTTGTCGGCGTACCACGCAACGCCACCGGGCGGCATCTTCGCATAGTTCGGGCGTAGCCAGGATGCAGTGCCTTGAGGTCGTCGGAGAGCAGGTCCGAGGCGGCCGGACTGATCGGGCCGAAGCCGTTCGTTTTGAGCAGTTGCACCTGCCCCGCCGGGCCCTGCGTCGAGGCGATGAAATAGGCGGTGACGGTGCCCCCGGTCGCGCCCTTCAATCATCCACGCCGCCTTCCAGGCAACGCTCTGATTGAAGGTGTAGGCGGCGAGGCCACGCTGCCCGCTGCGCCGACCGTGCCTTGCGGACGTGCAGAGCGTGGGCATATGGTCCCATCATAGTTTCCAAGGCGCCCTCAATCAGGGGAACCGCTTGCCGGAGGGGTGTCACCGTCTTGCTCGCCATCGTGTCGGTCGATCGACAGTCGGAGGTCCCGATCCACCGGCAGATTTACGCGGCGATACGCGGATCCATCCTCGCCGGCCGCTTCGGCCCGGAAACCCGCCTGCCCGCGACGCGGCTGCTCGCCCAGCATCTCGCGGTCGGCCGCAACACGGTCATCGCGGCCTACGAACAGCTTCTGGCAGAGGGGTATGTCGAGGCCCGGACAGGGTCCGGAACCTGGGTCGTCCGTCTGCTGCATCACCAAGCTGGTCCCCGGCATCGTCAGGTGTCGCCGGGTGCTGGACATCTTTCGCGCCGCGGCGAACTCGTCGCCAGCCGGCCGCAGCCGCAGCGCACACCGGGGACGATCAACCTCCATCCAGGGGTTCCGGAGACAGCCACATTCCCAGTTTCCATCTGGGCGAGGCTGCTTGCCCAGAACGCCAAACGGCGCGACGACGACATCGTCAGCATTCACGCCTTCGCCGGCCATCCCCGCCTGCGACAGGCGATCGCCGAGTACCTGGGTGTCGCGCGCGGCATCGACTGCGCCGCCGAGCAGGTCATCGTCGTCACCGGCGCGCAGGCCGCCCTCGATCTCGCGTCGCGGATCCTGATGGACGAGGGGGAGCCGGCGTGGATGGAGGAGCCCGGCTATCTCGGCGCCCGCAGCGCGCTGGCCGGCAGCGGCGCGCGCCTGGTGCCGTTGCGGGTCAACCAGCAAGGCTGGCGCCTGCACGATCCCGATCTGCCGCCGCCTCGCCTCATCTACGTGACGCCGTCGTGCCAATGGCCCTTCGGGACGATCATGCGGATGGACGAGCGATTGCACCTCATTGCGATTGCCGCGCAGCATGGGTCGTGGATTCTCGAAGACGACTATGACGGCGAGTACCGGTTTCGCGGCCGCCCGATCCCGGCGCTGCGCGGTTTGGATGGGGCCGACCGGGTGATCTATATCGGCACCTTCGGCAAAACGCTGTTCTCAGCCCTCCGGCTCGGCTTTCTCGTGGTACCTCCGGAACTGGCCGAGCCCTTCAACCGCGCCGTCAGCGTCACCGGCCAGTTCGCGCCGATGCTGCTGCAGGTCACGGTCGCCGATTTCATCCGCCAGGGCTACTTCGCCAGCCACCTCAGGCGCATGCGCAGGCTGTACGCCAGCCGGCAGGAGCATTTCATCAAACTCTGCCGCGAGCATCTCGGACAGTGGATCGACGTCGCCGAGAACGATTCCGGGATGCAGGTGTTCGGCAAGCTCCGGCTGCCGTTCGACGACTGCACGGTCGCCGCGGCGGCACTGCGCCACGGCGTCGACGTGCAGCCGGTCTCGATCAACTACGGTCACGACGCCCCCGAACACGGCCTGCTGCTCGGCTATGCCGCGCTTGACGAACCGATCACGGCGAAAGCCATCAACGCGCTTCGGGCCACCTTTCAGGAGCTGGAGGACAGGCGGCCCAATAACCGCCGATGACGCCAATTGGTTCCATCGGATTTGCGCAAAGTGGCCCTTTGGGGGCGACCAAAGGGGCGTTAGTATTTTGGTAATCTACGCAGAATCGGAGGCTCGTCCGCCATGTACATCGTGGGCGAAGAGGAAATCGAGGCGATCGCCAAAGTCATCCGCTCCGGCGCGCTGTTTCGCTACAGCGAGACCAGCGAGTGCGATCGGTTCGAGGCGCGCTATGCAAAGTATCTCGGGTGCCGGCATTTCGCCCTGGCAGCCAGCGGCAGCAACGCGCTGGCGGCGGCCATGACGGCGGCGGGGCTCGGGCCGGGCGATGAGGTGCTCATCCCGGCCCACACCTACATGGCGACCGCGACTTCGGTGCTCGCTGTCGGCGCGATCCCGATCATCGTCGATATCGACGAGTCTCTCACCATCGACCCCGCCGCGATCGAGGCCGCGATCGGGCGTCCGACCAGGGCCGTCATTCCGGTCCATATGTGGGGCGCGTCCTGCGACATGGATGCGATCATGGCGATCGCGGCGAGGCACGACCTGATCGTCGTCGAGGATGCCTGCCAAGGCGTCGGCGGCGGCTACAAGTCGCGGAAATTCGGCAGCATCGGCCATTTCGGCGCGTTCAGCTTCAACTACTTCAAGAACATGACGAGCGGCGAAGGCGGCGGCGTCGCCGTCAACGACGACAGTCTTGCGGAGCGGGTGCGCTGCGCGATCGACCCGTGCCATTTCTACTGGCAAGGTCGTAACGACGCGGTGAAGCCGTTTTCCGGCAATGGGGCCAGGGCGTCGGAACTGATGGGCGCGATGCTCAACGTCCAGTTGGATCGCCTCGACGGCATGGTCGAAGCCATGCGCCGCGAACGGCGGATGATCCTGGATGGCATCGCGCCGTTGGGAAATCTGGGGCTGCGCGTCGCGCCGATGAACAGCCCGGACCACGATTGCGCCACGCAGGTCATGCTGAGCCTGCCCTCGGCCGCCAGTGCGGATCGCTTCGTGGAGGTGTTTCCGAGCGTGATCGCGGGCAAGACCGGCCGCCACAACTACACGGAATGGGATCAGGTGCTGATGGGCGCCGGCGCCGCTCATGCCGCGATGAACCCCTTCGATATGCCTGCCAACGCCGAATGTCGCCGCACCTATTCGAAGGACATGTGCAGCCGCTCGCTGGAAATCTTGAACCGCACGGTGATGGTCGCGACCCATCCGCTGCATCGCGATCGGGACATCGAGGACATCGTCCACAACATTGGCGAGGCAGCACGGGTCGTGTTTGCCGGCCTGCCCAGGGAGGACGCCGATATCCGCAATTCCAGCCCGGTCGATACGCAGAAATTCGACATGAAGGTTGAGACTTGAGATTGCCGTAAACAACAATGGGGGTGGCGAAAATGTGTGCTCGTACATACTTGCGCTTGTCGGGCTGGGTGTGCGCGTGGGCCGTGGCGGCCGGGGCGTCGCTGCTGGCCGGCGGCGTGCGCGACGCGAGGGCCGACGACCACCCCATCAACATCTACTTCGTCGGTTGCGCCGCACCCACGGGCTTTCACGGCTACCTCGCGCGCGGCGCCGAAGAAGCCGGCCGGAACCTTGGCGTCAAGGTCACCTACATCTACCCCGACCAACTGACCATTCCCAATCAGGTCGAGAAGATCGAAGAGGCGATCGCCGCGAAGGCCGACGGCATCGCGCTCTGCGAGTTCGCCGAGGATGCCGCATACGTGGAAGTCGCCGCGCGCGCCAAGGAAGCCGGCGTCGCGTTCGGTAGTGCCGCGGCACCGCCGGCAGGCTCGCAGGTCCGCAACCCGAACGATATCTTCCTGTTCCGCACCGGGTCCGACGAGAAGGCCGCCGGCGCGCTCACGGCTCAGCGTCTGATCAAGATGGGCGTGAAGGGCCGGGTTCTGGTCGGCGACCAGCAGCCCGGCGACGCCACCTGCCGCGACCGCGCGGATTCGGAGATAGCGGCGCTCAAGGCCGCCGGCATCCAGGGGGACTTCCTTGAACTCACCATGGACCCTGGCCAGGAATCGGAGGCGGTCTTCAACTACCTCCGGCTGCATCCCGACACGGCGGCCGCCACCAGCGTCTGCGACGTCATCGACGGGTTCCTCTCCGCCAAGTCGGACAGCGGCCGCAAGGACCTGATCCTCACCGGGTACGACATCGTCGCGCAGTCGCTTGCCGCGATCGAGGACGGTCGGCAGGCCTTCACCATCGACCAGCAGCAGTTCTGGCGCGGCTACATGCCGGTGCTGCTGCTGACGCACTACATCAAGTACGGCTTGATCGAGGCAAACTACTTCCTGACCGGCCCGACAATCGTCGATGCCTCGAACGTCAAACGCGTGGTGGCGCTCGTCAAGCAAGGCTATCGCTGAGCGGACGATCTTGCGGGGAGGGGCGCCGCTTGCCCTTCCCCGGCGACCCAGGCCCAACTCCTGCATCGAGGGCCCTGTATGGCTGACGGCTCCGACCCAGGCGTGACCGCTGCTCGGCCTGTCCGGCACGTCGTCTATGGCGAGCAGGTGCGGCGGTTCATGCTGCGCCCGGAGGCGACGGCGCTTGCCGCGGTGGTCATTCTCTTCGTCGTCTTCACGCTGCTCAATCCACAACTGTTCCCATCGAAGCTGACCTATATCAGCATCATGGCCGTGGGCTCGGAGCTGGGGATCGTCAGCATCGGCGTCACTCTGCTGATGATTGGCGGCCATTTCGATCTTTCCGTCGGCGCGGTGCTGGGACTCACCTCGTACGTCGCCGTGCTGTTGATGCGCGACTATGCGATACCGCCGATCCTGGCGGCCCCGGCGGCGGTGGCTGTCGGTGCGGTCCTCGGCGCGATCAACGGCGCGATCGTCGTGAAATTCCGCATCCATTCGTTCGTGGTGACGCTGGGAACGATGCTGATCTGGCGTGGCGTCCTGATCGCGTTCACCGGCGGTTTCCCGATGACGGTTGCGATCCCGCCGGAGTTCAAAGCGGTGATGTCGGGGCCGTTGCTCGATGGCTTCCGCATGTCGATGCTCTGGTTCTTCGTCATCGGGGCACTCGGGACGTTCCTGCTGTCGCGCACCCGCCTTGGCAACTGGATCCAGGCGCGCGGCCAGAACGAGCAGGCGGCGCGCAATCTCGGTGTTCCTGTCGATCGGGTCACGATCATCCTGTTCATGCTCACCTCCGCCCTCGGCGCTGTATCCGGGGTCATCCAGGTGGCGCGATTCTCCTCCGTGGACGCGCTGCGCGGCGAGGGCATGGAACTGCAGGCCGTCGCCGTCACCGTCATCGGCGGCACGCTGCTCTCCGGCGGGTATGGCAGCGTCATCGGCACGATACTGGGGTCCATCACCTTCGGCATGATCCAGGTCGGCCTCGTCCTGGTCGGCGCGCCGGGGCATTTCTTCAAGACCCTGACTGGCGCCATCGTGGTCGGGGCGGTGATTCTGAACACCAGTGTCGCGCGCCGGATGGCGCGATCGAAGCCGCTGGCAGGCTTCCGCCGCAGCAGTGAAGCGGCCGATGCGGCGATCGCGGCTGTCGCGCGCACGGCCGCGAAGGACAGCGAAGACGAGGCAACCGGCGAACAGATCCCGCGCCTCGGGATACCCCAGGAGCATGGACGATGAGCGACGCCAAAAGCCCATCGTCGGGGCAGGATCGGCGCCCAACGGCCGACGCCGACGGTCCCTGTCCGCGGACGATCGAGCCTATCCCAGCCGGCGCCGTGCCGGTGATCGAGGCGGTCAACGTGTCGAAGGCCTTCGGCGCAACGACGGCACTGGTCGATGTCTCGCTGAAGGCCTATGCCGGCCGCATTCTGGCATTGCTGGGCGATAACGGCGCCGGCAAGTCCACGCTGATCAAGATGCTCTCAGGGGTGTTCCCACCCGATCGCGGCGAACTGCGGTTCTGCGGCGAACCGGTCACCTTCGCCAACCCGGCACACGCGCGGCAACTCGGCATCGCCACGGTGTTCCAGGATCTCGCTGTCTGCGAACTGCTGTCGGTGACACGCAACATCGTGCTTGGACGGGAGCCGCAGAAAGGCTTCGGCCCGTTCAAATGGCTCGACCTCAAGCGCGCTGACGAAATGGCGCGATCTGCCCTGCATCAGCTCGGAGTCCGCTGGGAACGCGGCCTCGACGAGCGTGGCGTCAATATTTCCGGCGGCGAGCGGCAGTCGCTGGCCATTGCGCGCGCGATGTTCTTCGGCTCGTCGCTGCTGGTGCTCGACGAACCGACCTCGGCGCTCGCGGTACGACAGGCGGGGCGGGTTCTGGATCACATCGTCCAGGCGCGCGACCGCGGCCAGGCGGTCATCCTCATCACCCACAATTTCCGTCACGCGCTGTCGGTGGCGGACGACCTGACGGTGCTCGCCCAGGGCCGCGTTGCCGCGCATTTCCGCCGTGACGAGATCGAGTTGGACGAATTGACGGACCTCGTGGCGCGGGTCGCCTGAACCGACGGACGACCGTCACGGTCGCCCGACGGCGAGGTTGCGGCGCGCTCAGCTATATGTAATCAGCGCGCCGCTGTGGTGGTCGGTGCCGACCTGGAACAAGTTCTGGCTGAAGTTGCCGACCAGGGTCATCGAGGTCGCGTGCGTGCCGTCCGAGAGGGTCAGCGTGCCCTTCGTAGTGGTGCCGGTGTAGGTCAGCGTGGCGCTGGGCAGCAGGTCGCTCACGTCGATCGCATCGTTGCCGCCGAACGTGTTAATCGTGTCGTGGTTCAGTCCGGCGCTGGTCCCCGCGAAGGTGTCGCCGAAGCCGCTGAAGCCGTCGAGCACGTCGCTGCCGGCAAGTCCGCCGAGGGTCTGCCCGGCCGCCTTGGCGATGATGGTGTTGCCGCTGGCCTCGCCGACCGCGGTGACGAACGCCATGGTGCCGAGCGCCAGATAGGTGGCGGAGGTCAACGCCACCGTGAGATGGGTGTCGGCGGCGTTGAGGCGTGCCGTGCCGCCGCCGTCGATTTCCAGCGTGACCGGGCCACCGCCGGCCGCCCCGACCACTTTCGCGCCCGCGGTCGTGGCCGTGCCGTAGACCGAGCCGCTGCCGGTGCCGCCGTTCACTGTCTCGGTGGCGCTGCCGAGATAGACCGTGTCGGCGCCGGCGCCGAGGTTGATGATGCTGGAGTCGGCGGCACCGTGGATGGTGATCGTGGTCGGGTTCGGATCGGCCGGGTTGAGCAGCACCGCAGGGGCGGCATTCACGTTGACGGTCACGTTCAGGCCGCTGCGCAGCGTCAGCGTCTGCGACTCGTTCGGGATCGGCGTGCCGCCGACGGGGGTGTAGGCGGCCTGCCCCTCCATCGCGCTGACCGTCGTGATCTTGGTGAGGGTGGTCGGCACACTGAGGTCGAAGGTGCCGGCGCCGAGCAGCAGCAGCGTGTTGCTGCCGGTGCCGCCGTTGATGACGTCGCCCGCGCTGAGCGCGCCGCTGGTGGCGACGATGGTGTCGTTGCCGGTCAGCGAGACGGTGTCGGCGGTGCCGGTCAGCACCGCGTTGCCGACCGCCCCGAGCACGTCCAGCGTCTGCGCCGCCACCGCGCCGCTATAGCCGCTGGCGTTGCTGCCGGTGGCGTTGAGCACGACCTGTTCCACGTCATAGCCGATCGCGGCGGCCGTCAGCGTCAGCGCCTTGCCGCTGGCGGACTGCCCGGCCCCGAGCCCGCTGAACGAGGTCAGGCTCGCATTGTTGTAGCCGGCCGTGCCCGGCCCGCTGACGGCGAAGCTGCCGGCGAGCTGGTCGGCCTGCCCGGGGGCGGCGTTGCTTGCCTGCAGCACCGTGCTGGCGCTGGTGCCCTTCACGGCGGCGATCGTCAGCGTGGCAGTGTTGGCGCCGGCGGCGGCGAAGCTGCCGGCGCCGGACGCCTGGGCCAGCGCCGCCTGGGCGTAGTTGTCGATGGTGCCGGTCAGCGTCACCGTGCCGGTGGCCACCGCCACATTGGCCAAAGCCGAGTCGTGGCTCGACAGCGACAGCTTCGCCGTGCCCGCGATCACGCCGGCGGCGCCGGTGTTGAGCGCGAAGCCGAGCGAGCCGGCGGCGAGCGCGGCCAGATTGAGCGAGCCGGAAGCGGTGACCGGCGCGCCGGTGATGCTGGCCACATCGCCGATCAGCGAATCGACCAGCGCGCCGGTGGCGCTGTTGGTGACGCCGAGGTTGACGTCGGCGGTGCTGCCGACATGCACGATGCCGAAATTCACCACCGTGCCGAGCGAGGCGACCGCCGTCTGGTACACCTGCGCGGTCACGCTGATGGTGCCGGCGGCCAGGGTGGTGCTGGTCAGGCCGGTGCCGCCGGCGATCGACGTCAGTCCGACCACCACCGGCGTCGCCGCGAACGAGCCGCTGGTCGCGGTGTTCAGGGCGAAGCCGAGCGTGACGCTGCCACCGGCGACGATCGTGCCGCCGACTGAGCCGACTGTGCCGACGATGCCGCCGGGACCGGTTTCGGCGAATTGCAGCGATTCCTGGAACGCATCGGCGCTGCTGCCGTTGCCGAGCGTGACATCCAGCGTCTGTGCCGCGCCGCCGACCCGCTCGGCCGCGAACTTGACCGTCTTGGTGCTGAACTTCGGCGCGGCGTAGGCATACACCGTGCCGGTCGCCTGGATCGTCTGCGTGGTGAGCAGTGTGACCGGCAGCCCGTCGATGCCGGTGCCGTCCGAGGTTTCCGTGACGGTCACGGTGCCGGTCATCACGCCATCGGTCGCGGTGTTCAGCTTGACCGTCAGGGCCGTGCTGCTCTTGCCGGCACCGAGGCCGCTGAGCGTGCCGGCCGTGGTCACGCCGGTGCCGGTGCTGGCGATCGCGGCGTCGATGGCCTCGTAATAGCCGTTGGTGGGGGCGAGATTGCTGACGGTGAGCGCCTGCGTCACCGCGGCGCCGGCATGGCGGTTGCCGAAGCTGATCGGGGTCGGCGTGATGGTGCCCGGCTGCGCCAGCCCGTAGATCGTCACCACGCCGACGGTCCCGTTGCTGCTGACCTGGATCACGTCGCCGGACGCGGGCGCGCTGGCCAGCGCGTAGGTGAGCTTGGTGCCGCCTTGCTCGGTGACGACGAGGCTGTCGCCGACGAACGCGGCGCTGGCGATCTTGACGCCGGCGAGATCCAGCCGGTCGCCAGGCGCAAGGCCGCTGATGGTGCCGGTGTAGGTCGCCGGCTTGTCGAGCCGCAGCGTCGCGTTGATGCCGTTGAAGGTCAGCCCGTCGGCGGTGGCGCCGGGCAGTTCCAGCGTGGCGCCGGCGTCGATCTGCAGCGTGCCGGCGCCGCTGAGGGCGCCGAGCTTGAGCAGCCCGCCGCTGGCTTCGATCAGGCCGGTACTGTTGAGGGTGGCGACCCCGGTGGTGGCGATGCTGCCGTAGCCGACGATATGGCCGGCCGAGGTGATGCCGCCGGCGGTGGTGCTGAACGTGCCTCCACCCAACTGCAACGTGGCGCCGCTGGCGATGGTGATCGCGTGCGCCGCCTGGAAGTTCCGGCCGCCGAGGACGGCGAGCTTGTGGCCGCTGGCGACGCTGGTCAGCATCGTGTCGATGTCGGTGCCGCCGATGGTGATCTGGCCGGTGCCGGTCTCGGTCAGGTTTGCGGTGCCGGCGAGAGTGGCGAAGCCGGCGCCGCTGATCGTCAGCGTGCTGTTGATCGCCGTGAAGCTGCCACCGGTGAGCGTGGCGACCGTGCCGGAGGAGCTGAAGTTGCTGAGCTCGCTTTCGCTGAGCAACACGCCGCCCGCGCCGGTGGCCTCGATGAGCCCGGCGTTGCTGATCTTGCCGACGGCGATGGTGAGCTGGTTGTTGCCGTTGCCGTCGATCATCCCGGCTGCATCGTTGGTGATGTTGAGCAGGTTGTTGCCGAGGTTGCCGGCACCGGCGATGGTATTGTTGACGTTGACCAGCACGTCGGCGGCCGAGGCACCCTCCACGAAACTGTTGGAGGTGTCGTTCATCGCCAGCGACCCGCCGCCGCTGAGGGTGACGGTGGGGCTCGCGATCACCAGTTGCGACGTGTAGTTGGTCGCGGCGACGACCAGCGTGCCCTTGTTCACCACGGTGCCGAGCAGATCGAGAAACGCGTCGTTGCCGGCGACCACCGTGCCGATGGTGGTGATGGTGCTGGTGCCGTCCAGCGTGCCGGTATTGCCGAACACGACGGAAGCGACGCCACCACCGGTGCTGCCGAAGGTGCCGCCGACGATGTCGTCGCCGGTGTAAAGGTTGATACCCGTCAGTGTCCCGGCCGCGATGATCGTGCCGGTGTTGGTGATGGTGCTGTAGATCGCCAGCCCCTCGGTGCCGGTGGTCTCGATCAGGCCCTGGTTGCTGAAGCTGCCGGTGCCGACATTGATGGCCATGCCGGCGGCGACGCCGTTGGCGTTGATGATGCCGCTGGCTTCGTTGTCGATGCTGAGCTGGCCATCGCCGAGCTGGCCGCTGCCGCTGATGGTGTTGTTGACGTTGACCAGCTCGTCGCCAGCCGCGACGCCCTGGAAGGCGCTGTTGCCGCTGTCGGCCATCACCACCGATCCGCCGCCGGTGAGCGTGACGGTGGGGCTCGCGATGACCAGGTACGTCGTGTAGTTGCCGGCCGCGACGAGCAGCGTTCCCTTGTTCACGACGCTGCCGAGAACATCGAGGACCGCATCGTTGAAGGCCTCGACGGTGCCGATCGTGGTGATGGTGCTGGTGCCGTCGAGCGTGCCGGCATTGCCGAAATTGACGGCCGCGACGCCGCCGCCGGTGCTGCCGAAGGTGCCGCCGGCGATGTCGCTGCCGTTGACCAGGCCGATATACGCCGCGCTACCGGCCGCGAGGATGCTGCCGGTGTTGCTGATCTTGCTGGCGATGGTCAGACCGGCCGGCCCGGTATCCTCGATGCGCCCTTCGTTGGTAAACGTTCCGGCGCCGGTGTTGATGGTCATGCCGGCGTTGCTGCCGGTGGCGTCGATGATGCCGCCTGCCTGGTTGTCGACGCTGAGCTGGCCGTCGCCGAACTGGCCGCTGCCGCTGATCGTGTCGTTGACGTTGACCAGTGTGTCGGTGGCGGCGGCGCCCAGGATGACGCTGTTGCCGATGTCGGCCAGCAGCACCTGGCCGCCGCCCCGCAGCGCCACCGTGGCGCTGTCGATCTGCAGGACCGTGGCGTAGTTCGTCGCCGCCACCGCCAGCACGCCGGAGATGGAGAAGGTGCCGATCAGCGCCAGCGTGCTGTCGTTGCCGGCCTCGACGGTGCCGAGCAGGGTCATCACGCCGGGGCCGTCCAGCGTGGCATTGTTGCCAAAGTCCGCGACCACAACGCCGCCGCCGGTGCTGCCGACGGTGCCGCCGACGATCTCGGCGCCGCCGGTGAGGTCGACATGCGTGCCGGCGCCGGCCGCCAGGATGCTGCCGGTGTTGGTGATCCTGCTGGCGTAGATCGTGAGGCCCGCCGCGCTGGTGGTCTCGATCCGGCCGGCGTTGATGAAGCTGCCGCCGCCGGTGGAGATCGTCAGGGCGGTGGTGGCGCCGTCGGCGTCGATGATGCCGCCGACCTCGTTGCTGACGCTGAGGCGGCCGTCGCCGAACTGCCCGCTGCCGCTGATCGTGTCGTTGACGTTGACCAGTTTGTCGGTGGCTGCGGCACCCACGATGACGCTGTTGCTGGTGTCGTACAGCTGCACCTGGCCGCCGCCGGTCAGCGTGACCAGCGGTGCGCCGACTTCCAGCGTGGTGCTGTAGTTGCCGGCGGCGACGATGATCGACCCATCGTTGGTGATGGTGCCGAGCAGGTTCAGCAGGCCGTCGTTGTCGACGACGAAGGTGCCGAGATTGGTGATCCCGCTGGTGCTGCCGTCCAGTGTCGCGGCGTTGGCGAAAGCCACCTGCACCACGCCGGCGCCGGTCACGCTGCCCACCGTCCGCACCGGCGTGGCGAGGACGCCGCCCTTGATGTCCGTGCCGCCGGTCAGATCCACCTGCGTGCCGATGCCGTTGGCCTCGATGGTGCCGGTGTTGGTCACGGTCGTCCCGGCGATCACGAGGCCGGCAGGCCCCGTGACCTCCACCAGCCCTTCGTTGGTCAAGCCGGTGAGATCGAGCGTCAGCGCGGTGCTGGCGCCGGTGGCGTCGATCACGCCCTTCGCCTGATTGTCGAGCGCCATGGCGCCGCCGCCGATCTGGCCGCTGCCGCTGATCGTGTTGTTCACGTTCACCAGCTTGTCGGTGCCGGCGGCGCCGACGATGATGCTGTTGTCGGTATCGGCCATCAGCACCTGGCCGGCGCCGGACAGCGTCACCGTCGCCGCGTCGACCACGAGGTAGGTCGCATAGTTTGCCGCGGCGATCACGATCGAGCCGCTGTTGACGATGGCGCCGAGGGTGTACACGGTCGCGTCGTTGGCCAGCACCAGCGTGCCCTTGTTGGTCAGCGCCGCCGCGCTGCCGTCGAGCGTGGCGGCGTTGGCGAAGTCGGTCTGCACGACGCCGCCGTTCGCCGTCTGCAGCGTGCCGCCCTTGATGTCGCTGTTGCCCTGCAAATGGATGGTGTTGCCGTTGGCGAGCAACACGCCGGCATTGCCGCTGCCGGTATTGTTGATCGTGGTGCCCTGGATCACCAGCCCGCCGGTGGTCGCCAGGCTAACCGGCAGCGTCGTCTCCAGCAGTCCTTCGTTGGTGAAGGTGTTGCCGGCGCCGACGTTGATCACCAGCGCGTTGGCGCCGTCCGCGTCGATCGTGCCGGCGGTCTGGTTGTCGAAGTTGATCTGCCCGCCGCCGAGCGCGCCGGCGCCGGCGATGGTGTTGTTGACGTTGACCAGCGAGTACACCGTGACGACGGAATCGACCGTGGTCGCGACGCCCTGGATCAGCCCGTTGGGGTCGTCGACCAGCACCACCTGGCCGCCGCCAGTCAGCGTCGTGCTCGGGCTGTCGGCATAGAGGCTCGCGCCGTAGTTGTTGTCGGCCAGCAGGATCGTGCCGCTGTTGACGATCGTGCCGAGCAGGCTGACGGCGGCGTCGTTGTCCACCTCGAAGGTGCCGAGATTGGTAAGGCTGCCGGCGCTGCCGTCCAGCGTCGCGGCGTTGCCGAAGTCCACCTGTACGACGCCGCTGCCGGTGGCGCTGCCGATGGTCACAACCGGCGTCGCCAGCACGCCGCCCTTGATCGTGGTGTTACCGGTCAGATCGACATGCGCGCCGATGCCGTTGGCTTCGATGGTGCCGGTGTTGGCGATGGTGATGCCGGCGAGCACCAACCCCGCCGTGCCAGTGTCTTCCATCAGCCCTTCGTTGCTCATGCTGGCGGCAGTCGTCGTGACTGTCAGCGCGTCGCTGGTGCCGGCCGCGTCGATCACGCCGCCGGCCCGGTTGTCGAGCGCCATGGCGCCGTTGCCGAGCAGGCCGCCGCCGATGATCGTGTCGCCGGCGTTGACCAGCAGGTCCGACGTGGCAGCGCCCTCGATGATGGCGTTGTTGTTGCCGTCCAGTTGCACCTGGCCGCCGCCGGACAGCGTGGTCGTGGCTCCGGACAGGATCAGGTCGGACTGGTAGTTCTGCGCGCCCAGCAGCAGCGTGCCCTTGTTGACGATGCTGCCGAGCACGTTGAGTTGGGATTGGTTGACCACGGTGATGACGCCCGTCGTCGTCACCGAGGCAGCGCTGCCGTCGAGCGTGGTGGTGTAGTTGCCGCCCACGGTCACCACGCCGCCACCGAGGCCCGCCACGCTGCCGCCCTGGATGTCGGTGCTCTCCAGGGTCACGACGCCGCCGCCGTTCGCCAGGATCGTGCCGCCGGTGTTGGCGATGGTGGTGCTCTGGATGAGCAGGCCGCCGGCGGCGGTCGCTTCCACCAACCCATGGTTGACGAAAGCGCCGGCGAGCGATGCGATCAGCAGTTCGGCGGTGGCGGCGTTGGCGTTGATGACGCCGGCGGCCTCGTTGGTCAGCGCCAGCGTTCCGCCGCCGATGTCGCCGCCGCCGCTGATGGTGGCGGAGACGTTGGTGAGCGTGTCGAGCGTGCCTGCATTCGCGCCGGTGAGCAGGTTGTTGCTGCCGTTGCCGAGCACGATCCGCCCGTCGCCGGTCAGCGTGACGTTGCCACTGATCACCACGTCGGCGGTGTTGTTGATCGCCTGCGTGTCCAGCGTGCCATTGGTGGTGTTGATGGTGCCGAGCAGGACGACGCTGCTGTTGTCGGCGATCGTGACGGTGGCGGCGAGGGCGAGGTTGGAGGTGCTGCCGTCCAGCGTCGCCGAGTCGCCGGAGACGGTTGCGAATGAGCCGCCGCTGAACCCCAGGACCTCGCCGCCCTTGATGTCGTCGTTGATCAACTGCTGCTGATAGGTGGTGACTTCCAGCGTGCCGCCAGGAGTTTGCACCAGCGTGACGCCGGCGAAACTCAGTGCCCCGCTCGACGTGGCTTCAAGCAGCCCGAGATTGTCGAAGGTGCCGTCGATCGTCAGCGCACCGGTGGACACCAGGATGGTGCCGTCGTTGGCGCCGCTGCCGGTGCCGCCGGTATCGGTGAGGGTGCCGCCGCTGACCAGCAGCGTCGCTGCCGCGATCAGCGACAGGGTGTCGACCGAGGCATTGATGTCGAGCGTGACCGTGTAGCCCGTGCCGGTCGGCGTGGCGTCGATCGCCACATCGCTGCCGGCGCCGGGGACCGCATTGCCGACCCAGTTGGTGCCCTTCGACCAGACTCCGCCGGCACCATTGCCCCAATGGATCGTCATCTCCGTTCCCCTTCTGACCGAATGGCCAGCCCGGCTGTCGAGTGGCCCACAGGCTTCACCGACCGGCCGTCGTCTGCGTAATGGTTAACAATCCCGAGGATGCCATGAGTTCGCCACAGCAACAATGGCTTTCGTCGGCATTTATTGTCGAGAATGCATGCAATGGTCTTCCGCCGGATCGATGGCGTTCGCGAACCCGATTCGGCGCATGGCGATCACCACGACGGCGCCGGCGCCTCGTTCATCAGGTCGGGCCAGCGCCGGCAGCATGGCGGGATCGTTCAAGCCGGGTGCCGATCGAGCAAGAACGGCCGCGCCGGGGCGCCTAGGCTGCGGGCCGCCGGCCGCCAGGCGGTGCGCCGGCACCGCGCACACGCCGTCGTGGGCGGCGCCAGCCTTTGGGCGGTGCTATCGTTGGAGGGACCATCGCCCGGCATGCGGGCGGATGGGCCGGGGGAGAGGGGCATGGGGGCGAACAGGCCATCCGGACCGCAGAAGCCGCTGCCGTCGGCCAAATCGCCGGCGGACGCGGCGTGGCAGAAGCAGGACGATCTCCTGGACGAAGCGCTGGAGGAGACGTTTCCGGCCAGCGACCCGATCGCCCCGGGCCACGTTGACCCGGCCAAGCCCACCGACCCGCCCCGGGATTCCCGCCGCTAGCAACCTTTGCTGCCGGTTGGCATTGTTACCGTTTCCCGCAACCTCTCCGAGGAGATCGACCGAATGCCCCAGAAAGCCCCGGCCGCCCGGCCGCAGGCGGAGCTGCAGACGCCGACGGGTCTGTCCGAAGCGGCGACCCGCGACATCTCCGGTGCGTTGAAGCTGCTGCTCGCGGACGTGTTCGCGCTGTATCTGAAGACCAAGAATTTCCACTGGCATATGTCCGGCCCGCATTTCCGCGACTACCACCTGATGCTCGACGAGCAGGGCGAGCAGATCTTCGACATGACCGATCCGATCGCCGAGCGGGCGCGCAAGATCGGCGGCTCGACGCTGCGCTCGATCGGCCAGATCGCCAAGATGCAGCGTATCCTCGACAACGACGCGGACTACGTGACGCCGCAGGACATGCTCGCGGAACTGCGCGACGACAACGGCGCGTTGGTGGCGCGGATGCGCGAGGTGCATTCGGTGTGCGACGAGTACAACGACGTCGCGACGGCCAGCCTGCTGGAGAACTGGATCGACGAGAGCGAGCGGCGGGTGTGGTTCCTGTTCGAATCCACGCGCCACGGCAACGGCTGATCCGGCTAGCGCGCGGCCGCCGGGCCGCGCGCACGCCGCCGGCGGCCGGCGAGTTCCAGCACCAGCGCGAGCAGCGCCAGCGCCGCACCGTAAGCCGTGACCGCAGGCCATCCGCCATGCCGCCACGCGATCGTGGCACCGCCCGAGCCGATGGCGCCGCCGATGAACAGGCCGGTTACGAACACCGTGTTCAGCCGGCTGCGCGCCGCGGGGTTGAGCGCGTAGACGACGTGCTGGTTGGAGACGAGCGAGCTTTGCACGCCGAAATCCAGCACGATGACGCCGACGATCAGGCCGGCCACGCCCGTCCACAGGCCGAACAGCACCCAGGCGGCGAGCGCCAGCGCGGCGCCGAGGGTGATGACCAGATTTGGCCCGCGGCGATCCGCCAGCCGCCCGGCAATCGGCGCTGCGAACACGCCGACCGCGCCGACGACGCCGAACAGCCCGGCGACATCCGCGCCCAGGCCGAAGGCAGGTTCCTCCAGATGCAGCGCCAGGATCGACCAGAAGGCGCTGAAGCCGGCGAACAGCAGCGCCTGCCGCACGGTCGCGCCGCGCAGCGTCGGTTCGGTGCGCCACAGATGCGCCAGCGACAGCAGCGCGGCGCCGTAGCGGATGCCGGAATGCGGGTGGTTGCGCGGCAGCGAGACCGCCATCAGGCCGGCAGCGGCAAGCGCCAGCGGCAATGCCACCCAGAACACCTCGCGCCAGCCCAGATGGGTGGCGACAAAGCCGGCCAGCGTGCGGCTGAACAGGATGCCGCAGAGCAGTCCGCCCATCACCGTGCCGATCGCGCTGCCGCGCTTTTCCGGGTTCGCCAGGGCGGCGGCGAACGGCACGATCTGTTGCGCGACCGTTGAACACGCACCCACGAACACCGAGGCGGCAATGATGAACCCCGGCGTCGGTGCCACCGCCGCGGCGACCAACGCCGTCCCGAGCAGCAGGAATTGCACGACGATCAACCGTCGCCGGTCCATCACGTCGCCGAGCGGCACCAGCAGGAACAGGCCGAGGGCGTAGCCGAGCTGGGTCGCGGTCGGGATCAGCACGGTCGTGGCGCCCGAGCCCGGAAAGTCGCGCTGGATCACGCCCAGCATCGGCTGGCTGTAATAAATGTTGGCAACCGCGATACCGCAGGCGACCGCCATCGCGAGGGTCAGCCCGCGGTGGAGGACCGCCGTGGCGGCGGGCGGCGACTGGATCTGGCTCATCGGCAACGATTTTCCTGGCGGGACGGTGACAGCGCCCTCATGTGGGGCTGTACTGCTGTCCCACCACATCCGGCGCGCCGATTGCCCGCTCAGATTTCCGTCTTCGGCGATGGCGGCGTGATCGCAACCAGGACCATGCACAGGAACGCCCCGATGCCGGCGGCGGCGAAGCCGTCGATGAACGACAGCACGGCGGCCTGCTGCCCCACGGTCGTCGCCAGCAGCCTGGCCGCCTGTGCGCCGGCCGCCGCCGCGTCGCTGGTATGGACGCCGAGGGCGGCGCGATAGGCCGCCAGCCGGTCGATCGTCATGCTGCTCTGCCCGTCCACGTGCAGACCGATCAGGTTGGAATGAACCTGCTCGCGCATGCGGACATAGGTCTGCATGAAGGCGGTGCCGATTTCGCCGCCGAACAGGCGGCTGACCTGCAACAGCGCGCCGAGGGTCAGCGCATCGGCCGCATTCATGCTGCGGACGATCAGCACGACCAGTGCCGACAGCGCGAAGGATTGGCCGATCGCCTGCAGGATCTGCGAGGGCAGGAAATCGCCGGTGGCCCATTGGCTGGTCAGTTGCGTCGCCATCCAGCAGGCGACGCCGATGGCGGTGGCGCCGGCGCCGAGAATCCAGCGGGCGTCAGCGAATTTCAGCAGCGCACCGAGCGGCACCACGATCAGCAGTTGCGGCAGCGCGATCCACAGCAGCACGGCGCCGACCTGCAGTTCGCGGAAATTCTGCACCGTCTGCAGGTAGGTCGGAATGATGTAGGCGGTGGACAGGATGATGAAGCGGAAGCCGCTGAGCAGCAGGAACAGCGGCAGGAAGCGGCTGCGGAACAGCACGCGCAGATTGAGGAACGGTTTTGGCGTGATCAGTTCGCGCAGGATGAAGGCGAGCGTGACGACCCCGCCCGCCAGCAGCAGGCCGTCGATGACGCCGCTGCGCGTCCAGTCCAGCCGGTTGCCCTGGTCGAGCCCGGCGTAGAGCAGGCCGAAGCCGATGGCGCTGTAGGCGAGGCCGGGCCAGTCGAGATCGTGCAGGGCGCCGATGCGGATGTCTTCGCGCGGCATGCCGAAGCGGATGCACACCCACATCACCGGCAGTGCGCAACAATATTGCCAGTCGACCCAGCCCCAGGACCAGTTCTCGGAGTACCAGCCCTCCAGCGAGGCGGCGACGTTCTGCGACAGTTCGGAGTTCATCGCGTAGACCGCGAGGCCGTAGACGACCAGGCGTGCCGGCAGGCTGCGCACGATGAAGCCGATCGTGAGCGGAATGAAGGTGCCGGAGCCGACGCCGCCGAGGAACTGCGTCACCAGATAGGCGGCGAGGTTCGGGGAGAACGGGCCGAGCAGGCTGGCCGTGAAGAACAGAAAGATCCCGAACGCCAGCACCCGGCGCACGCCGAGCACGGCGCCGAGATAGGGCGAGGCGACGCCGACCAGCATCTGGCCGATGCCGAAGCTCGTGGTGATCCAGGCGCCCTCGTCGAACCCCGCATGCAGCCCGCCGCGCAGGTCGGCGAGCCCGAACGTGGTCGTGCGGCTGCCGAGCGTGCCCATGACGCTGCCGAGCAGCACGCCAAGAATGCCGAGATAGGGCCGCAGCGAGTCGGTGCTGAGCCGCGGGTGGGTCGCCGCGAACCGATGCAGCGCGCGGCCGGAGGCGGTGACCGGGGCGAGGTGCAGGCTCACGGCGGCGGCGTCGCGCCGGTGTCGATCCGGGTTTCCACCGACATGCCGGCGCGCAGCAGCGTGCCGAGATACGGATTGGCGTCGAGCGTGATCTTGACCGGCACGCGCTGCACGACCTTGGTGAAGTTGCCGGTGGCGTTGTCCGGCGGCAGCAGCGCGAAGGTGCTGCCGGTGCCCGGCGACCAACTATCGACGCGGCCGGTCAGCACGAGATCCGGAAACGCATCGACGGTGACGCGCGCGGGCTGGCCGACCCGCACATGCGTCATCTGCGTTTCCTTGTAGTTCGCCGTCACCCAGAGGGTCGCGAGCGGAAGGACGGCGATCACCTGCGTGCCCGGATTGACGAACTGGCCGGCCCGCACCTGGCGCTGGCCGACCAGCCCGTCGACGGGTGCCATGATGCGCGTGTAACCGAGGTTGTCGGTGGCCAGATCAACGTCGGCCCGCGCGGCCAGGACCTGCGCCGCCAGTTGTTTTTCCTGCGTATCCAGCGCGTCGAGCAGGCTTTTCTGCTGGTCGAGCTGCGCCTCGTTCAGTTGCAACTGGGCCTGCGTGCGCTGGTCGTTGGCGTTGGCCTGCTCCACGTTCTGCCGCGTGCCGGCGAGGTTGGTCTTCAGCAGGTCGATCTGCCGGGCGTCTTCCAGCCGATACCGCTCAAGGTCGGCTTTCGTGCCCGCGATGGTCGCCTCGGCCTGCCGGATCAGGGCGCGCTGGACGTCTTTCTGGTTGGCGATGTTGGCCAGCGCCGCCTCGGCGGCGGCGAGGTTGGCATTGGCGAGCGCCAGTTGCGCGCGGTAGTCGGCCGGGTCGATCTCGACCAGCAACTCGCCCTGGTGCACCGCCTGGTAGTCGTTGACGGCGACGCGGGCGACGTAGCCGGAGATCTTCGCCGACAGCGGCGTGAGATCGCCGGCGGTATAGGCGTCGTCCGTCGCCTCGAAGCGCGCCTCGCCGGTCAGCCGGTCCCAGTTGCCGGCGATGTACCACGCGGCGGAGCCGGCGGCGACGAGGAATGCCACCCGGATTGCAGGAAACAGCCAGGGCAGCCTGCGGCCCGGTACTGGAGGCGGATTTGCGCCGGAATCCTTTGGTGCGTCCGTCATCCTCGCTCGCAGGCTCGTCAGGGAACGCCGGCAGCGTGGCGTTGCCGGCGGTTCGGGGGCCGATTCATACCGTGCCCAGCCGGGGGCTGTCCTGCACGATCATCGGCGATTTTTGGACATCGCTGCTGGATCATCGGGGCCAATCTTCCAGGCGCTGCGGCACCGGCGCAACGGCAAATTCGATATCGATCGCGCGGCTGGAAACGCCGGTCGTGGGCCGGTTTGTGTGTCCGCAAGAGGTGGCGTGCGACGGGTCCGCTTCCGGCGCGCAACACGGCAGGGCTGACGGCATGCCCAAATTTGTTTCGTTATAGTAATAATATGGACGTGCGGAGGCGCCGGGTCCCGCTCAGGCCGTTTTCGGCGGGCGGCGGCGGGGGGAGGAAATGCCCTTCGGCCATCGGGTCAGCCGGGGCATGCCGTGCATCCACGCCGGCGCCTCCGGCGGCGTCGGCGGATAGTACGGCGGCAGCTTCTCCCGCCTGGGGCGCGGCGGCCGGGGCTTGCGGGGTTGGGCCGGTTTTGCCGGCGGGGCCAGGATTTTTGGCGGCTCGACCCGCAGCATCCAGCAGAGCGACCGGAGCGGGCGGCGGAGCGATACCGGTGCTGCGGCGAGCAGAGCGGCCATCTCGGGATCGCGGAGCAGGCTATCGAGCTGCCCGCCAAACACCACTGCCGCGGGCACCAGCGGCAGCAGCCAGCCGAATTTTCTGGCAAGCGGGTTCGGCGGCGGCCGGGGTTTTTGGACAGCGGGCGGGCGTGGCGGGGTGGCGGAGCGGCGGCGCGGGGCATAGGTGCCGGCTTCGATGCGGGCGGCGAGCCGGGCAAAGGCCTGCTTGGCGTCGCGGATGCGGGTAATGATCAGGTTGATCAGCGGCTGGGAGAGCCCGAAGGCGCTCCGC
>Ga0302314_10002868_pt1 | contig 31982 bp, 26 predicted proteins | sample III_Palsa_N2_3_FD_200533 | JGI IMG/M metagenome (GOLD analysis project Ga0302314, IMG submission 200533) | Peat permafrost microbial communities from Stordalen Mire near Abisko, Sweden - III_Palsa_N2_3 | ecosystem: Environmental > Terrestrial > Soil > Palsa > Peat permafrost | place: Sweden... | reverse complement strand
TGGCCTTCATGCGTGGTCGCTCGCTGAACGATTCCTTCGTCATCCTCGACGAGGCGCAGAACACCACCAACGAACAGATGAAAATGTTCCTGACGCGCATTGGCTTCGGCTCCAAGGCGGTGGTGACGGGCGACATTACCCAGGTGGATTTGCCCAGCGCCAAGCAGTCGGGACTGCGCACCGTGATTGACGTCCTGCGCGGCGTGCGCGGCATTGCTTTCACTATGTTCACCTCCCGGGATGTGGTGCGTCACCCGCTGGTTCAACGCATTGTCCAAGCCTACGAAGCGAACAGTCCCGATAGCGGCTCGTGATTCCGTGGGTGAGCGACTCGACGTCGAGGTGACTTATGCGGCGCGGCGCCCGTGGGTGCCGCGTCGAGCACAGTTCGCGCGCTGGGCCGCCGCCGCGTTGCCGGGCCGGTCGGGCTCGGTCGAGCTGTCGGTGCGCATTGTCGGGGCGGCGCGTAGCCGCAGTTTGAATGCGCACTACCGGCAGAAAGACAAATCCACCAACGTGCTCTCCTTCGGCGGGGCGGGCCTGACGCCGGACGGGGTGAAGCATCTCGGCGAGTTGGTGATTTGCGCGCCCGTGGTGGCGCAGGAGGCCGCGGCCCAGGGCAAATCGGCCGAGTTCCACTGGGCGCATATGACGGTGCACGGGGTGCTGCACCTCCTCGGTTTCGACCATGAACGCGACGCGGAAGCGCGGAAAATGGAAGCTAGGGAGGTTCAAATCCTTGATCGGCTTGGGTTTTCGAACCCGTATGTCTGATCGAGTATCCTGCGCTTATGTCAGATCAGAACACAGGCAGCACCGGACGGTGGCTGAAGCGCATTACGCAGTCGATGTCCGGGGAGCCTCGTGACCTCGCCGAACTCATTGAGGACCTGCGCGAGGCCAGCGCCCGCGGGCTGTTCGACGGCGATGCGCAGGTCATGCTCGAGGGCGTTCTGGCCGTCGCTGACATGCAGGTGCGCGACATCATGGTGCCGCGCGCGCAAATGGTGTTCGTCGAGCGCGACGAGTCGCCCGAAAAACTGGTCGCCCTGGCTGTCGAGTCCGGGCATTCACGCTTTCCTGTCATCGGCGAGGATCGCGACCAAATTCTCGGCATATTGCTTGCCAAGGATTTGCTGCGACTACAGACCGCCGGCGACGAGCCATTCGAGATTCGCGAATACATGCGCCCCGTGGTGTTCGTCCCCGAGAGCAAGCGGCTCAACGTGCTGCTCAAGGAATTTCGCCTCAGCCACAACCACATCGCCATGGTGGTGGATGAGTACGGCGGCGTCTGCGGCCTGGTGACCATCGAGGATGTCATCGAGCAAATCGTCGGTGAGATCGACGACGAGCACGATGTCGAGGACGATCAGGCCATTCGCCGTGAAACCGACCGGGAATTCACGGTGCGGGCGCTGACGCCCATTGCGGATTTCAACGAATACTTCGGTACCGCCTTTTCCGACGCGGAGTACGACACTATCGGCGGCCTGCTCATGCAGGAGTTCGGCCGTTTGCCGCGGCGGGGCGAAACCATTCAAGTGGGCGAACTGGAATTCCGCGTGGTGCGTGCTGATCGTCGCCGCATCGATCTGCTGCGAGTCATTACTCCTTCCGCCATCGAGCCGCCGGCTACCGACGAGTCGGCTTCTTGATGACGCGTTTACGCGGCGTAGCGGCTGCGTATTACAAGCACGCCGGTCCTCGACTGGCCATGGCCTTCGCCGCAGGCGGCCTTCTCAATCTGGCGTTCGCTCCCTTCGAGTGGTGGTCACTCGGACTGCTGGCGCCGGCCATGCTATTCGCGCTGATTCGCGGACTGCCGCCGCGCCGGGCTGCCGCGACCGGCGCCGCATTTGGTGTGGGCGTGTATGCCTTCGGTACCTACTGGCTCTATACCTGCTTGCATGTGTTCGGCTTGGTGCCGCTATGGCTGACGCTACTGCTACAGGCGGTGTTGGTGTGCGCCCTGGCGGCCTACCACGCGGCGCTGGGCTACGCCGCCAATCGACTCTGGTTGAAGCCGGGCGCCATTCGCGATTGGTTGGTGCTGCCGGCTTTGTGGGTGCTGCTCGAGTGGCTGCGCGGCTGGGTGCTCAGCGGTTTTCCGTGGCTCTCGCTGGGGTACGCCTTCATCGACTCACCGTTGGCGGGATGGGCGCCCTTGCTGGGGGTCTACGGCGTTACCTGGGCGGCGGCGGCCGCGGCCAGCGGCATCAATGTATTGTTCGGCCGCGGGTTAGGGTGGCAGCGGCGCCTGGCGGCGTTGGCCGTGGTGGCTGTGCTGTGTTTGGCGCCGGCGCTGGTCCTGCATCGCGCGTGGACGGAGCCTGTGGGCGCTCCCATTCCCATCGCGGTGGTCCAGGGAGCGGTCCCGCAGAATCTCAAGTGGCAGGCTGACAATCGCGACGCCACGATGGCGCGGTATGCCCGGCTCAACGAACAGGCGTGGGGGGCGCGACTCATCGTGTGGCCGGAGTCGGCCATGCCGGTGGTTGCCGACGAGATTCCCGATTATTTGGAGAACCTTAGGGAGCAAGGTCGCGCTCATGGCGCCGATTTCGCCATTGGCCTCGTCGATTACCAGGCGGGGACGCAGCGCTACTACAACGGGCTGCTGGTGATGAGCGGCAGCGAGGGTGGCGGGGCGGGAGGCGGCGGGGCTGGAGCCGGGGCGGCCTCGGGCGGCGCAGCATCGGCTGCCGCGGCATCGGCCGGCGGTTGGTATTACAAGCGCCATTTGGTGCCGTTCGGCGAGTACTTCCCCGTGCCCCCGATGATACGTTCGTGGATGCGTCTCATGAGCTTGCCATATGACGATTTCACGCCGGGTTCAGACCATCAACCGACGCTTAGTGCGGCGGGTCAGAAGTTGGGCCTTACGATTTGCTATGAAGACGCCTTCGGCAGCAGTCAGCTTGGCATTTTGCGCGAGGCCACGTTGCTCATAAACGTGACCAACAATGCCTGGTTCGGCGATTCCACGGCGCCGCATCAGCATCTACAAATTGCGCGCATGCGTGCACTCGAGGCCGGCCGTTTTTTGATTCGCTCCACCAACGATGGCATTACCGCGGTGATTGGGCCGCATGGCGGCATCGTGGCGCGGTTGCCGCAGTTCCAGCAGGCGGTGCTGCATGCCGACGTGCAGCCGTTGACGGGGCTTACCCCCTATGCGCGAGCGGGAAACTACCCTGTGGTGCTGGGGGCGCTGGGCGCGTTGATATTCGCCGGGTGGCGACGGCGGCGTGGCGGCTAGATGGCCAATTCCTCGATCCAATCACGATAGTCGGCGAGAGTCGGCGTCGTCAGTCCCGCCACCTTACCCTGATCGTCCCATTGCCGCACTTTGACGGCATCGCGGTGGTACGGCTCCGTCTCGAAGCGCGCGACTTCTTCATGGGACATGGGGCCGCCCTGAAGTTTGAGTGTGACCACGGAGGCGGGGCTCAACTTTGCAAAGTACGTGGCGTCAACGGCTAGTAGGTAGCGCTTGGCGGGGACGTGCAGGCGCACGGGTTCGGACACGGCCGGTGGGAACCGCTTGGCCAGCCACTTGCTGCCGATTTCCTCGTGATGAGCGTCTTCCACCCAATCCTTGAGATCGTCGGGCACATCGACCACCAAATGCCCCACGTCGTGGAGCAGCGCGGCGATGACCAACGAGGGGGGTGCTGCTGCATTTCGAGCGAAGTAGGCAGCCTGCAGTCCGTGCTCGCTCATGGATACGCTCTCGCCGAAGTAGGCACCGGCACCTCGTTTGGCGAACACCCTAAGAATTTCATCGGTGGTGCTCAAGGCTCAACCTCCTTCAGGTTCGTCGACGCAGCAGGGCAGTTTGAGAATAGACGCTATCTCGGGTGAGATAGCAGCCGCGGAGGTGACGCGCGTGGCGCGCGGATGAGAACGCCGTGCGGCCATGCAGGATCCTTTGATTGTCGAAGAGCACCAATTCGCCGTCTTCGAGATGGAAGGATAACTGATAGTCGGGGTCGCGCAGCAATTGTGCAAATCGACGATACGCCGAGTAGAAATTCGTGGCGTCGCGGCCGTGCAAGGGCAGCGGTGCAATGGAGCGGCTGTTGTAATGCACGGCGGACACCTCGCCGCGACAGGAAAGCTGAATGAGCGGACGCTCGGCGTATAGCTCGGCGTCCTTGGACCGATAAAGAAACGGCACCGGCGTTTGCGTGAGGGTGAGAAATGCGGCGGGGTCGACGGCGCGCAGATGATCGCCGAGCGCGAAGCCATCCGCGAATACGCTGTCGCCGCCGTCGGGCGAGGCCAGCAACGCGTGGAGCGCTTGAAATCCTGGGACAGGTTCGCGATAGGGGTTGTCGGTGTGCAATCCCAATCCCAGATCCGAATACGCCAAGTTCTCGGGCTGCGCCACCGAGCGCACATCGAACACCTGGCCGTAATTCGTTTCGCAGACACGGCCCATGAGAGCCATGGCATCGAGAATGGCGTGCTCGGTGGACGGCAGTTCGCTCATGAAGGCCATGCCAGTTTGCAGAAGCCGCGTCAGCCAGTTCAGCTTCGCGGCCGGGTCATCACGGAGCTGCGCGAAAGTGGCCCAGGCAAAATCTCGCCGGGCGCTCATGCCTGCGCCACCGAGCCAGGATGTGGGCACACGCTCGGGATGAGCAAGAGCGGGGTTCGATGCCTGCGCCGACAGCCATCGAAGGTCGAAAATGGCGGGAGCCGCTTCTGTTTCCCACTCGATACGCACCGAGCCGTCGGATGAATTCGCCGACCGAATTCTGGATCGCGCGGGCAAGTCGGCAATGTCGACGAGACGCTGGCCGCTATGCGGGTCGCGGTCCTCGCGCCGATTGTCGCGTAGCCACATGCTGGAGAATTCCGCGACGGTGCCGTTCTGCCATTCGATGGTCAGAAGCTCCGGTGTGGCTTCGAGTCGTCTCGGTTCGTGAATGACATTCATGACACTGGCTTCCCGGCCGCGGCTGCGCGCGCGGTCAAATAGAGTAGGTAGGCGGCCCCCATAGCGGCCACGGCGCTCACGGCCGATAGCGACACGAACACGCCCTGCCAGCCGAATTTTACCTCGACACGCGCCACACTGTCGCCGGCTGCGACCGCGCCCAAATAGCCGATGCCGTCGATGATGCCCGACGACACGGCGGAGGCTTGTTTGCCGCCGAAGTCGAGGGCAAAGGCGCCGCCCAAGTAGGAATAAGGTCCGAGCAGAGTAAAGGCGATGACGCCGATGGCGAACAACGGCAATAGGGATCCGGGATGAGCGGGCATGAACATGAGCGCGAGCAGCACCGCGGCCGTGACGGCAAGCCCAAGGAATAGCAGTAGGGCGCGACCATTAACACCCACGCGATCGCTCAGCCAGCCCGTGGCAACGACGGAGAGCGCGCCCACCGCGGGAAACACCGCGCTGAAGCTGGCGGCGCGGCTCATGCTGTATCCCAGATATTCGTGCAAATAAACGGGGTTCCAGTTGTTGAAGGTCTCGCGAATAATGGTACAGCCGAGCGACAGCAGGCAGACCGTAATGAAGGCACGGCTGCGCAGGAGCGGCACGAGTAAAGTGCGCAGACTGCTGGGCGGCGCTTCCGATGCGGCGAACAGGTTCAGCGGGTTGGGCGTGGCTTCCGCGTACCCCGCGTCGTGCCGGGACTCACGCAGGAACCAGAAGTTTGCAACCAGCATCACGCCCGCGACTCCGGCCGCCAAATAAAACAATGTTCGCCAGCCTACACCTTCCTGAATCAGTAGCCCCATCCATTGCCGTGCAATGGCGTCGCCGATCAGGTAACTGATACTGAGGATGCCGATGATGGTGCCGTAGGAGGAAAAGTCGAACCACTTCGATGAAACCTTGATCAGCCCCGCCCATGCCACCGATTGGGTCAATCGATTGGCGAACCAGGCGATGGTGAATAGCGGCAGAAACGACCCTAGCGTAAACAGAAACGTAAAGGCGGTGGCGCCGGCAAGGCCTATCAAGAAACTTACACGGCCACCCCAGACATCGCCGAGGCCGCCCAGGAAAAGTTTGCCCAAGGCATAGGCCAGCACACCGAATGAGGTGAGCGTTCCCATGCGAACTACGGCATCGGCATGACTCATGCCATGGGCCGTGAGTTCGTCGATGAGCAGCGGCGTCGCGACAGAGAGGTCGGCTCTGCAGAAGTACAGGGAGGCGTAGCCCCCGAACAGCAATGAAACCGTCATGACCTGCCTGTACCGGAGGGAGCGCGGGCTCCTCGCAGAGGCGGTGGCTTCGATATTCATGGTCATTGCCGATCCTGGCATGAAACCTGCAAATTGCCTATGCAAGGCAGCGAAATCGAGTTATCGGTTGCGGAGCCTCCCCAACAGGGCGGCAACGGGCGGCAACAGGCGGCCGGCACTTGCCCTGCGCCCGGCAAAGCATTGCCGCGCGGCTGCCGGGCGTATCTAGGGCCAAGGAATTGGGTCATTCTTTACTGAGGAATCATTATGTCAGTGATCTCAAATGCGACTGCCTCTGCGGCATCGTCGTTACTTACACATAGCACCCGTGGTCATAAGAAGGCCTTGCAAGCCGATGCTATGACGTCGAGCAGCACGTCGAGCTCCAACTCAAGCTCCACGGGCGGCAGTTCGACGGCCACGTCGACTCAGGGGTTGTTCAGCAATTTGTTGCAGTCGTTGGAACAGGTGGTGGGCATTCCATCCATCTCGTCCACATCCGCAACGAGTAGCGCGGCGGCGACAGCGGCAACCTCCGCGGCGGCCGCCACGAATAACGCAGTAGCCGGTACCACGAGCAGCGCTTCGAGCAATGCCGCATCGAGCAGCGCGTCGTCGCAATCGGTGCAAAGCTTCTTGCACTCGTTATTCGCAGCTCTCAAGGCCGATGGACTGGGCAGCAGTAGCAGCGGCTCCAGCAGCACCGCGACCGGCACCGCGGCCACATCGACCTCCGGCAGCAGCACCAGCGGTGCTGGGTATGGAAGTTTGGCCGCGTCGCTGCAGACGCTGATTCAGCAGCTGGGGTCGAGCGGTGCGAGCAGCAACCCCACGACCGCCAGTCTCACCTCGTCGTTCAACAGTTTGGTCAACGGCGCGAGCGGCGCAGCGTCTACCGCTTCGAACACGTCGTCCACGGCGTCCCTGCAGGGCTTCCTGAATAACTTATTGCAAAAAGTTCAAAGCAGTGGGACCGGCACGCTGCAGACGGTGGGAACGCACGTCAATACCAACGTCTAGACCCTCGAGATCACGTATTTGACGGCCACGATTCGCCCGGCTAGTCTCAAGTAGCCGGAGCATCGCACGTGAACGCCGCAAAAAGACTTCCAACCCTATACATTCCGCATGGCGGTGGTCCCTGCTTTTTCATGGACCCACCGGCGGCGTATCCGCATATGTGGGATGCTCTTGCTGCTTACTTGCGCGGCATCGACGGTAGCCTAGGTGTGAGACCCAAGGCGGTACTGGTCATCTCGGGCCACTGGGAGAATGCGCTGCCCACGCTCAACATTGCCGAGAAGCCCAATCTGCTGTTCGATTATTACGGCTTTCCCGAACACACCTATCGCTTGAAGTATCCCGTCGCGGGCGCGCCGAATCTCGCGACGCGCGTTCGCGATTTGCTCGAGGATGCGGGCTTCGAGTCAGCGGTGGATGCGAAGCGCGGGTTGGATCACGGCGTGTTCGTGCCCTTTCTCCTGGTGTATCCGAAGGCCGACGTACCCATCTTGCAGTTGTCGCTGCAGAGGAGTTTGGATCCTGAGTTGCATCTGCGCTTGGGTAAGGCGCTGGCACCGCTGCGCGACCAAGGAGTGCTCATTGTCGGCAGCGGCATGAGTTATCACAACCTGGCCGCCATGTTTTCGGGCGGCGGCGCCGCGGCATCGGTCGCCTTCGATACCTGGTTGAACGAGGCGGTGTTGGATACGGCAGCGCGCGAAGAAAAGCTCATTGCCTGGCGCAGCGCGCCGGGTGGCCGGGAGTCGCATCCCCGCGAAGAGCATTTGATTCCCTTGATGGTTGCCGCCGGGGCGGCAAGCGGTGATAAGGCGGTGCGCGCCTTCAGCGACTCCCTTGCCGGCAAGGCGATATCCGGCTTTCAGTTCGGCTGAGCACACCGTGAATCGGTAGACTGGGGCGCTTTAACGCGACCTGAAATTCATGAGCTCCGGCACCGGCCCGAAAGACACGTCAAAACCAGCGCCGACGGCCGCTGATTCCATTGCCCCCAATCCACGCACCGAGCGCTTGAATACCAAGGCGGCCGGCGTCATTGGTCTCGCAGTGATGTGCAGCCGCGTGCTTGGGCTGGCGCGCGACCAATTGTTCGCGGCCTTGTTCGGCGTCGGCGGCATGGATGCGTTTCTCGCGGCTTTCCGCATCCCCAACCTGCTCCGTGATTTATTCGCCGAAGGGGCGCTGTCCACGGCCTTTGTCACGACCTTCACCAAGACCATTGCCCGCGATGGGGACGAAGCCGCTTGGCGGTTGGCGAACAAGGTGGCGACCCTGACGTTGGTGGTCCTGGGTTCGATTTGCATCATCGGCATGCTGTTCTCGTCGCAAATCGTCGCGGCCATGGCGCCGGGTTTTCCGGCGGAGAAGGCCGCGCGGACCGCGCAGCTCACGACCATCATGTTTCCGTTCATCGTCATGGTGTCCATGGCGGCATTGGTCATGGGCATGCTGAACGCAAAAAGTGTGTTCGGCATGCCGGCCATGGCGTCGAGTTTTTTCAACATCGGGTCCATCGTGGGCGGCGTTGCGTTGGGTGCCTTGATCGATCCTCACTTTGGGCCGAATGCACTGGTGGGTATCGCTTTCGGCACTTTAATCGGCGGCGCACTGCAATTTGCGGTGCAACTGCCGTCGCTGTCGCGTCTGGGCTTCCGATATCACGCAGACTTCCACTGGCGTGACCCAGGCGTCGGGGCGATATTGCGCCTCATGGGGCCCTCGGTCATCGCGGCCAGCACCACCCAATTCAACGTGCTCATCAATTCGATTTTTGCCTCGACCCTGGGCGAGGGAGCGATCACTTGGCTCGCTTTCGCATTTCGCTTGATGCAATTGCCGCTGGGTCTCTTTGGCGTGGCGCTGGGTACGGTGACGTTGCCTCTGTTGTCGCGGCTGGTGGTGGCCGGTCACATGGGTGGTTTTCGCTCGGAGCTCGCGCGCGCCATCCGGTTGATGTTCCTGCTGACCATTCCTTCGACGATCGGGCTCATGGTGCTGGCGGAGCCCATCATGTCCGTGCTGTACCAGCACGGTAAGGTCAACTCGTACGAGGCCGCGCAGATGGCGGGTGCGCTGCGGTTCTACGCCATCGGTCTCGCGGGCTATGCAGCGCTCAAAGTTCTGGTGAATGCCTTCTATGCGCTCGATCGACGCAAGACCCCGATGTTCGTGAGCTTCCTCGCGGTGGGCTTGAATTTATTGTTCAATTGGATATTCACCTTCCAATTGCATTGGGGCCATCTGGGATTGGCTTTTTCCACCGGATGCGTAGCGACCTGCAATTTCCTTGTGTTGTACGTGCTGATGTATCGGCAACTGCACGGGCTCGAATTGGGTCGAATGATGGTGTTGCTGACCAAGACGGCGGTTGCGGGGGCTGGCTTGGCGGCGGTGTGCGCGGTATCGGTTCACTGGCCGCTGGCGGACTGGGCGAGTCAGAGCTTTTGGTACAAGACCGGGCTGCTATTCGGAACCATCATTGGGGCCGGTCTGGTATTCCTGGGGGTCGGAACTGCCCTGCGCATCGAGGAACTGCAGGAACTTACCTCCCTGGTCAAACGGCGAGTGCTGCGGCGCCGGGCCTAGGGCCCGGCGGTATGTCCGAAGGGGCGGCCGGGCCGCGGCACATTATGTCGCCGATTCGCGTCAGGCGCCGCGGAGCCGGCCGCGTGGCGACCGCCGTACAATCCTTTGCACAACTTAACCCGGCATAACGTTCGTTTCGGGCATGCTGGCTCCAAGCATCGGAGCCCGAAAAGGCCCACAAGGAATGGACAGCGATGATTAAAAAATTGGGATTGATCGTATTGTGCGTCGCATCATGTGTTGCGGCGACAGCGCAGGCTGAAACCTTCGTCATTCAGGCCGAGAAGGACGGCCACGAAGCCGTGGTCAAAATTCCGGTCAGTGCGGTCACGAAGTTATCTGCGAACTTTGCCGAGTCTTTGACGGGCTTGACTGGCTACACGGACTCGCCGGTGGAGTCCATGCGCCTGACCGGCGATGTGCTCATTAACATCGCGGGCAGCGACCAACCCATCGAAATCAAGGCGGACAGCGTGGTATTGGAGCTGACAGCGGATTTCGCCCCCGAGCATGTGAGGAGCGGCCGGGCCGCTGCCGCTACTAACAAGCTGCTGCGATCCAGCTCGATGTTTTCGAATGGCGAGTCGGGCCAGGTATTCGTCGGTAATGTGGTGTTCGATTTGCAAACCAACTCGGGCCCGATGGAAATCAAGGCCGATCGAGTGGAACATCAGTTAAATACGCTAGAGGCCGCCAAGAACGGCGCTTAATTTAGAGGACTCCCGCTTCCTACAGGACGCTCGTGTCCTAAAGAGCACCGATGGGCTTGTCCGCGGCCGCAGTCGACGCTGTGTGCGCAGGCGAGTTGCGCGGCGGTGATATGGGAGCAGCGGGCGCCGCTGGAGCGGCGGTCGGCTTCTTCGACTCGGTGACCGCGTCGGGACCCAATAGATAGGCGTCGATCACTTTGCGCGCAATCGGTGCTGCGGCGGAGGCGCCGAACCCGCCGTTCTCGACCAATACAGCGACGGCAATCTTGGGATCGGTGGCCGGCGCGTACGCCACGAACCATGAATGGTCGCGCTTGCGCTCATCCGCAATTTTCGCTCGGGTGTTTTCGGTTTGCTTAATGGTGAATACCTGTGCGGTGCCCGTCTTGCCGGCCCATTTATAGGGTGTCCCGCGAACGAATGCCGATGCGGTTCCGTTGGTGACCACGGCTTCCATGCCGTCGGATACGACGTCCCATTGCTCCGGAGTGGCTATGTCTATGGGCTTTGTCAGCTCGGGCGGACGGGGTACGATGGTTGTCGAGCCCGCCGCGCGTATGGCCGACACCAGGCGCGGCGTTGCGATGATCTCTCCTCGCTCGGCAACTTCGGCGACGAAGTGGGCCTGTTGCAAGGGAGTCACCGTGATCGGTCCTTGGCCGATGCCCATGCTGATGGTTTCGCCGGGAAACCATACCTGGTCCGCTTTGCGCTTGAACGCATGGCGTTTCCATTCCGGCGACGCGTAGAGGCCGGCTTTTTCCCCGGGAATGTCGATGCCGGTCAATGAGCCGTACCCGAAGGTCTTCATGAAATCGGCCATACGGTCGATGCCAAGCTTCTCGGCCACGCGGTAGAAATAGACGTCGCAGGACTCGGCGATGGCCTGGCGCATGTTCAAGAAGCCGTGCTTCTTGTCGTCACGGTACTTGTTGGCGTTGCCCGGCAAGATGAAGAAGCCGCCGCAGAATTCGGGTTGCAGCGGCGACAGGATGTTGTACTTCTGCGCAGCCAGCGCATACAGCGGTTTGACCGTCGAACCCGGAGGGTAGGCGCCGCGCAGGGCGCGATTCAGTAGAGGAATATCGATATTGTCCCGCAAGGCGCTGTACTCGGCGACGGACAGTCCGCGCACGAATCCGTTGGGGTCGAATCCCGGCAAGCTGGCCATGGCAATCACGTCGCCGGTTTTAGGATCGATGGCCACGACCGAGCCGCGCTTGCCGGCCAGTGCATCCTCGGCCACTTTCTGGACGCGAATATCCATTCCCAAGATCAAATCGTCGCCGGCCACCGGCGGCCGGACGTCGAGGTGCGGGGCGTAGTCGCCTTGTTTGTCGACCGGTCTGCCCGCGGCATTCACGAGAATTTCTCTGGAACCGCGCTTGCCGTGCAGTTGATGTTCGTACGCGGCTTCAACGCCGAGCTTGCCGATGAGGCTGGTGCCCGCGTATTCGTCGCTGTCGATGGCCTTGAGATCTTGTTCGTTGATGGCGCTGACGTAGCCGATGGCATGCACCGCGCTTTCCCCAAGCGGATAGTGACGGGCCAGACGAGTACGTATGTCCACCCCGGTGAATTGATAGCGATGGACGGCGAACAGCGCCATCTCTTGTTCATTCAACTGCAGCTTGATGGGGACGCTCTCGTACACCTTGTGGAGCATCACGGTGCGGCGAATGTTGCCGACTTCCTCGGGCCGCAGCAGTCCGATGGTCACGAGCTGGGCCAGCGTGGTGTCCACGGCCTTGGCGTCGCCGACCTGCTCTCGCACCAGCTCGATTTGAAATGCAGGCAAGTTGTCCGCGAGGACGGCGCCGTTGCGGTCCAGGATGAGCCCGCGGCTGGGCGGTATGGGCTCCGTGCGGATGCGATTACCCTGGGATAGGGTCGAGTAGTAGTCGTACTTCAGCACCTGCAAATAGAATAGGCGGCCGCCGACGACGATCAGCAACAGGCCGGAGAGCAGACCTGCGACCACGCTTCGAACGGCGAAAAGACGGTTCTCGGCATGAAAATTCTTGATGCGGCTCTGACGCCTTCTCGCCATGGGGTGATGTCAGCCTGCGGCTTTCGGTCCGGCTAGGGCTGGCGGAGGGGGCGCGGAGGCCGTGTGCGCAGGCGGCGTATGGGCGGCAGGCGCCGGCGTCGCAGGAGCACCGGCCGGCTTTTTCGAATCGGTGACCGCGTCGGGTCCCAACAGATAGGCGTCGATGACCTTGCGTGCGATGGGTGCTGCGACCGCGGCGCCGAAGCCACCGTTCTCCACGAGCACGGCCACCGCGATCTTGGGGTCCTCCACGGGTGCGAAGGCGATGAACCACGAATGGTCGCGCCTGCGCTCGTCCAGGATTTTCGCGTGGACGTTTTCGTTTTGCTTGATGGCGACCACTTGGGCGGTGCCCGTCTTGCCGCCCCATTTGTATTTCGCGTTTTGACCGGCGGACGCAAACGCGGTGCCCCCTGGCGTGGAGACGGCTTGCTCCATACCATCGATGACGACATCCCACTCATCCGAGGTGGCGATATCAATGGCCGGCAAGAGAGCGGGGGGGCGACGCACGATGGTATTCGAGCCGGCGGCGCGTATACCCGATACGAGGCGCGGCTCGGCAATGATTTGTCCTCGTTCGGCAATTTCCGCCGTGAAATGCGCCTGCTGTAGGGGCGTCACGGTAATGGCGCCTTGGCCGATGCCCATACTCACGGTTTCACCAGCGAACCAGGCTTGATCGGCCGGTCGCTTGAAGGCGTGTTTTTTCCATTCCGGGGACGCATATAGTCCGGGTTTCTCGCCGGGTATGTCGATGCCGGTCAACTCGCCGTAGCCGAATATTTTCATGAACTCGGCCATGCGATCGATGCCCATGTGGTCGGCGAGCCTGAAAAAATACACGTCGCAGGATTCGGCGATGGCTCGGCGCATGGTCAACATGCCGTGCCTTTCGTGCTCTCGGTATTGGTGAGCGCTGCCCGGCAAGGTGAACACGCCATTGCAGAATTCGGGTTGAGTGGCCGACAGGACGCCGTATTTCTGTGCCGCCAGCGCGTAGAGCGGTTTGACCGTCGAGCCCGGAGGATAGGTGCCGCGCAGCGCGCGATTCAGCAGCGGAATGTCTATGTTGTCGCGCAAGGCGGTGTATTCGGCGACGGAAAGCCCGCGCACGAAGCCATTGGGGTCGAATCCAGGCAGGCTGGCCATGACGATGACATCGCCGGTTTTTGGATCGATGGCGACGACCGAGCCGCGCTTGCCGATGAGCGCGTCCTCGGCGACCTTCTGCACGCGAATGTCCAAGCCCAGTATCAGGTCGTCGCCGGCAACGGGTGGACGCGCGTCGAAATGCGGCGTGTAGTCGCCTTGTTTATCCACCGGCCGGCCGGCAGCATTCACCAGAAACTCGCGGGAGCCGCGCTTGCCGTGCAGTTGATGCTCGTACGCGGCTTCCACCCCCAGTTTGCCGATGAGGCTGGTGCCGGCGTATTCGTCGCTATCGATGGTTTTCAAGTCTTGTTCGTTGATGGCGCTGACATAGCCGATGGCATGCACCGCGCTTTCACCGAGCGGATAGTGACGGGCGAGACGAGTGCGTATGTCCACACCCGAGAACTGATAGTGGTGGACGGCGAACAGCGCCATCTCTTCCTCGTTCAATTGCAGTTTGATGGGAACGCTTTCGTACACCTTGTGCAGCATCACGGTGCGGCGAATGTTGCCGACCTCCTCGGGGCGCAGCAATCCGATGTCCACGAGCTGCGCCAGGGTGGCATCGACGGCCTTGGCATCGCCCACCTGTTCTCGCACCAATTCGATTTGGAACGCCGGCAAATTGTCCGCGAGAACGATGCCGTTCCGATCGAGAATGAGCCCGCGGCTGGGCGGTATGGGCTCGGTGCGAATGCGATTACCCTGGGACAGGGTGGAGTAGTAGTCGTACTTCAGCACCTGAAGGTAAAAGAGGCGGCAGCCGACCGAGATCAGCAACAGGCCGGCAAACAGACCCGCGACCACGCTGCGAACCGCGAACAGGCGGTTCTCGGCATGGAAGTTCTTTATGCGGCTCTGACGCCTTCTCGCCATGGGGCAGTGGGTACCTTGCAACAGTCGAATGGATGCGACGACGCGGCCGAATCATCGCACGCATTATGTTGCCATGGACCGGCATTTTCGGCCCCTGCACAGTACTCAATTTTACCGTGGCGAAGGCAGCGCTTACCTTGGTGAGGGGGGGCGGGAGCGGACTACTCGCCCGCGCGCTTGGCGCGTCGGCTGCGCCGGACGAGCGCGGCAATGACGAGGGTGGCGAGGGCGCAGGTATACGGGAACCAGTTGCCCCAGGCCACGAAGAGCGTGTTGCCGCCGGCCATTTTGGGCGCCGATACCACGATGCCGTCCGAACCCCGTGGATCGCGGTAGGGATCATTGGCGTAGGTTTTGGCTATCACACGGCCGTTGGGATCGATGAGCGCGGAAATGCCGGAATTCACCGATCTCACCAGCGCGACACGCAGTTCAATGGTGGAGAACACGGACAAGGCGAGATGCTCCCAGGGCTCAGTGCGTGCGCCGAACCAGGAGTCGCTGGTGAGGTTGACCAGAATGTCGGGGTGTACGCGCCCCACCCGCTCGATGAACTCGGGCAATAAATCTTCGTAACAGATCACAGGTCCCAGGCGCCAGGTTTGCCCGTCAGGGCGCTGTAGGTTCAGTACTGCCGGTCCGGGACCGGCCCGGAAGGCGCCGGCGCCGGCCGGCAGGAAGTTCTTCAGCCAGGGGAACACCTCGATGCCGGGAATGTATTCGCCGAAGGCCAGCAGCCACACCTTGTCGTAAATGCCGGCCTCGCGCCCCGAGCCGTCCAGCAGCAGTGCGGAGTTGTAGGCGTCATCGTTGCTGGTGTCGATGGTGTTGGCGCCCATGACCAGAGGCGTGTCGAAACCGCGCCGAATCCTGGCTTCGGACGTCTCGGGAAAGTCCACGGTGAATTCGCGCGGCAATGCCAGAGGATAGCTGCCTTCGCTCCACACCACCAATTGCGCTCCCTCACGCTGTAGGCGGCTGGATTGCTCTTGCAGGGCCGAGAGCTGGTGCAGCGTTTCCTCGCGCGAAAATTCGCCGTCGGCGGTGTAAGCGAAATTCGGCTGCACCAGGCCTATTTTGAGCCGCGGCGCATGCGCGACCAGTTCGTCCACTTGGCGCATGCGCACGGTACCGAATATCAGTGCGGCCGCCACGATGGCGGCTGCGGCAACGCCGCAGATGCGGGCGGCACGGTGGCGATCGAAGAGGTCGTATAGCGCCCCGTTCACCAGCATGAGCAACGCACTGACCCCGAGTGGGCCGGTGAGTTCGCTGATTTGAATCACATGGGGATTCCATGCCTGGCTGATCCACTGCCCGCAGGGAAATATCTGCGGCACGACGAACTCGCAGATGGGCATCACCAGTGTCGCCAGCACCGTCATGGGCACCGGCCGGCTGCGGCGAATGCCATACACCACGGCCGTGAAGAGGAGGAAAATAATCGCCCGCGTGGCGCAGAAGGCGAACAACACCAAGACTCCGGCGATCCAGGGGAAACCTGCAAAACGCTGCGTCAAATCGATGATCCAGTAGAACCCACCCGCGGTCTCGACCACCCCGGCCCACCACCCCAGCAACAGCGCACCGCGGAAGGTGGGTGCGCGGTCAATGGCCAGCAGCATGGGCACGGCGGCAACCCAGGCCAGCGCCGATAAGTCAAACGGAGTAACCGCCAGAAACCATAGGCAGCCGCTGAGTGTGGCCAGGCCAAGCCCAATATACCGATTCGATGCGTTCATTGTGGGCGGCAAGCTTACCTGTTTAACGTGTCGACAGTTCGCGGCCTTGGAGCATCTCGGGTATTCTTTGAAGACCTATGCAAGAACGATACGAGCCCGCCGCCGTCGAGGCGGACGCACAACATTTTTGGGACCACGAGCGCTGCTTCGAAGCTAAAGAGGACGCCGCTCGCGAAAAGTATTATTGCCTGTCGATGTTTCCCTATCCCAGCGGCCGCCTGCACATGGGGCATGTGCGCAATTACACCATCGGCGACGTGTTGAGCCGTTACATGCGCATGAACGGCAAGAACGTGCTGCAGCCCATGGGCTGGGACGCCTTCGGGTTGCCTGCTGAAAACGCCGCCATGGCGAACGGCGTGCCGCCTGCGAAATGGACGCTGGATAACATCGCGTACATGAAAAAGCAGCTAAAATCCTTGGGTTTCGCGCTGGATTGGAGCCGCGAGCTGGCTACTTGCATGCCGGACTACTATCGCTGGAATCAGTGGATATTCCTGCGCATGCTGGAAAAAGGCATCGCTTACCAGAAGACGGGAGTGGTGAACTGGGATCCCGTCGATAAGACCGTGCTGGCCAACGAACAGGTCATCGACGGCCGCGGCTGGCGCACGGGGGCGCTGGTCGAGAAGCGTGAAATCCCCATGTATTACTTGAAGATCACGGCCTACGCCGACGATTTGCTCGGTGCGTTGGAGGGCATGCCGGGCTGGCCGGAGCGCGTGCGCACCATGCAGGCCAATTGGATCGGCAAGAGTCAGGGCGTGCGCGCCGGCTTTCCGTACGACATCAGCGGCGAGAAAGGGGTGCTGCACGTGTTCACCACGCGCGCGGACACCATCATGGGCGTCACCTTCTGCGCGGTGGCGGCGGAACATCCGCTGGCGCTGTATGCCGCAAAGACGAATCCGGGGCTCGCCGCCTTCATCGAGGAGTGCAAGCGGGGTCCGGCCGTGGAAGCCGAGCTCGCGACTCAGGAAAAAAAGGGCATGCCCACGGGCCTGGTGGTGCGTCATCCGTTGACGGGTGCCGATGTGCCGGTGTGGGTGGGCAACTATGTGCTCATGACCTACGGCGAAGGGGCCGTCATGGGCGTGCCGGCGCACGACGAGCGCGATTTCGAGTTCGCCAAAAAATACTCCTTGCCCATCGTGCCCGTCATCGATGTGGAGGGTCAGGCGTATTCGCTCGAGGCTTGGGCGCCGTGGTATGGCGATCATGGCCGCTGTATCAACTCCGGCCCTTACAACGGCATGGATTTCGATGCGGCCATCGACTCTATTGCCAAGGACCTCGCCAATGCGGGATTGGGCGAGAAGCAGACCACGTGGCGCCTGCGTGATTGGGGTATTTCGCGGCAGCGCTACTGGGGCTGTCCCATCCCGATCATTCACTGTGCGAGTTGCGGCGCCGTACCGGTGCCGGACGATCAGTTGCCGGTGGTATTGCCCGATGATTTGGTGCCGGACGGCAGCGGCAACCCGCTGCTGAAGGATGAACGCTTCCTGAAAACGCAATGTCCTCGCTGCGGCGCCGCGGGCCGCCGCGAGACCGACACCATGGACACCTTCGTGGATTCCTCGTGGTATTTCCTGCGATATGCCTGCGCGGATAATCACACGGCCATGTTGGATTCCCGGGTGAAGTACTGGTTGCCCGCGGATCAGTACATCGGCGGCATCGAGCACGCCATTTTGCACTTGTTGTATGCGCGCTTTTGGACGCGAGTCGTCAATGAACTCGGCGACGTGAGCTTCAAGGAGCCGTTCGCCAACTTGTTCACCCAGGGTATGGTGTTGAACGAAGTGTTCTTCCGCAAATCGGATTCGGGACGCGTCGAGTATTTCAATCCGGTCGACGTGGATACCAAGGTCGATCCCGCGACTCAACAGCCGCTGGCCGTGCTGCGCACCGACGGACGAGTGGTGGAGTCGGGCGGCGTGGTCACCATGTCCAAATCGAAGAACAACGGCGTCGACCCGCAGGCGCTGGTGGATCAGTTCGGCGCGGACACGGCACGCCTCTTCACCATGTTCGCGGCGCCGCCCGAGCAGACCTTGGAATGGTCGGACGAGGGTGTTCTGGGTGCGTTTCGCTTCATCAAGCGCCTGTGGAAGGCGGTTCACGAACACGTGTCCGGCGGCGCGGTGGTGCCGCTCGACGTGGCACAGCTCAACGAGGCGCAGCGCGCCATTCGCCGTCAGGCGCATCAAACCCTGGGCAAGGTGACCGACGATATCGGTCGCCGCCGCACCTTCAACACGGCGATCTCCTCGGTAATGGAATTGCTGAACGCTCTCGCCAAATTCGACGCCCGCGAGCCGCATGATCGCGGCGTCGCACAGGAGGCGCTGGACATTGCCGTGCTGTCGTTGTCGCCCATTATTCCGCATGTCACCCACACGCTATGGCGCGAATTGGGGCATACGACCGCCTTGATCGACGAGACCTGGATGGCCGTGGACCCGACGGCGCTGACCACGTCGACTATTGAACTGGTGGTACAGGTTAACGGGAAACTGCGCGCGCGCATTTCGGTGGCCGCCGAGGCGGCTGAGGACACCGTACGTGAAACCGCCCTTGCGGACCCTAATGTGCGGAAATTCATCGGAGACTCGGCGGTGCGAAAGGTGATCGTGGTGCCAGGGAAGCTCGTCAACGTCGTGGTGTAGGATGGGCGCCATGAGATTTGCCCGCGCCATGAGCCGTATGCGTCAGTCGAGAGTTGCCGCCATGACGAGAATGGTTGCTCTGGGTGGTGCCGTCGCGGCGGCGTTGGGCCTCGCCGCGTGCGGTTTCCGCTTGGCGGGCAGCGATGCATTGCCGGCCATATTGGCGCGGCCCTATTTGTCGTTCAAAGATCCGTACACCGATTTTGCGCACGAGTTCGAGCATCAATTGAAAAGCTCGGGCGCGACCGTGCAGGAAATTCGCGCGAAGTCGACCGCCACCATCGAGATCACCAAGGACTTGGTGGAGCAGCGCACCCTTTCGGTATCGGCGCGCAACATTCCCACGGAATACGAATTGACCTATACGGTGACCTTCGCGGTACAGGGGCCCGACCAGGAATTACTGAAGCCCCAAACCATCAACTTGTCGCAGGACTATAGCTTCGTCGAGAACGAACAGCTGGCGAAGCAGCACGAGGCGGAAATCTTGCGCCGTCAAATGGCGCGAGATCTGGTGGCCATCGCGATGAGGCGACTCGCCAGTTTGAAATAGGTGGGTAACCTTTAGGAGCGTTGTGCTGCTGGTCAATTCCATCGATCGAATGCGCCTGGAGCTGCTGCTCGATCGATATGGATTGGAGTTGACGCTGATGGCGCCCGACGAGGTCATCCCCGGCTCGTACTGGGGGGAGCGCGAGGCGGGATTGATCGGCCCCAAGCTCTATGCCCGGTTGGATACACCGCTGCACTCGGTGCTGCACGAGGGGGCGCACTTCCTGTGCATGACCACGGAGCGCCGCATGGGCTTGGACACGGACGCCGGCGGCGACGATGCGGAGGAGAGCGGCGTTTGCTATCTGCAAATTCTGCTGGCCGATGTGCTGCCGAACGTCGGCCGCGAGCGCATGTGCCGCGATATGGATGAGTGGGGCTACACCTTTCGTTTGGGTAGCGCAGCCGCCTGGTTCGCCGAGGATGCCGAGGATGCGCGCCAATGGTTGATTGACCACGATCTCATCGACGCCGAGGGTGGCATTACTTTCCGTTGTCGTTAGCTAGCCGCCGTCATCTTAAAAATGCCCTGCGCGTTGCCGGTGTCGAAGCGCAGATCGAGGCGCGGTTTGCCGTCGGGACCATTGACGAGGTCCCGTGAAATGAACTCGTAGAACGAACCGGGCACGCTCATCTCGACATCGCCTTCGGGCGTGCGGAAAGAACGCCGTACGGCATCGGCCTTGAAGGCCGTTTGACGCACGGAGCCGCCCGCGGAGGTCTCGATGATGGCCTTCATGGGACGTCCCAAGGAGCGCTGCGCGCATGCCGTCATGGCGACATCCGCGACTCGATCTGTGGCGTGGTTGAATGCACAGCCTTCGGTCGCGATCCACGCGCATTCGGGCGATTCGGCGAGCAGTATTCGATAGTCGGCCAACGTCGGCATGTCATGGCAGCGGCTAAAGGCGCCCACGATGTCCCGCAGTGCCGGGGCGGCGAGCCTCAAGTCGCAGCGACCCTGTTCCGCGAAATCGGTGAGGACGCTCTGGACGTTCGCAGTGAGCGGGTCGCGGCTGGTGCCGAACACGCGCGCAGCGGCGGCCTGGAACTCCTGGGAGAAGCGCTCGACGTGCAATTCGCTCACGAAGAATTGCGGCAATGTGTCGGGGAACCAGCGATGAGCGAAGCCTCGACCCGTCATGCGCAACGAGTCGAGCGGATAGGTGCCCGCGACGTGATAGCCCAGCGGCTCGAGTATGCGCGAGAAGGCTTCGTAGCCGGCGGGCAGTGTGCCCGTGGGTCCGTTGGCTAAGCGTATGGTGCGAAGGGCGCCGTGATCGAACACTATGCGCTCGCCTTGCCGGCGCCGATCGGCAACGTAGGCCGCGCCGGTGGGCACGCGCGACAACAGGTCGTGGAACAACACGGCGTTGAGCGCCATGGCGAACACACTACGTGTGACGCTGCCAGCGCTCTCCATGACGAAGTGGCGGTCGATATGCAAAGTGTCCAGGCACTCATCCACCGCCTTGTCGCCGGCGACGGAGCGTATCAATTGGGATAAATGGTTGTCGGGCACGTTCATTCTCCTGCACTCGGCGCGGGTCCAAATCGGACTTGCGCTGCGGCCCGTGGCGCGAATACCGCGGCGAGAGCCGCGGAATAATGTTGAATCGATAGGGGCGTAAATTGGTCGTAGGCCGCTTGATTGGCGCGGCCGATGCCATGTTCGCTGCTGAAGCTGGCACCGAAATCGCCCACGGCCAATTCCAAAATCCGCTGGCTCACGGCTTTCTCGCGGGCGGGATCGGCGGCGGCACCGGCTTGGTGCAATAAATTGAAATGCACGCCGCCGTCCGCGATATGCCCGAAGTCGCAGACTTCGTACTCAGGATATGTGGTGGCGAGCTGGGCAATAGCAACCCGGCGGAATTGCATGACTTCGCTGCGGTGGAAGGAGAGGTCGAACCCTAGGACGGGACCCGCTTTGCGTAGACCTTCCGACAGAGAATGTCGCAGTGCCCAGAGCTGTTCGGCATGACCGAAGCGCACGTCGCTCAAGGGCCCAGATGGGCGCTCGGCGAGTTGCGTCACGAGCGACTCCAGCAGGGCGTCGAGAGTGGTGCTTGGGTGACGGGGTGCGGCCGAGGAGGTCAGTTCGACCAGAATGGCGTAGGCGGGAAGTCCCTCGGGGAAGGGGTTGCGCAGGCTGGGGATTTGCGCGAAGGCGTGGCGCATCACGGCCTGGGACATGCCTTCGAAGGCGGTGAGAAACTCGCCGGCGTCGGCCTCGAAGGCCTGGAGGAGTTCGAGGATGGCGTCTTCGTCCCGCGGTATCAAGAGCGCGACGGCGGTTTGGCGCGGGAGCGGCTGCACTTCGAGGGTGGCTGCGGTAATGACGCCGAAGGCGCCGCAGCTGCCGATGAATAGCTGGCGCAGGTCCAGGTGCGAATTGTCCTTGCGCAGTCCGCTCGACAATTTGAGTATCGTGCCGGCTTCGTCGGGGAGCACCACCTCGAGGCCCAGCACCTGACGGCGCATGTCGCCGTAACGGAGAAAGCGCGCGCCGCCGGTGTTTGTGGCGACCATGCCACCAATCATGGGATCCGAGCTCACGTCGATGGGCAGAAATAAATTGTGCGGTTCGAGGGCTGCGTTCAGTGTGGACAGGCGTGTGCCCGCGGCCACCGTCGCCGTGCGATTGGCGACGTCGATGCGGGGTGGCGTGCGAAGGCGATCGAGCGAGAGCACCACTTGCCGGCCGCTGTTATCGGGTGTCGAGCCGAGTACCAGGCCGGTGTTACCGGATTGCGGGATGAACGGGATGCCGCGCTCGACGAGATGCCGCACCACGGCGGACACCTGGGTGACGTCGGCTGGCCGCACGACCGCGGCCGCGCTGCCCGCGCCGTAGCGGGCGGCTGTCTCGTAGGCCAGTCGATCCGCGGGTGTCAGAAGCAACCCCGCGGGCCCTACGATGGATGACAGCGCGTGTTGATCCTCGCGCTCGATCACGATTTATGCGGCGTTGGCGGTCGCCGTGGCCGTCATGGAGTAGCAGCGGCCGAAGCGATTGGCCAGGAAGTCGGACAGCTTGATGTCTTCCTGTTTGATGAGACCGGACTGCGGCAGCACGCCGGCGCTCAGCATGTCGAGCACGGCGCAAATGCCGCCGGCAGTGGTGATCTGAATGGCGCTGCGCACGCGGCCGCCGACGGGCGCGGCATAGATTTTGTTGGCATAGGTTTCTTGCACCAGCTGGCCGCCGCGCATGCCGCTCACCGTGACGAAGACGATGACCACGTCCTGCAGGGTGATGGGTACGGAGTTTTCCAAAATATCCTTTAGCAGGTCGCGACGGTCACGCAGGCGAAGGTCGTTGAGCAACGCCTTCATGATGGCGGCGTGGCCGGGATAGCGAATGGTGCGGTAGTTGAGATTGCGGACCTTGCCGGCGAGGGTTTCGCACAGCGTGCCGAGGCCGCCCGAGGTGTTGAAGGCTTCGTAGAGAATGCCGTCGAGGGAGAACTCTTCGAGTTCTTCGAGCGGCTGAGTCTCGCGCAGCTGGCCGTTGACGATGGCCTCGCAGGGTTCGCAGTACTCGTTGATGACGCCGTCCGTGCTCCAGGTCAGATTGTAATTAAGCGCATTGGAGGGGAACTTGGGCAGCGCGCCGACGCGCATGCGTACGTCATGCAATTCGTCGTAACGCGAGGCGAGGTCGCTGGCGACAATGGTAATGAAGCCGGGGGCCAGGCCGCACTGGGGAATGAAGGCCGTGTTCGCGCCGGCGGCCAGCTGCTTCACGACGCGCGTGCTGGCGACGTCTTCGGTCAGATCCAGGTAGTGAGCGCCCGCGGCTTTGGCCGCTTCAGCGATGAGGCGCGTGGCGTGATAAGGCGCGGCGGAGAGCACCGCGAATTTACCGCGAAGAATGTTTACCAGGGTGTCGCCCTGGGTGATGTCGGCGGCGATCTTCTTGGTGGCCACGGAGGTTTCGAGGCGGTCGAGTTGCTTTTGGGACTTGTCCACGATGGTCACCGCGTAATCGCCCGAACCCACGAGGAGTTCGGCAATCATGGAACCAATCTTGCCCGCACCGACGATGACGATGTCTTTCATACCGCAAACCTCCGAAAGGGGGAGATATTGTCGGCGGGGAGCCCTACGAATGGTAGGGTGGTTCTGGGCATATTTTAGTATAATACCGACGTTATACAGGGTAAAACGGGCGATTTGCCGGGGATGCGCGGGCGATTTGACGTATCTCGGCGTTTGAACGCAGGCAGTGGGAGACGCCATGGATGCTATCGACGAGAAGTTGCTCTTCGCACTGCGTGAGAACGCCCGGGCGTCCACGGCTGAACTGGCCAGGCTGGTGGGGCGGTCCCGGACCAGCGTCCAGAGCCGTATAGAGCGGCTGGAGAAGCAGGGCGTCATCGTGGGGTATGGCGTGCGGTTGGCGCCGGAGCATGGCCTCGGGGCGGTACGCGCGCACGTGATGATCAAAGTGGGGCCCAAGGAGACCCGGAGCGTGACGGCAGCGCTGCGCGCCATCGACCAGGTGCATGTGCTGCACTCGGTGAGCGGGGAGGTGGATTTGATTGCCGTCGCTGCGACCTCCACGGTGGATGAAATGGATCAAGTCATTGATCGCATCGGCGCGCTCGACGGCGTGGAGCGGACTACGTCGTCGATTATTCTGTCCACTAAGTTTGAGCGCTGATCGCAATCTGCGTAGTATCCGTGGCGACTGCCCGATTACGGCAATAAAGAACGTCGGTAGTCGTCTGCGCCGTAGTCAGTGGCCTGACCAATCCGTGGGAGGGAGTTAGAACATGCCTCAGGTTATCGGGGTCCCGAGAGAAATATTTCCGGGCGAGAAACGCGTCGCGACCGTGCCCGACGTCGTCGAGAAGCTCATCAAGTTGGGCTTCTCAGTCACCGTTCAATCTGGGGCAGGCGAAAGCGCCACCATTGGCGATGACGCTTATCGAGCCGCGGGGGCCACCATCGTTCCGGACGCCGCGAGTCTGTGGTCGGGCGCCGACATCATTTTCAAGGTGCGGGCGCCGAGTGGCGACGAAGTGCGCCTGGTGCGCGAGGGCCAGACGCTGGTGAGCTTCTTCTGGCCTGCGCAGAACCCCGAGCTGCTGAAACTGTTGGCGGCGAAGAAGGCGACGGTCCTGGCCATGGACAGCGTGCCGCGCATGTCGCGTGCTCAGAAACTCGATGCACTCTCCTCGATGGCGAACATTGGCGGCTACCGTGCCGTGATCGAGGCCGCGCACGAGTTCGGCCGCTTCTTCACGGGTCAGATCACCGCGGCCGGCAAGGTTCCGCCTGCCAAGGTATTCATCATCGGTGCCGGCGTCGCGGGCCTTGCGGCCATTGGCGCGGCTTCCGGTTTGGGCGCCATTGTGCGCGCCAATGACACCCGGCCGGAGGTGGGTGATCAGATCAAGTCTCTGGGCGGGGAGTTCATTCCCGTCAACTACGTCGAGGAAGGCAGCGGCGTGGGCGGCTATGCCAAGGTGATGAGCGAAGGCTTTCAGAAGGCGCAGCGCGAGGTGTTCGCGCAGCAAGCCAAGGAAGTCGACATTATCATCACCACCGCGTTGATCCCGGGCAAGCCGGCGCCGAAGCTCATCACCGCCGAGATGGTTCAGTCCATGAAGCCGGGTAGCGTGATTGTCGATATGGCTGCCGAGCAGGGCGGAAACTGTGAATTGACCGAGCCGGGCAAGGTCGTGGTGAAACACGGCGTGACGATTATCGGTTACACGGATTTGCCGAGCCGCCTCCCGCGCCAGGCGAGTAACTTGTATGCCACGAACTTATGGCGGCTGTCCGAAGAGCTGTGCAAGGCGAAGGACGGTCGATACGTCGTCAATATGGACGACGATGTGATTCGCGGCACGACCGTGGTCAAGGATGGCGTAGTTACTTGGCCGCCTCCGGCGCCGAAGTTGTCTGCGGCTCCGCCGGCCGCTGCGGCCGCTAAGCCCGTGGTCAAGTCTGGCTCCGAGAAGAAGGGCCACGGGCATGGCGGCGGCGAGCCGATGTCGGTGGGGACCACGGCGCTGGTCTTTGGCGGTGCGGCGGTACTCTTTGCGCTGGTGGGCTTGTATGCGCCCCCAGCGTTCCTGGGGCACTTCACGGTGTTCGTGCTGGCCTGCTTCGTGGGCTACCAGGTCGTGTGGAACGTGACGCCGTCCTTGCACACGCCGTTGATGAGCGTCACCAATGCCATTAGCAGCATCATTATCATCGGTGCGCTGGTGCAAATCGCGCCGCCTGCGATCGCCGCCATGGTCGGCGAGAACGCGCGGCCGGACGACATCATTCGCTGGCTGGCCGTCGTCGGCATCGCCTTGACCGCGGTGAACATGTTCGGCGGCTTCGCGGTGACGCGTCGCATGCTGTCGATGTTCCGCAAGTAACGGAGAACAAGAATGTCAGGGAGTCTCACTTCCGTCGCGTATATCGGCGCGACCATCCTCTTCATCCTGAGCCTCGGCGGCTTGTCGAATCCCGAGAGTTCACGCCGCGGCAACCTGTACGGCATGATCGGCATGGGGATTGCCGTGCTGGCCACGGTGCTGGGGCCGCGCGTCAGCGTCGGGGGTTTAGGCTGGATCACCGCCGCGCTGGTCGTCGGCGGCGCCATTGGCCTGTATCTCGCCCGCACCGTGCAAATGACGCAAATGCCCGAGCTGGTGGCGTTCATGCACAGTTTGGTGGGCTTGGTGGCGGTGGTGGTGGGCTACGCGAGCTTCATCGATCCGACGGCCGCGACGGGCATGACATCGGCGGAGGAGACCATTCACCGCGTCGAGGTTTACTTGGGTGTGCTCATCGGCGCGGTCACCCTCTCGGGGTCGGTGATTGCGTTTGGGAAACTGTCCGGGCGCATCGGGGGCAAGCCGTTGTTGCTGCCGGCACGGCATTGGTTGAACCTGGTGCTGGTCGTCGTCATGGTCGTCCTTGGCTATAAATTTCTGGCGGCAGACTCTATCGACGTGGGCTTGACGCCGTTGATTGCCATGACCGTCATTGCGCTGATCTTCGGCATGCACTTGGTGTTGGCCATCGGCGGGGCCGACATGCCGGTGGTGGTGTCCATGCTGAATAGCTATTCCGGTTGGGCGGCGGCCGCGACCGGCTTCATGCTGTCCAACGATTTGTTGATCGTGACGGGTGCGTTGGTAGGCTCGAGCGGTGCCATTTTGTCGTACATCATGTGCCGGGCGATGAACCGGCAATTCTTGAGCGTCATAGCCGGGGGCTTCGGCGGCGGCGTCTCTGGGCCCGCTTCGAAGGCTGCCGGCGCTGCGGCGCCCGCCGGTGAAGTGGTGGCGGTCAGCGCCGTGGAGACCGCGGAATTATTGAAAGAAGCGGGTAGCGTCATCATCGTCCCGGGTTACGGCATGGCGGTGGCTCAGGCTCAGCACACGGTGTACGAAATCACCAAGCTGCTGCGCGAGAAGGGCAAGAATGTACGCTTCGCCATTCATCCGGTGGCGGGGCGCATGCCAGGACACATGAACGTGCTGCTGGCGGAGGCCAAGGTGCCTTACGACATCGTCATGGAAATGGATGAGATCAACGAGGATTTCCCGGACACCAGTGTGGCCATGGTCATCGGCGCCAACGACATCGTGAATCCCAGCGCCGAGGATGACCCGACGAGCCCGATCGCGGGCATGCCGGTGCTGGAGGTGTGGAAGGCGCAGACGACCATCGTCATGAAGCGCAGCATGGCGTCAGGTTATGCGGGCGTCGACAATCCGCTGTTCTATAAGGAGAACAATCGGATGCTGTTCGGGGATGCGAAGAAGATGCTGGAGGAAGTGTTGGCGGCGCTCAGGGCGTGACACGCGACGCTAGCGGGGCTAAGGCAGCTCTGCCCCGCTAAGGAAGGCTCTACGCTTTAGGCCTGTGCCGCGATAACCGCAATCTCGATGGCGAATTCCGGCGCGGCCAGTTTGGGGCTGACGACCGTGGCGCGCGCGGGAGTGGCGCCGGCGACTACCCAGGTGTCCCAAACTTCGTTCATTTCACCGAAGGTGGCCATGTCGGTGAGCCAGATGGTGACGCTCAACAACTTGGTCTTGTCGGAGCCGGCCCCCTTGAGCAGCGCATCGATGGTCGCCAAAATATCCTTGGTCTGTTCACGCACGCTTTTCCCGGGCGCGCCTGAAGCAACCTGGCCGGCGAGATACACCGTCTTGTTGTGAATCACGACTTGGGACATACGGGGACCGGCGTGCTTGCGCTCAATCGACATGGGATTTCCTCTCTTAGACCTGGACGGGCTCAGGGGCCCTGGGAGATGATTTTACCCGGTTGACGAGCTGGAGTGCGTTTTCCAACGTGCGTTCCAGCCATTAGGAGCGGACAGCCGTGGCGCGCGCTCAGTCTGATTTTCGGGGATTTTCGGGGTCTGGAATAAAAAACGGCGTCGCCTTTTGAGGGCAACGCCGCCGGGATATCGCACCAGCGGGGGAGTTGGCTGGCTTGCCGGCGCGAGATTCTCCTAAACTTGCTGCTTTCGCGGGGCCACCGGAAGGCATGTCTCATACTGCCAAAAATGCTGCGCACTGCAGCGTACTCTTTGTAACTGGCAGTGTAATTTTTATACGTTGACGTAATTTTGCAAATTCGGTATAGAGAAAATACCTTTTATTTATCATATAGATGCAAAGGTAGCGCTATCATTTTTGGCGATCATTATCCGATTGCAGGCCGGGGCATAAGCTAATGCAAAAAAGTTCACCCCGGGGCGGCCTGGCTTGCCCATCATTTGGCCAGCCGGCTTTCAGGGCCGGCTAGGAGCGCGGCGGGGCTCAGGCTCGGACGCTGGAAGCCACCGCCGGTCGGCGTATCCACTTGGTCAGAAAATACGCGGCGACTGCCACAACCAGGGTGATGCAGCTGAAGTAGAAGTCCTGCTGCAGACCCCGGGTGAAAGCCATGGCGATGAGCACGGCGGCCATGGCGGCGATGGCGGCGTAGCTCAGCCAGGGGAACAGCCACATGTTGACCGACGGGGCGGGTTCGCCATTGCGCTCGCGGCGCTTGCGCAGAACGATCTGGGAAATCGAAATGGCCATGTAAATGAACACAATCACCGCGCCGGAAGAACTGACCAAGAAGTCGAAGACCTTCTGGCGTCCGCCGGTGGCCGCGATGATCCCGAGAAAACCCGCGAAGGCACCCATGAGCACCGAGGCGACCGGCACCTTGCGTGCGTTGAGCTTCACCAGTAGCTCAGGCGCGTCGCCGCGTTCCGCCAGGACGAATAGCACCCGAGAACTCACGTAGAACGCCGAGTTCATACAGGATAGGACGGCGGTGAGAATAATCACGGTCATGATGGTTCCGGCCAGCGGAATATGCATGGTGTTCAAGGCGAGGGTGAAGGGCGACTCGCCCGACTTGACCGTGTTCCATGGAGTCACCGAGACGATGAGAAATAACGAGATGACATAAAAAACGAGAATGCGCCCGATGACCTGGGAGCTCATCTTGGCGACGGCCTTGCCGGGTTCCTCTGACTCGGCAGCGGCGACGGTGGTGATTTCCGCGCCCATCATGGCAAAGAACACCGTGGGTACCGCGGCAATGACGGCAATCCATCCATTGGGGGTGAAACCGCCGTAATTGACCAAATTGCCGAACGTGGACCCGTTCGGCGCAGTCCATCCGAAGGCATAACTGGCGGCAATGGCGATGAAAACGAGAATGGCCGAGACCTTGATGGAGGAGAACCAGAATTCGAATTCGGCATAGGATCTGGCGGACATGAGATTCACGCAGGTCATGACGGCCATGAGCCCGATCCCCAAGGGCAGTGGGCGCCAAGGGATCCAGAGTTCGAGAATCTTCGCTCCGGCAATGGCCTCGACCGGCACTACCAATACCCAGAAATACCAGTACAGCCAGCCGACCACGAAGCCGGCGCCGTCGCCCAAGCCCTCGCGTGCAAATTCGGTAAAGGAGCGGACTCGGGGGAGCGCCGTGGCCATTTCTCCAAGCATGCGCATGACCAGCAGGATAATGAGGCCGGTGATGGTGTAGCTAATGAAGCTGGCGGGGCCGCCGGCGCGGATGGCGGTGCTGCTGCTCACGAACAACCCCGCGCCGATGATGCCGCCAATGGAAATCATGGTCAGATGCCTGCCCTTGAGGGAGCGGCTGAGTTCGTTCTTGGGCGAAACGGCGGCTTCGGAATTCGGCACGATCATCGGCGATACCTCGGTGGGCGGTTCAATGGCTTAGTCTGCCTCAACGTCCATGTCCTGGTCGCCCAGATTGTGGGCTATCTTGGGCTGAGCGGCAGCCTGCTGGGGGAAATGCATATGGCGTTTGCGAGTCAAATATCGTTCGCCGGACACGTGGTGCTGGTCACGGGATCGACCACTGGCGTCGGCGAGGCCTGCGCACGCGCTTTCGCGGCAGCCGGGGCGGCCGTGATGGTGAGCGGACGCCATGCCGATCGCGGACGGGCAGTCGTCACGAGTATCGAGGCAGACGGGGGCACCGCCCGGTTCATCGCAGTGGACATGCGAGGTGCGGGTGAATGCGAGCGGCTGGTCGACGAGACGGTGCGGCAGTTCGGACGCTTGGATGTCTTGGTCAACAACGCCGGGATTCTGTATACGGCGAACGCGCTGGAAACCAGCAATGAACAGTGGCTGGACACCATGTCGGTGAACGTCAACGCCTTGTTCTACACCAGTCGCGCTGTCGTGCCCCATATGCGTTCCATCGGCAAGGGAGCGATTGTCAACGTCGCGTCCGAATGGGGCTCCAACGGCGAACCCAATCATGTGGCGTACTGCGCCAGCAAGGGAGCTGTCCTGCAAATAACCCGCTGCATGGCGCTGGATCACGCCCGCGACAACATTCGCGTGAATGCGGTCAGCCCTGGAGAAATCCATACCCGCATGGTCGACGATATTCTGGCGACCCGCGGCGGCGACCCTGAGCGCAATCTGCGGGAGTTGGCTGCCGGTATCCCCATGCGTCGCTTGGCGCAGCCGGTCGAGGTGGCCCGATGCGTATGCTTTCTCGCATCCGATCTTGCCAGCTATGTCACCGGCTCCAACTTGGCCGTCGATGGCGGCAACGACGCAACCGCGGGACCGTATCCCTAGGCCCGCACAGGAAGTCGATGCGCATCGCCCGCCGGAGCGTTGCCGCGCTCGTAAGGCTTCACCAGCATCATGTAAATGCCGCCCAAAATGATGACGCCGACCGTGGTCACCAGCATCCCGTAGGCGACATACCAAGGATCGTTGGGCGTGGCGGGACGCGGCCAGAGAATGTTGATAATGGCGCTGAGCCCGTAGGCCAGGGCGATAAAGTTGACCAACCATCCCCAGCCGGCGAGGGTAAAGGGCCCGGTGGGCCGCCACCCTCGGACGCGCGCGATCAATGCGGCCAAGATGATCATTTGGAATGAAATATAAATGCCGACGGCCGCGAAGCTGATGATGGTGGCGATGGCATCCTGTAGCCAAAGGGCCGAGAGAGTAATGAGCGCGGGAATGGCCCCCATCAAAATCAACGCATTGGCAGGCACATGCGATTTCGGCGACATGCGGCTCAGGTACTTACTGCCGAAAATCATTTGGTCGCGCGCGTAGGCGAAAATCAAGCGACTGGCAGCGGCCTGCAGACTGAGCAGGCAGGACACGAAAGACACGAGGACCACGACGATGACGGCATCGAAGCCGCGCTCGCCCATGGCGGCGCGCAGCAGAGTGACAATGGGGTCGGTGTCCTTGCCGGATATCACCGCGGGGATATCGTTGATGGACAGCACGAAGGCCAGACATACCCACGAGGCCGCGGCGCCGCCGATGTAAATGGTCATGCGCATGGCCTTGGGAATCATGCGGCTGGCATCAGGGGTCTCTTCGGCCACGTCGCCGCAGGCCTCGAAACCGTAGTAGCAGAACATGGCGGCCAGCGAGGAGGCGAGAAACGCGGGGTAGTAGTGTCCATCGGTGTGCACCAGCGAGGTGTCCCAGAGTACGGCGAGAGGTTGATGTCGTGCGAACATGAGGAGATACCCGCCGACGACAATGGCGCCCACGAGTTCGCAAATGAAGCCGAACATGGCCACTCTCGCCAACAGCCGCGTGCCGCTCAAGTTAAGCGCGGTGGTCATGGCAATCAGAACAAGGGCGATCATGGTGGTCGCGAGCGGAGTACTTTCGACCCTGAATAATTGGGCGAGAAAGGGTGCTACGCCCGTGGCGACGCCGGCCATGGTGCAGCACAGGGCCCAGGCATAGACCCACCCTGCCATCCACGCCCAACGCTTACCCATGAGACGCCGTGCCCATGGGTACAGACCGCCGGAGATGGGGAACTGAGAAACGATTTCGCCGAAGATGAGGCACACCATGAGCTGCCCCAGGCCCACGAGAATATAAGTCCACCACATCGG
>Ga0302314_10002867_pt1 | contig 31986 bp, 33 predicted proteins | sample III_Palsa_N2_3_FD_200533 | JGI IMG/M metagenome (GOLD analysis project Ga0302314, IMG submission 200533) | Peat permafrost microbial communities from Stordalen Mire near Abisko, Sweden - III_Palsa_N2_3 | ecosystem: Environmental > Terrestrial > Soil > Palsa > Peat permafrost | place: Sweden... | reverse complement strand
CCCGGCTATGCCCGGGGCCGCCACGGCGCTCAGCCTCTCAGGCGACGCGCGCCGTTCTGGCGCTTTCGTGGTGCCAATAGGTGCCGGCCAGCGCCAGTTCGAACGCGAGTTCGCGCACGCCCTGCACCGCAATTGCGGCGTCGCCGTTGGTCCAGCGCCATCCTGCCTCGGGCGCCAGCCAGCCGGCACCCAGGCCCGCGCTCTCCAGGCACACCTCGCGCCGGTCAAGCCACAGGTGGGAGATCGCGACGCCGAGCAGCCGTGCGTCGGTTTCCTGCGCCCGCGTGCAGGCCGGCACCCAGCAGCGCGACACGAGGCGGACGGTTTCGGCGCCCGGCGGCAACCGCACACACCGATGCCGACCGACACTGACCGCCGGCAGTTCCCGGCCATCGACCAGCAGTCTGAGGCCCGGATCCTCGGTCAGCGCGTGGCCCAGTTCCGCCGCGCGCGCCAGCAGCCGCAGCCTGATCGCCACCAGATGCGGCCCCTCCAGCAGCAGGGGCGCGCAAGATATCGCGTCCCAGACCCGCAGCGCGAAATCCGGATGCAGATGAACGGCGGGCCCGCCATTGGCGAAGGTCCCGCGATTGCCGGTCTCAAGGTAACTCTCGGCCGGCAGCCCCTCCGCCAGCACGACGCCATGCTGCGGCAGTTCGACATGCCAGTAGGTGACGCTCTCGACCTGCTCCTGCACCACGGTCGCGCCGTTGGCCAGATAACGGATCGGCACGAGGTGCCCATCCGCGAACACGGCATGGTCGGGACTGAGCAACAGGTCGGCGTGCGGTAGCCCAGGCCCGAAGGCACCGGCATGCACCCGCACCGGCATCACGTCCCATGGCCGCGGATGGCGCGCGCAGTCCACGTGGCGATGGCCGAGCCAGACGATCGGGGCCGCGCCGCCATCCGCCAGCGTCACCGCCTCGCCCACCTGCAACGCCTCCACCGCCACCTCGCCGCGCGGCGTCGAGATGCAGGTGCCGGCGGCAAAGCAGGCGATCGTGATGGTGCCGCCGTTGTCTTGCACCTGACTGGCCAGGAAGCTTTGGCCCAACTCGATCGTGCCGAGATCGACATTGCCGGAATCGAGCAGCGTGATGACGTTGCCGCCGGTGAAGTCGATCGATGTCGCCCCGAGCGCGAAAATGGTGTTGGCCGCATCGACCACGTTCAGCGTGCCAAGAAAGCTGCCCGGCGTCAGCAGGTCAAGGCGGCCGCCGGTGCCGTTGGCAAACGTCACCTGCTCGCCGCTCGCGACGCCGGAGGACAGCACCAGATCGCCGTCGGAGCCGATATTGAGCGCGGCGCCGGTGGTCGCCTGCGACAGCGTGAGCGTGCCGCCACTCGCGGTGAGGGTGCCCGCGCCGGATACCGGGCCGCTGAGTACGCCGCTGCCGGTTATCTGCGCACCGGCGTCCAGCGAGACCGTCGTGCTGGCGCTCAACGTGCCGCTGGACAGGTCGATGGCACTGACCGCGTCCACGTTCACGTTGGTCGCGCTGACCTGGCCGTTGTCGGAGATGACCAAGGTGCCGGTGCCCTGGTAGCCGACCGTGAGCGCGCCGTTGGCGGTCGCGGTCGAACCATCGCCGGAGACGGTCAGGGTGCCGACGCCGTCCGCCGAATTGCCGATCACGATGGCCCCGTAAGTAGCCCCCGGCGACGTGCCGACGATGGCGCCGCCGCCGGTCACGTTCATCACGCCCGTGCCGCCGCTGCCGACGACGATCAGGTTGTTGCCCGCGTTCAACACGGCGCCCGCGCCGCTGACATCGACGGTACCGAACGCGCCGGCATCCGACCCAACCGAGATCCCGGCGACCCCGGGGGAGGCCGTGCCGGCGACGTCGACGGTGCCGCCGGCCTCGATGTCGAGTGAGCCTGTGCCGCTCTCGAACACGCCATCCACGGTGCCGGAGACGCCGAGGCCGATCGCCGTCGCCGAGGTCGAGGCGGTGGCGGATACAAGGCCGCCAGTGGAGACCGTCACCGCGCCATTGACGCCGTAGCCGCCGATCCGCAGGTCGCCGGCCGCGCTCAGCGTGCCGTCGCTTTCCACCGTGGCCGAGCCGGTTCCGCCGACATGGCTGTTGCTGCTGGAGGAGCCGTCGCCGACCTCGAAGTAGGTGGCGGCGGCGGTCTCGTTGAACACGGCCTGATTGGAGACCACCAGCGTCCCGGCGGCGCCGCGCCCGACATAGACACCGCCGTCCGATGTCACCGTGCTTCCGCTGCCATCGACGGTCAGCGCGCCGTCGCCGGCGCGCCCGATCCCGACGGCGGCCAGGCTGTCGCTGTTGGTGGAGCCGAAGGTGGCGGAGGCGCCGTCATTGACGACCACTGACCCGGAACTGCCTGCCGAATAGCCGACGACCAGCCCATTCGAGTTCTCATCGTCGACCGTGGCGCCGGCGCCGGAGACGAGGAGCGCCCCGGCGCCGTCCTCGCCGACGAAAAGGCCGTAATTCGTGACCTGGCTCGGCCCCGCGAGGTCGAGTGTGCCGGCGACCGTGACCGTGCCGGAGGCATTCGTCTGGCTCCCGATCACGAGCTGGGACGCGCCGCTGCCGCTGCCGGCGGTCACGGTGGAGCCGCTGTCCACGCTCAATGCGCCGGCGCCGACATCGCCGACGGTGAGGCCCGAGGTCGCGGAGAGCGAGCCGGACAGTGCGAGACTGGCGGCACCGGTCAGGTCGTCGACCGTGGTAAAGCCGGTGATGAAGCTGCCGGACAAAACATTCAGCCCGACGACGTTCAAGACGGCGACGTCGCCGGGACCGTCGATGGTTTGCGCGGTGCCGCTGGACGGCCCGACGAGGTTGGCAGTGTCGGTTGAGCCGGGAAACGCGATACTTTCGGCGTTGGTAACGTCGGTCCACTCGCTCGCGGTGTCGAACGTGCCGCTCCCGGGCGTCGTCCATAGGAACGTATCAGCCATTGCCTGACTCTCCCTCCCGATTTTACCGCAGTATCAGCAGCAGTTGCACAAAAGTCTACATCCTGCTTGCGTGACGATGACACGAAACAGCGAGCCGTCGGGCAGTCCTGCACCCCGCCCGGCCGCCAGCGGCGGCCCGACCGTCAATGCGCGGCCGGCGCCGCCCGGCCACCCGACTTGGTGTTGCGGAACAGGAAGGTGATCGGCACGACGCAAAACGCCGCAACGGCGCAGATTTCGAAAACGTCAGCGTAGGCCTTGATCGAGGCCTGCTGTATCAGCGTGGTGAACATCAGGCCGGTGGCACTCTGCTGCGCCTCGGCCTGGGTTTGCCCCAGCGTCACGAATGTCTGCGTCGTCGCATGCAACGTGTCCCGGTACGGCTGCCACAGCGGCGTCGCATATTGCACCAGCCGCGCCTGTTCCTCCTGCGCCCGCTGCGTGACCATGGCGGTCGACAGCGAAATGCCGATCGAGCCCGATACATTGCGCAACATGACGTACAGCGAACTGCCGTCGCCGTTCAGCTCCCGCGGCAGCGTGGAATACGTGATGGTGCTGTTGGGCACGAACAGGAACGCGAGGCCGAAGGTCTGTGCCGCGCGCATCAGCGCGAGCGTGGTGAAATCGATGTCCGGCGTCAGCGTGCGTGCGTACATCAGCGAACAGCCGAGTGCGAAGAAGCCAAAGGCGATGATGAAACGCGTCTGGATGTACGGCAGCATCAGGCGGCTGACCAGCGGGATCAGCACGATGATGACAAGGCCGCCCGGCGAGAGGATCAGGCCAGCCCAGGTCGCGGTGTAGCCGAGCCGCTGCTGCGCAAGCTGCGGCAGCAGCACGGCGCTGGAGTAGAGCACGGCACCGAACCCGAAGATCATGACGCAGCCGACGGCAAAGTTCCGATCGGCGAAGGCGCGCAGGTTGACGATCGGCTCCTTCGTGGTCAGCAGCCAGACGATCGCCCCCGAGATGCCGACCGCGGCCAGCACCGCAAAGACCTGGATGAACCTGGAGCTGAACCAGTCGTTGTCCTCGCCGCGATCCAGCATGATCTGCAGGCAGCCGAGCCCGATCGCGATCAGCATCAGCCCGATATAGTCGACATGCTGCCGGCCGCCCTGGCTGCGCTTGACCCAGGGCGGGTCCTCGACCAGCGCCGCGACCGAGAAGAAGGCGACGATGCCGACGGGAATGTTGATCAGGAAGATCCAGCGCCACGTGTAGGTGTCGGTGATCCAGCCGCCGAGCGTCGGCCCGATCACCGGCGCCACGATCACCGCAATCGCGACCACTGAGAACGCGCGGGCGCGCTGCGCCGGCTCGAACGTGTCGAGGATGATGGACTGCTGGTTCGGCTGCAGTCCACCGCCGAAGAAGCCTTGCAGCAAGCGGAACACCACCAGTTCGCTCAGGCTGTCGGAGATGCCGCACAGGAACGAGCAGACAGTAAACATCGCAATGCAGATCAGGAAATATCGCTTGCGCCCGATCAGCCGCCCGAAAAAGCCGGAAATCGGCAGCACGATGCCGTTCGCCACGAGGTAGGACGTCAACGTCCACGTCGCGTCGTCATAGCTTGCCGAAACTGTCCCGGCGATGTGCGGCAGGCTGACATTGACGATGGTGGTGTCGAGGATTTCCATGAACGCGGCGAGCGTCACCACCACCGCGATCAGCCAGGGGTTGGCACGCGGGCGCCACGCGCGGTCCGAAGCCGCGGTGTCGCCGGCTTCCCCGCCCGCCGGTGTCGAGGCGCTCATTTGCCGGCCGATTGCGTGTCGCCCACATGCACTGTCGGGTCGACCGAGATGCCGAGCGGCAGCGGCACCTTCGGGTCGAGTCCGCTGTCGATCAGGATCTTCACCGGCACGCGCTGCACGATCTTGACGAAGTTGCCGGTGGCGTTCTCGGCGGGAAAAGCGCTGAAACGGCTGCCGGAGCCGAGTTGCACGCTGTCCACGTGCCCCTGCAGCTTCAGGCTTGGGAACGCGTCGACGGTGATATCGACTTGCTGCCCCGGCCGCATGCGGTCGAGCTGGGTTTCCTTGAAATTGGCGGTGATCCAGATGTTCGGGCTGACGATGATCAGGATGGTCGCGCCGGGCTGGGCATAGTCGCCCACCTCGACATTACGGCGCGTGATCCAGCCGTCCTGCGGCGCCCTGATGACGGTGTAGCCGATGTTGAGCTCGGCCCGGGCCAGTTCGGCCTCTGCCTGCTTCACCGTGCCGCCCAACTGGTCGCTCAGCGCCTGCGCCTGGTTGATATTCTCCGGCACCGGCGTGGCTTCCTGGACCTGCGCCTCGGCCTGCTTCACCTGCCCCTGCGCCTGCTGCAAGGCGGCGGTGGAGGCGTCGATGCTCTCCTGCGTCGTGGCCTGCTTGCTGATCGCGTGCTCGCGGCGATAGTCGGTCTCGGCCTTGAACAGGTTGCCCTGGGTGATCGCCAACTGCCCCTGCGCGGCTGCGAGCGTGGCGGGAAACGTTACGCGCGCCTTGGCCAATCCCGCCTCGGCGCCGGCCAACTGGCCTTTGGCAACCGCCAGCGCGCCGGCCGCCTGATCGCGCGCGGCGGTATAGTCGCGCGGATCGATGCGGATCAGCACGTCGCCCTTGTGGACAAACTGGTTGTCGTTGACGTTCAGTTCCACGACATCGCCGGAGATCTGCGGCGCGATGGCAATGGCACGGCCATCGGTATAGGCGTCGTCGGTGCTCACCAGATCCCGGGTCGCGAACCAATACATCGTGCCGGCGATCGCCGCCGCGATCAGCACAATGACGAAGATCGAGCGGATCAGGATCGAACGGCGCCGCTGCTTGCGCTCGTCGGCCCTTTTCTTTGCCTCCTCGCCGCCCTCGGGCCCTTCAGGGCGGGTGCGCGCCGTGTCTGACCGTTGCTCGTTCCGGCCTAGACTCTGTGGCTCAGTTTCCGACTTGACCGGTGGGCTCAACTGACGCGCATTGCCGTCTTCCCGCCCCACCGCCACCTCAGCCATCAATGATCCTCCGGGCCGTCCAATTCCCAGCCGGAAATATGGGACGTTTCTGGCCGCCGGTTAGGAGGAAATGTTCATGCGACCCAGTAAGATATGACCAGGGCGACGACAGCCAGCAGCATCGATATCGCCAGAATCCAGCCCACCCGGCCGGTGGTGATGCCTTGGCGCGCCTCGGTTGTCGATTTTTCGATCGGGTGCGGCGCTGGTGATCCGTCACTCATGATACTCTCCCAATCCAGGACGCGGACGCTGGTGTTCGGCCATTGCGATGGCGTCTGCCGGTTTGCCACACTTCACTATTTCGGGATCACGTTCGGGTTGCCACCCGGTGCGCCCGGGGGCGGCACGACCGACATCGATTCCGGTGCCTGCGCCGGCGGTTTGATGTTGATGCCCTGATCCATGTTGGGCGGTCGCACCACGCCACTGCCCGTCCCGCCCAGTGTGCCGGCCGGCGGTGCTACGACCTCGGGCGGCGTCGTCGGTGAGAGCGGCGAAGGGGTTGGCTGCGATGGCTGCTGGGCATTCGCCACGCCGGTTGCCAGCAAGCTAAGCAGACAGGCCGACGCAAAAAGATGGATTCGCATAGCACCTCCTTGGCGCCGGGAAAGTGCTGGTCGCGCGTCGCACTCGATGGGGCACCGTGGAAGGAGAACGCGCGTCAGACGCGGAAGTTGCCTCGGCGGCGAAATTGACTCGCCTGCGTTCGCGCAGGAGGCGCCGCCAAGGCAATCGGTGAGCCCTTGGTGCTGTGGTAGGTGACAGCGTCCTGAAGCAGCATGACTCCGATCGCGGCGATCACCGCCAGGAAAATGCCGTAGGTGTTGAGGCCGTTCAGCGATGTCGGGCCGAAAGAGGAGAGCATAAGACCGCAAGCCATGACGCCGACAATCGAAAGCATCGTATCGAGAGCCCCGCCCTCGCCAGCCCAGTTCACGAACTTGCCTGCAATGCAGCCGGCGACGATGCCAAAAATGAGCCACTCGACGATCGACACGATCTCTCCCTCCATGCCCGCCGCGCTGTAGGGCCCGAGCATCTGGCGCTGAATCCGCGCGCCGGTCCATCCGGCCGGCAGTCCTGAGTTTCGACCCAATCTGCGTTGCTAAAGAGCCCAGCGGCGCGGCAAGTTCCGCGATCAAGGCAAAATTCTGGCACGTTGCCGTGTCGGAGGCCGGCACGCCGATGGACGCCGCCCGTGCGCGTCCGGCCACCCGTCAGCTTCAATCGGGATGCCACCTGTTGGCGACTGGATCGTCGCGCGAGTCACGGCTGCGCCCACGGTCAGGTTCCGCGGGCGCAGCTTGGAATAGGTGGATCAGCGACGGCCCATCAGCAGTCCGACAACGAACCCCGCCCCCGCCGCCACCAGCACCGAGGTCAGCGGTTGCTGCTCGACGCGACGGGTCAGATCATGCGTCGCCGCACTGGCCCGGTCGCCGATGTCGCCGACCGCTGCGGTGACTTTGTGAGAGGCGCCCCGGACGGCAGCGCCGGCCGCATCGGCCGCATCGCTGATCCGCCGGGCTGCGCGTTCGGCGGCCTCGTCGGTCTGTTCACGAAGAGTCTGCGTTGTTGTCGCGCCCATTGCATTCTTCCCAAGGTTGCCCGCGGTGTCGGAGGTACGCCGACCCGCATCAAATGACGTGGAACAGGTAGAGCAGGATCACCACGGGAATCGGGATTCCCAGTGCCCATAACAGGACGCCTCGCATCGGTGGCTCCTCGCACTTCGCCGACGCGCGTTGCGTCGGCCGAGATTGCGTCAACATGTCAGCTCCGGTCGGCCTTGCGCAGCGCGTCCTTGGCACCGCCAATGGCGTTCTGCACCCTGCCCTCGACCTTGTCGGCCTTGCCCTCGGCCTGAAGCTTGCCGTCGCCGACGACTTTGCCAGCCGTCTCCTTGATCTGGCCCTTCACTTCCTTGGCGGCGCCAGCAATACGATCCTTGTCCATCGGCATGTCCTTTCGCTGGTTCATGCGCTCGCGGCGACCACGTGGAAACCGCCGGCGCGGCTAGTGGTCAACGATGCATGAACACCAAATCTGCCAGCCCTGCATTCGTTCCCTTCGAACGCCAGGGCACAACCTCCGAAAGCGTTTCGATGCGCTCGCATCAGGACAAATGAGCCTGTTCGTGCGTTCCGAGGTCCGGGCGTTCGGCCGAGATCTTGGCTTGCAGGAACTTTATTGCAAGCACGATCGGATTCGACGGCGCATCCCAATACTCGCCCTCGATGGGGGAGAACTTCAGCAGCGCGACCGAGGGATCGTCCTTGCCGCCGGGGAAATAGGCCTCCGCACCTTCGCTCCACAGATCGGCCAGTTGTGCCTGATCGTCGAGGCGTCCGATGGTACCCGACACCGAGACGAAGTTCTGGTCGCGCGTGTCGATGAACGTCAGGCATGCATCCGGATAGCGTGCCATCTCCTCGTCCGCCTCGCTGCTGGCATCGGCGATGAACCAGATGGCATTCTGCTCGGGCCTGACGATGGCACGCATCGGGCGGGCGCGCAGATGCGTGCCCCCGTATGTCACCAACATACATGTGCCGATCCTCTGGATATGCTTCCAGATGACCTGGCGCGGGTCGTTTTCACTCATGCTGTACTCCCCACATCCGCGGGCGCCCGCCCTTCCGGCGATGCGCAGGCGCAGCTCGGAGGAAAAATGATCGTCGGTCCGTTATGGTTCCGCGACCTGGTCCGACGGCAAACCCATAGACCTGTTCATGAGGGTACCTGGAACGTGATGGCCCAGCGTACCCCGCCGGGCGCGTAGCCTAGGCTCACCTTGCCGTCCAGCGCGCGGGCGACGGTGCGTTCTATGACGATACGGCCGAACCCGCTGCGCGCCGGCCGCGTCACCTGTGGGCCGCCAGACTCGGACCACGAAAGCTCGCAGCTACGCCCGCCATCGGCGTCAACCACTACCGCCCACGCGATCCGCACGCGCCCGCGCGGGACCGACAGCGCGCCGTATTTTGCGGCGTTCGTGGCAAGCTCATGCAGTGCCATGCCGATGTGCTGGGCCGCGGCCGGCGGCACGATCAGCGGCGGGCCTTCGATCTCGATCTGCGCGCCGACACGATCGGAATAGTGCCCAAGCTGCGAGCGCACCAGATCGTGAAGTGCGGCGCCCTGCCAGTTCTCCTGCACGAGCAGATCGTGCGAGGCGGCCAGCGACTTCAACCGCGCGGAGAATCGATCCGAAAAATCCTGCATCGACGTGCTGTGCGCGGCGGTCTGGCGCATGATCGCCTGAATGACCGACAGCAGATTCTTCGAGCGGTGCGTCACCTCTCCCATCAGCAGCCGAACCCGTGCCTCGGTCTCCCTGCGGCCCGAGATGTCGACCGCGCCGCACAGCAACCCTTCCGGCGTACCATCCGCCGCGAGCGTCGGCACGATCGTCAGGTTCCACCAGCGCACAGCTCCGTTCAACTCGACGGATACCTCGCCGCGGGCGGGCAGCCCGGTCTCGATCACACCGCGCTTGAGGCGTTCGAACGCGGCGAACGAGCGGGCCGGCAGAATGTCGCGGTCCGACCTCCCGATCGCATGCTCCATTGGGAAGTCCGGCAGACTGTGACTGATCCAGGTGTATTTCAAATCGCGGTCCTGGGTGAAGACGACGATGCCGGATGCCTCCAGGGCGATATCGAAGCGCCGGTTGATCTCGGTCAGTTCGCGCGTCCGCCGCACCACGCGGCGCTCCAGGCCGCGAACCATCGTCCGCAGCCGGGTGCGGGCGGCATTCAGCCTGCGCAACTGGCGTCGCGTGTCGCCAACCACCACGGCGAACAGGCCGACGATCCCGACAGCGGCGACCGCCAGCGCCCCCAGCATGTAGCGGCGTGTGCGCGCCTCCTGCGCCGCCGCGCTGATCATCCGAGCGTGGACATTGGCGTCAAGCTGTCCGGCAAGGTCACGGACCTCGTCCATCGCGCGCCTGCCGACCTCGGAATTCACGATTGCGCGTGCGTCCTCATGCCGGCCGGCGCGTTCCAGGTCGATGGTCTGCTGCAGTTCGCCGAATTTCTCGTCGAGCGCCACCGCCAGCCGATGCACGATATCCGCCTCGATCGGATCGTCCGTCACGCGGCCGGCCAAAGCGTCCAGCGTCTGGTGCATGGAACGGGACGCGCCGAGGAATGGCTCAAGATAGGCATCATTGCGCGTGACCAGATACCCGCGCTGCCCGGTCTCCGCGTCCAGCGTCAGTTCGAGCACCCGCGCAGCCGTGGCTCGCATGTCGGACAGCACGAACAGGTCGGTCGCCGTTTTCTCGTTGCGTTCGACCAAACAGGCGACCGTCGCGCAGACCCCCAGCAGCAGCGCGGCACCGATCGCAATTGATCCGACCACCCTGCGCGTCAATCGCGCCGCGACGCGATCGACCGTTGCATCCTCGCCTCCGGCTGGCACCTCCGGCGGGGTTTCCGGACCGTCCATCTCGTCGAGGCGATCGATGGTAGCGTCGCTCATCTGCTGTGCCGCAGCGTTGGCCGATCAGGCGGCGATGACACGATATCGTGCCCCGTACCAAGTCCCCCATGCCACACGCCGATGCCCGGCGCAACAGCCTGCCAGCGGACACCGATGTTTCAACATCGCGGCGGCGACCGTCAGGCAGGCCGCGCGCCGGATCGGGGGCAACAGTTTATTCGGCCGTCGCCGCAGTACTGCGCGGGATCGCCTTGCGTTCGAAGAACAGGGCCTGACTGACGATCGCTTTCACCGTTTCCGCCTGGAACGGCTTGGTGATCAGGAACGCAGGCTCCGGCCGCTCCCCGGTCAGCAGGCGCTCGGGATAGGCCGTGATGAACACGACAGGCACGCTGTGCGCCTGCACGATCTCGTTGACCGCATCCAGGCCGGAACTGCCATCCGCCAGATTGATGTCGGCCAGCACAAGCCCCGGCCGGTCCGCGGCGAAAGCCGCAACCGCCTCGGCGCGGGTGCGCGCGATGTGGGTCACACGATGGCCGAGGTCCAGCACCAGGGCTTCCAGGTCCATCGCGATGATCGGTTCGTCCTCGATGATCAGGATCCCGGTGGTGATGCGGGAGGCAATCTCCTGGCCGGCCTGCGCGAGGAGTGCCGTCACCTCATCGGACTCGCACGCGAGGATCGTCGCGATCTCGTTGATCGAAAAGCCTTCCAGGCCGCGCAGCAGGAACGCGACGCGCGAAAGCGGGCTCATCTCATCAAGGATCCGGTCGGCCGCCGCCATGACCTCGGAACTGTCCCCGCCGCCGAGCCGGCCGCCATTGAGCTGGACCGAGCGCCATACCCTGACGAAGACGCCAAACAGCGCGCGTTTCGCGTCCCGCGCCTCACCGATGGGGATATCGCCTGCGGCAATGGCCTCGATCGTCGCAAGCGCGTAGGCATCGCCGCTGGCCTGATCGCCAGTCAGCGCGCGGGCGAAGCGTCGCAGCATGGGAATGTGGCGCGCAATCGTCGCGGAGACAGTCATGAAACCTCCCGTAATGGCGCAAGCAGGCAGCACGTGGAGCGACCCTCTCCCCGGCTGTGACCGCAAACGCACGCCGGCGAAAAAGGTTCCATCGACATGGAACGAATGGCAACTTTGTGAAGTTCACTGACATGACTGACGCGCGCACCGTGTATGGCCGAGCCTGGCGCGACCCACTATCTGCCCCGCCACAGGCCAAGCCGCCGAGGCCATCCACCTGGAACCTGATCGTCCCGAACGAATTGGAGTCACGATGGGCGAGCGCGACACAGACAAGCCACCCTCGAAGGACGCGATGAAGACGCATGTGACCACCGACGCACCGAGCCAGTCGGCGCCGCCCCCACCGCCCCTGGGGGCGGAACTGCAGGCCCATATCGGTCGTCAACTCCGCGCGGTCTACGACGAGATCGCTCATCAACCCGTTCCCGACCGCTTCATGAAGCTGCTCGAAGAACTGGAACGCAAGCAGGCGGCGAAGTCATGACCGATGCGATGCCGGCAAGCCGAACCGCCGAGGGTCGGGGCGAAGCCGCGGTGCGGAGCGGGGTCTCCAGCCCGAAGCAGGACATGCTGGCGGCGCTGCCCCGGTTGCGCGCGTTCGCGGCGGCGCTCTGCGGCCGCTCGGACATGGCCGACGACCTGGTGCAGGAGACGCTGGTGAAAGCCTGGGCCAACCTCGCCTCGTTCGAGGCCGGCTCGAACATGGTCGGTTGGCTGTACACGATCCTGCGCAACGAATTCTACGGACAGTTGCGCAAGCGGCGGCGGGAAGTGGACGACCCCGATGGCCTGTATGCGGCGCGGTTGGCAACCCACGCGACGCAGGACAGCCACATGCAGTTCCAGGATTTTCGCGCAGCCCTGTTCCGGCTGGGCCCAGACCACCGGGAGGCGCTGATGCTTGTGGGCGCATCTGGCCTGTCGTATGAAGAAGCCGCTGGTTTGTGCGGATGTGCTGTTGGAACAATGAAAAGCCGGGTCAATCGCGCGCGCGCGAAGTTGTCCGAACTCCTTGATGTCGGGCACGGCGAGACATTTGGGCCTGATGTGACGTGGAAGGCGGCATTGGAGTCGGCGACGACTGGCACCAGCGGATCCGTTCCTCGCAGTTGACTGTCGATATTCATGACGGCGGACGCTGACACACTGGGGTTGCTCCGCGAACTCAATCACCGAGTGAAGAACAATTTCCAGATCATCGCCAGCCTGATCAATTTGAAGAAAAGGGCCGCCGACCCGCATGCCCGCGAGGAAATAAGGTTCATCGAGGAACACGTAACCTCGATGGCGGTGGCCTATCGGCTGGTCTATGCCACCGGGCCGATGGTCGAAGTGGCGGCTTCGGAGCTGTTGCCCGAACTCATCTCGGCGCTGCGGGTGATCGCGGGCCTGTCGCTCGATCAGATCGCGATCGACGGGCCGGGGCTCGGCGGCACCATCGGACTCGACCAGGCGATCGCCCTGGGCCTGTACCTTTCCGTCAGCCTGCCGCCGTATTTCGACCATGCGCTGGCGGCGCGCGGCCGCGTCATCATCACGACCGAGACCGGCGAAGGCAGCCGATCGATCTCGATCAGCGGCGACTGGGGACACGCCATCGCCTTCGATTTCCTGCGGCGCAAGCTGATGGCCGCATATGTCCGGCAGCTCGGCGCACAGGTCGATCAGGACGACGCGACCGGCCGGCTGCTGCTGCGCATTCCGTTGCCGATCGCGGACGCAGCCGCGATGCGCTGACGGTACCAGCCCGACGTGCCGGGTGCCGTCGCCCGGGTCCATGCCGCAACAGGCGGCGAGATCGGCTGGTCGCAGATGGAACCAAGTTCCGCAACGCCCGTTTTAGCCGATGTGTTCGGAACGAGGGAAAACAGGCCATGAGTGGCGCGACGCTTGTCGGCGCTTTGCGGCGGCACGCGCACGGCGCGCGTCGTGGCCGGCAGAATCTTCGCACAGTCGACAGTGCTCGCGTGCGCGCAACCGAAGCCAGCCCGGCAAATCGGCGCGCGTGGCCCGATGCGGCGCCTTAGCCAGACGCACCTGGCGGCAACGGCGCTGTTCTGGTCAACAATCTTTGGAAGTATCGGGGTGACCATGTATCGGATCGAATCGACTGCGGCATCCAGCAGGACGTCGGCGGAAGCGCAGCAAGCCCACGCGGTGCAGACCGCACATGCCGGCCACGTCGCCCAGGCATCCTCGTCGGCGCCAGGCGCGCTTGCGCGGTGCGTGCCGACACGGCGGGCGTTCGCGTTCGGCGCGGCTGCGGGCGTGCTTGCCGCAACGCTGCCGTGGCGCGCGCGCGCTGCATCCAACGATCCCCACGTGCTGCTCGAGCAGGCCCGCGCCGTGATTGAGGATGCCAAGCACGATCCGCAATTCGGCAACTCGGCGGAATTGCTGCGCGGCGCACGCGCCGTCATGATCGTTCCGCAGCTCGTCAAGGGCGGCTTCTTCGTCGGCGGCGAAGGCGGCGACGGCGTGATGATCTCCCGGGTCGCCGGCCGCGCATGGGGTCAGCCGGCGTTCTACGTCATCGGCTCGGCGTCGTTCGGCCTGCAGATCGGCCTCGAGGTCGCCGAACTGGTGCTGTTCGTCATGTCCGGGCGGGCGGAGCAGGCGTTCCTCAAGGACGAGTTCAAGGTCGGTGCGGAGGCGGGGCTGACCGTGCTGGTGGTCGGAACCAATGCGCAGGCGGCGATGACCGGGAATGCATCCCCGGACATCATCGCCTGGGCCAAGTCGAAAGGTGCCTATGCCGGCATCACGCTCGAAGGCTCCGTGATCAAGCCGCGGACCGAGTGGAACGCCTCCTACTACGGCCGTCCCGTCACCGCCGCGCAGATCGTCAACGGCAGCGTGTCGGCATCGAGTTCCGGCGCGAACGGGCTGCGGGCGGCGCTGCAGTCGGGCTGACGCTGCCACCGGCTCCGGATCGCGCCAAGCCGCGCGATCCGGATGCAGCGATGGGCGTGCGGTGGCGCAGGGTGGCAGCCCGCGCCACCGTCGTTTCAGGCGGAGGCCGGCACCGGCATCTCCGGGCGAGCGGCGGAAACGCCTTCGTCGCCCCGGCGGGGCGGTTCAGGCGGCAACCGATCGATCAACGCCATGGCGCGCCTTATCTGACCCGCGCCGATGGCCTGGCGCACCTGCGTGATCAGCGTTTCGACCATGATCCCGTGCCGCGGGTGCCGCCACGCACGTCCCGGCACGAACCGGTCGGACGGGGCGATCACACTCGGCCGCATACGCGCGCCCGGCGGGGACGGACGTCGAGGCATATCGAAATCTCCACGGTCCGATTGAAAGCCGCTGTCAACCTCCCTGGCTCAATGCGGGCGCGTGCAACGAGGTTCCCGGCAGCCGCGCTGACCGGTTGTGCCGAGGCAACCGCCGGTGCCAGCAGCACACACGCGAACAGACACGGCTTCAACATCGTATTGCCCTGATTTCGATACGAAATGCGATCTTCGTATGACATTTCGTCCGCGAGCAAGCACGCGTTTACGAGAGCAAAACGTTGATCGGATGTCGATGGCGTGCAGCCGCGGACCACTTTGGTCCGCGGCTCAAGAGTTCTCAGGGCTCAGCCCTGAGCGGGTCCAGGGCGGCGCCCTGGCCTTTCCGTGTGGCCGCCCCCAGCACCATCGTCGCCGGCCGCCCGGCCAGCAGGTGGCGCGACAGCAGCGCTTCGATCCAGTTCCACAACCGGCTGATCGCCTGCGTGATCGACAGGTAGATCAGCGCCGAATACAGGTAGATGGAGAAATCGAAGGTCCGGGCGAACACGAACCGCGTTTCGCCCATCAGATCGAGCAAGGTGACGATGGCCGCGAGAGCACTGGCCTTGATGATGCCGATCAGTTCGTTGCCGAGCGGGCGCAGCGCAATCAGCAGGGCCTGCGGCCACAGCACATGACGCGCGATGGCATAAGGCGACAGGCCGAGCGCCCGCGCGGCCTCAAGTTGCCCCTTCGGCACGGACTGCACCGCGCCGCGCACGATCTCCGCCTGATAGGCCGCGGTATTGAGCGTGAAAGCGAAGATGCAGCAGTAAAAGGCGTCGCGAAAAAACCACCACAGGTCCACGGACGCCAGGAACGGCCGTATCTCGCCGGCACCGTAGTAGACGAGATAAAGCTGGCACAGCAGCGGCGTGCCGCGGAAGAAGGTGACGTACGCGAGCGCCGGCGCCGAAATCAGGGGGTTGCGCGACATCCGCCCGCGCGCCAGCGGGTAGGACAGCAGGAACCCGAGGCTGCAGGAGATCAGCACGACTTCGGCGGTGATTCGAAGGCCCTGCAGCAGCCGCCAGCCGTAGGTGCTCAGCAGGTCGAGATTGAAGACGAAGCCGGCGATGCCTTCCAGCGCGTCCAGCATCACGCGTACCCCTGGTTGGCGCGCCGCTCCAGATACGCCTGCCCCACGCCGGAGACGATGCTGAAGATCAGGTAGATCCCGGCCGCCGCCCCATAGAACAGCAGCGGCCGTGTGGTCGCCCGGCTGGCCTCCGACGCCGCCCGCAGCAGGTCCGACACGGCGAGCGTGGAGATCAGCGAGGTGTCCTTGACCAGGATGGTCCATATGTTGCCCATGCCGGGCAGCGCCACCCGCCCGAGTTGCGGCAGGATCACCAGCAGGAACACCTGCTTGGGATGCAGGCCGAGCGAGCGCGCCGCCTCCGCCTGCCCCGGCGGTACGGCCTTCAGCGAGGCGACCCACACCTCGCTGGAATACGCCGCCACCACCACCGACAGCGCGATGACGCCGGCGACGAACGCATTCATCTCGATCCGCCATGCGTCGCCGAGCAGCCGCGCCAGGACGTTGAGCAGGGATTGCAGCCCGAAATACACGATGAACAGCGAAAGCAGGTCGGGGATGCCGCGGAAGAAGGTCGTGTAGGCATCGCAGGCGACTCGCACCGGCCGGCTCGGCGACAGTTTCAGCAAGGCGAGCACGAGGCCGGCGCCAAAGCCGAACGGCACGGTGACCACGGAAAGCAGGATCGTGATCACCGTGCCCCTGAGCAGCAGCGGCGCCCAGCCGTCGGGGCCGAACAGGAGGCTGAACCATCCCATGCGCCCGCCTCCTGCCAGTGGACCGCCCGTCCGGCCGCGGCTACTTCTTCCCGCGGATGTCGATCTTGAAGTATTTGGCTTCAAGCGTCTTGAACGTGCCGTCCGCGTCCGCTTCCGCGATCGCCTTGTTGAACAGGGCCGCCAGGTCGGTGTCCTCCGGCCGGAACGCGGCGCCGACACCTGGCCCGAAGATGTCCGCCGTGCGCGGGATCTCGGCGACGATGCGGCAGCAGCCCGGGTTCTTCGCGATGAACCCCTGCGTCACCAGGATGTCGCTGACGGCGTAGTCAAGCCGGCCGTTGGCGAGGTCCAGCAGCGGTTCGTCGCCGCCCGGATACAGCTTGATCTCGATACCCTTGTAGTTCTTGTCGAGATAGTTGGCGAACACGGTCGAGGACTGGGTGCCGATCGCCTTGTCCTTGAGGGCGGCGAAGGAGGTATCGTTGCTCTTGTTGCTGTCCTGCGCTACCCAGACCGGGGCGGTGGCGTAGTACATGTCTGAGAAAAGCACTTTCTTGGCGCGGGCTGGCGTCATGTTCATGCTGGAGAAGATCACGTCGAACTTGCCGGAGAGCAGCGCCGGAATAATGCCATCCCAGTCCTGGTTCTGGAACGTGCAGGTGACATGCATCTTGGCACAGAGCGCGTTGGCGTAGTCGACCTCGAAGCCGACGATCTGGCCTTTCGGATCGACGTTTTCGAACGGCGGATAGGTGGCGTCCATGCCGAAGCGGACGGTCTTCCACTCCTTCGCTTCGGCGGACATGCTGGCCAGACAGGTCGCCAGCCCGATCAGCGACAAGACCTTTGCTACATTCACTGCCATCTCCTGTTATGTCCCGACCACTGCGCCTGAAGCCGCTATGGGCAGGAGAAACAGAAGCAAGCAACGTGCCAGGGAAAGACGATCCGTCGCAGCAGCAAAGGATGCGGCAAAAGCCGCCGGGTCAGGCCAGGATATTGACCTGCGACGTCGCCGCGTCGGTCGCGGCCTTGCCGCCGTCCGTGCTCCGCGGAGCAGGTCCACTCGACGCTCCCGGGTCAAGCGGCGGCCCGCCGGTATTGGAATGCGCGGCGCGCGTTTGCAGCAGGGAGTAGTAGACTTCGGCCAAACTGGGCGCCTGGGTGACAACCATCTTCAACTTCTCGCCTTGAGCGACGACACGGTCGCGGTTCGTCTTGAAATTGAGACGGACACCTTCACAAAGCGTGAACGCGGCCGGCGCTACCCAGCCTTGGCCAGCGCGTCGAACCGCTGCAACCGCGCCACCAGCGCCGCCATCTCGCGGATCGGGATCATGTTCGGGCCGTCGCTCGGTGCGTGGTCGGGGTCCGCATGCGTTTCGATGAACACCGCGGCCACGCCCACCGCCAGTGCCGCGCGGGCCAGCACAGGAGCGAACTCGCGCTGGCCGCCGGAGGAGCCGCCCTGCCCGCCCGGCTGCTGCACCGAATGCGTCGCGTCGAACACGATCGGGTAGCCGGTGCGCGCCATGATCGGCAGCGCCCGCATGTCGGAGACCAGCGTGTTGTAGCCGAAGCTGGCGCCACGCTCGCACAGCAGCAGGTTCTCGTTGCCGGTCGAGGCGATTTTTGCCGCGACATGCACCATGTCCCACGGCGCCAGGAACTGACCTTTCTTCACGTTGATCGCCCGCCCGGTTTCGCCGGCGGCGACCAGCAGGTCGGTCTGGCGGCACAGGAAGGCGGGGATCTGCAGCACGTCCACCGCTTCGGCGGCCGGTGCGCAATGTTCCGGCAGATGCACGTCCGTCAGCACCGGCATGCCGTATTGCGCACGCACCTGCGCCAGGATCTCCAGACCGCGCGCCATGCCGACGCCGCGCGCGGCGCCCGCGCTGGTGCGGTTCGCCTTGTCGTAGCTGCTCTTGTAGATGATGCGCACGCCCGTCGCGGCGGAGATCTCGTCGAGCGCCGCCGCCATTTCGAGCGCATGCCCCAGGCTCTCGATCTGGCAGGGGCCGGCGATCAGCACGAACGGCAGGTCGTTGGCGATGGCGATGTCGCCGACGGTCACCACCTTGCTCTGCACCGGCTCCAACATGCGAAAACTCCTTTATGCCGCCAGCATGGTGGCCAGATGCCCATGCAACGCCGGATCGGTGAAATCGGCGATCACCGAGGCCGCGCCGGCCGCGCGCAGCGTCGCATCATCGAGTGCGGTGCGCATGCCGAAGGTGAAGATGCCGGCAGCGCTGGCGGCGCGGATGCCGGACAGCGAATCCTCGAATGCGATGGCACGCGCGGCCTCGCCGCCGAGGCGTTGCAGGCCGGTCAGGTACGGCAGCGGGTCCGGCTTGGCACGGGGCAATTCGTCGCCGATCACCAGCACCGGGAACCGGCCGGCCAGTCCGAGGCCGGCGAGCATCAGTTCGGCATTCGCACGCGGCGCGTTGGTGACGACGCCGCACGGCACCTCGCGCGCCGCCGCCCAGGCGAGCAGCTCGGGCAATCCCGGCGTCGGCGTCAGCGTGCCCATCGCGGCGCGCACCAGCGCCTCCTTGCGCTCCATGATCTCCGGCAGCACCTCGGGCGGATGGTCGGGGAACAGGAACGTCATGATCGCGTCGTTCGGCGCGCCCATCACGCGGGTCCGGTAGTCGTGCAGGCTCAGCGTGCGCCCGCTCTCGGCCAGCAGCGTCGAGAAGGCGCCGACATGCAGGTGGTCGGTGTCGACAAGCGTGCCGTCGAGGTCGAACAGCAGGACGAGTCGCGTCACACCAGCCGCGCCTGCCGTACCGCGGCGGCAATAAAACCGCGGAACAGCGGGTGCGGCTCGAACGGTTTGGATTTCAGCTCGGGATGGAACTGCACGCCGATGAACCACGGGTGCGAGGGCACCTCGACGATCTCCGGCAGCACGCCGTCGGGCGACATGCCGGAAAAGCGCATGCCTGCCGCCTCCAGCCGCTCGCGATAGCGCACGTTCACCTCGTAGCGGTGGCGGTGGCGTTCCTGAATTTCGCCGCGGCCGTAAACCGCACGCACCAGGGAGTCCTCGGCCAACTCGGCGGCATAGGCACCGAGCCGCATGGTACCGCCGAGGTCGCCGCCGGCCGCGCGTTTCTCGATCTCGTTGCCGCGCGCCCATTCGGTGAGCAGGCCAACCACCGGCTCCTCGCAGGGCCCGAATTCCGACGACGACGCAAACGGCAGGCCGGCAAGATGCCGCGCGCACTCGATGACGGCCATCTGCATGCCGAAGCAGATGCCGAAGAACGGCACGCGGCGTTCGCGCGCAAACCGCACCGCCTCGATTTTTCCCTCGGTCCCACGCTCGCCGAACCCGCCCGGCACCAGGATGCCGTGCACGCCCTCGAGCCGGGCAACGGTGTCGGGCTGTTCGAAAATCTGGCTGTCGACCCAGTCGAGATGCACCCGCACGCGGTTGGCGATGCCGCCATGCGCCAGCGCTTCCGCCAGCGACTTATAGCTGTCGAGCAGGTTCGTGTATTTGCCGACCACCGCGATGCGCACCTCGCCATCCGGCGCGCGCACCACGTCGGTGATGCGGCGCCAGCGCGACAAGTCCGGCGACGTCTGCCACGGCAGGCCAAAGTGGCGCAGAACTTCGCGGTCCAGCCCTTCCTCGTGGTAGCTGACCGGCACGCCGTAGATCGTGTCCACGTCGAGTGCGGCAATCACCGCTTCGGGCCGCAGGTTGCAGAACAGCGCGATTTTCCGGCGTTCGTTCTCCGGGATCGGCCGGTCGGCGCGGCAGATCAGCATGTTCGCCTGGATGCCGACGTTCAGCAGTTCCTTGACGGAGTGCTGCGTCGGCTTGGTCTTCAGTTCGCCGGCCGAGCGGATGTATGGCACCAGTGTCAGGTGCACGAACATCGCGCGCTCCGGCCCGACCTCGTTGCCCAGTTGGCGGATCGCCTCCAGGAACGGCAGGCTTTCGATGTCGCCGACGGTGCCGCCGATCTCGATCAGCGCGAAATCGACCGGCCTGCCGCCGGCGTCCAGCGCCTCGCGCGAAATCGCGTCCTTGATGGCGTCGGTGATGTGCGGGATCACCTGGACCGTCGCGCCCAGATAATCGCCGCGCCGCTCCTTGGCGATCACCTCGGAATAGATGCGCCCGGTGGTCGCGTTGTCGTCCTTGGTCGCATGCACGCCGGTAAAGCGTTCATAATGGCCAAGATCGAGGTCGGTTTCCGCCCCGTCGTCGGTGACGAAAACCTCGCCGTGCTGATACGGGCTCATCGTGCCCGGATCGACGTTGAGGTAGGGGTCGAGCTTGCGCAGACGGACCGTGTAGCCACGGGCCTGCAGCAGCGCGCCGAGGGCGGCCGATGCGATGCCTTTGCCAAGCGAGGAAACCACGCCGCCGGTGATGAATACGAACCGCGTCATGGGCCACCAATATAGGGACGCCGCCGAGTCGCCGGAAAGCTACTCGGTGCGCGCGTGTTGCAATAGGAGCCGTGCGCCGGAAGCAGCCCTCGCCGATCCCGGTCGCCAGCGTCGGTCGGAACGCCTCAGTTGGTCGTCGGCACGCCCGGCGCCGGTTTTGCAGGCTCGGTCGGGGAAGCAGGCTGCGCCGGAGCTGCCGCCGCCGGGGCGGACGGCGCACTGCCAAGCGGCGCCGGCTCGTCAGCTCCCGGCACGGGCAGCTTCGTCTGCGCCGGCGCGAGCGGCGGCAGCGTGCTGCCCGGTGCCGCCTGCCCGGAGGCCGGCGCCACGTCCAGCAGCGAATGGCCCATGGTGGTCGTGCCCTTGTTGAGCAGCGCCAAGGTCAGCGACAGGCCGAAGAACAGCGCCCCGAGGATCGCGGTGGTCCGGGTCAGCAGGTTGGCGGTGCCGCGGCCGGACATGAACGCGCCCATGCCCTGCGACGTGCCGATGCCCAGGCCGCCACCCTCGCTGCGCTGGATCAGCACCACGCCGATCAGCGCGATGGTCACGAACAGGTGGATCAGCAGCAGTACGGTGGTCATCGGGGTCCCCGGCGGTTCGCGCGCGTTCTAGCGGGTGCGGGGGGCAAGGGGAAGGGTAAGGCGACCGGCCGTGGGCGCGGGCGGCACATCGCACCCGAGGCCCCCACACAACGTTGGTCGCCAAGGAACCCGACGTCATCGCCGTCGTTGATGCAAGATACCCCACAGACGTGGGACAAAGAGGAGACGAAGATGGCCAGTGTCAAGCACCCGTCCGATACCACAGGCCGCCTGATCGCGGCGAGCAAGGTGAACGGAACCTCCGTCTACAACCGGACCGGAGACAAACTTGGCAACGTCTACGATGTGATGATCGACAAGAACACCGGCAGGACCGACTACGCGATCATGAATTTCGGCGGCTTCCTGGGTATTGGCGAGAAATACCACCCGCTGCCGTGGCAATCCCTGACCTACGACGAGGTGCAGGGCGGTTACGTCGTCGACGTGGACCGGTCGCGGCTGGAGGGTGCGCCGTCCTATTCAACGACCGAACAGGATATGTGGCGTGATCCCAGCTACGGGCAGCGCGTGAACGACTACTACGGCGTCTGAGTACCGTCCGGCCGCAAGCCCTCCGCCGCCATACCCATGGCGGCGGAGGGCAGGCGTCACGCGCGCACGCCCCGTGCGATCGCCAGAAAATCCTCGGCCTTCAGGCTCGCGCCGCCGACCAGCGCGCCGTCCACGTCCGGCAGGTTCAGCAGCGCGGCGGCGTTGGATGGCTTCACCGAGCCGCCATAGAGAATGCGAACAAGACGCCCCGCCGGCCCGAAGCGCGCGACCAGGGTGCCGCGAATGAAACCGTGCATGGCGGCCACGTCCGCCTCGGTCGCCGTGCGGCCGGTACCGATCGCCCAGACCGGCTCGTAGGCGACGACGCCGGCAAACCCGTCCGGCAGGCTGCCAGCCAGTTGTGCGCCGACAACTGCGGTTTCGTGACCCGCCAGCCGCTCCGCCCCGGTCTCGCCGACGCAGACGATCGGGGTCAGGCCGGCCGCGAGGGCCGCCTCGGCCTTGGCGCGCACCAGCACGTCGGTCTCGCCATGATCGGCCCGGCGCTCGGAATGGCCGAGGATCACCCAGGTGGCGCCGGCATCGCGCAACATGGCGGCCGACACATCGCCGGTATGCGCGCCGCTCTGCTTCACATGGCAGTCCTGCGCACCCACCGCGACGGGTGACCCGACCAGGATATGCGCGACCGTCAGGACCATGGTTGCCGGCGGGCAGACCAGCAGGTCGCAGGCCAGGTCATCGGCGCCGCGGCGCAGCGGACCGGCGATCAACGCCGCCTCCTCGGTCCGCCCATTCATCTTCCAGTTGCCGGCGATCAGCGCGCGCATTGTGTCCCCCGTTCGAGCGCTCCGGTCCTAGACGACGCACCCATCGGTGGCAAACGCCCCCAAACCGGGCGCCAAAGGGGCGCCAAACGGGGCGCCCCTGGCAAACGCACAGCACTCTTCCTATGGTGCGCCGCCCTTGCCACAGGACCTGCCGATGCTCGCCATCCTCCGCCGTTCGCTCTCCACCTGGCCCGTGCGCCTGTTCTTCGGCCTGCTGGTGCTGGCCTTCGGCCTGTGGGGCGTGGCGGACGTCGTGCGCAACCTCGGCCACGACAACTCGGTCGCCAGCGTCGCCGGCGAGCGGATCGACATGCCGGAATTGCAGGAGGCGTACCAGCGCAACCTCGCGCAAGCCACGCGCATGCTTGGCAGCAACGACCCGACGCCGGAGATCCGGCGGACGGTGGCGTTGCAGACTGTCAACCAGCTCGTCACCCAGAAGGCGCTGGCCGCGGCGGTGCACAAGCTCGGCGTCGAGGTGCCGGAGACCGCCCTCGCCGCCGCCGTGCAGGACGTGCCCCAGTTCCGCAACCCGCAGGGCCAGTACGACGCCAACCTGGCCCGCCAGGTGCTGCGCAACAACGGGCTGAACGACCGCACCTTCGGCGACATGCTGCGCGGCGACCTCGCCCGCCGGCAGGTGCTCGACGCGGTGACGGCCGGCATCGTGGCGCCGCCGGAAATGTCGCAGCAGGTGTTCGAGTACCAGCAGGAGAAGCGCGTCGCCGATGCCGTGGAGGTGCCGTTCTCCGCCGCCCCCGCCGCGCCCACGCCGACGCAGGTGCAACTGGAACGCTGGTGGGCGAACCACCCGGAGAAATACAGCAAGCCGGAGTATCGCCGGGTGAAGGCAATCGTGCTGGCGCCGGCAACCCTCGCCAAGGAGATCACCGTCACCGACGACGACCTCAAGGGCGAGTGGGAGCAGCACAAGGCCGAGTTCAACAAGCCCGAGCGCCGCTCGGTGCAGGTGATCCTCACCCAGGATCAGGCCGAGGCGGAGCACCTCGCCGCGATCTGGAGCGGCGGGGCGGACTGGTCGGCGATGCAGCAGGAAGCCGCGAAGACCGCCGCGGCGCCGGTGGAACTGGACGATGCCGCCCGCACCGAGTTCCCGGCGCCCGAACTGGGCGACGCGGTGTTTGCCACGCCGCTCGACGTGGTGCCGCCGCCGGTGCACAGCGCACTCGGCTGGCACGTGCTGAAGGTCACCAAGATCACCGACGGCGGCGCCAGGACGTTCGACGAGGCGGCCGACGCGCTGCGCCTGCGCGTGGTCGCCGAGAAAGCCGCCGACCTGATGTACGACCGCGCGAACCGGATCGAAAACCTGCTGTCCTCCGGCACCTCGCTCGACGACCTGCCGACCGATCTCGGCGTCGCCGCCGTCACCGGCTCGCTGGACGCCGACGGCAACACGCTGGAGGGCGAGCCCGCGCCGATCCCTGGCCCCGCGGAACTGCGCCCGGCCTTCGTCCAGGCGGCGTTCTCGACCAAGCCGGGCGAGCAGCCGAAGCTGGTCCAGGCGCCGAACGCCGCGGACGGGTCGCAGTCCTTCTTCGCGCTGACGGTGGAGCAGATCATCCCGCCGGCGCTGAAGCCGCTCGATGATGTCGCCGCGCAGGCGCGCGCCGACTGGACGGCCGACCAGCAGCACCGCGCCCAGGAAGACGTGGCGGCGAAGCTGTATGGCTCGCTGCGGCGCGGCGTGACGCTCGCCGAGGCAGCCGAGAAAGCTGGGCTGACGGTGACGCGCCTGCCGGCGACCGGCCGCTCGGCACCGCCCGCCGGCTTTCCGCCGGCCCTGCTCAACTGGCTGTTCGCGCTGAAGAAAGGCGAGGCCACGATGGTGGAGACGCCGGACGGCTTCGTCGTCGCGGTGCTGGCGGAGATCCAGTTGCCCGACCCGAAAGCCGACCCAGTGGGTTTCGGCCAGGTGCAGCAGGCGCTGGCACGCGCGACGGCCGAGGACGTGCAGACCACGTACGCGACCGCGGTGCGCGAGCGCGCCAACCCCCATGTGAACCAGGCGGCGGTGGAAAACCTCGTCGCCCCTGCCGGCGAGTGAACGCGACCATGAGCTATTCCCCCGCCCCAGGCTTTGCCGAGTTCCGCGCCGACTACGAGCAGGGGCGTGGCCATCTGGTGTGGACGCGCAGCGTCGCCGACCTGGAAACCCCGGTCGCCGCCTATCTCAAACTCGCCGAGGGCAAGCCGTATGCCTTCCTGCTGGAGAGCGTCGAAGGCGGCGCCTCGCGCGGGCGCTATTCGATCATCGGCCTCGCCCCGGACCTGATCTGGCGCTGCCGCGACGGCAAGCCTGAGATCAACCGCAACGCGCTCTCCGCCCCCTACGCCTTCGTCGCCGACGATCGCCAACCACTGGCGAGCCTGCGGGCATTGACCGAGGAGACACGGCTCGACGTGCCGGAAGGTCTGCCGCCGATGGCCGGCGGTCTGGTCGGCTATCTCGGCTACGACATGGTGCGGCAGATGGAGCGGCTGCCGGCGAAGAACGTCGCCAGCATCGACGTGCCGGACAGCGTGCTGGTGCGGCCGACGCTGTTCGCGATCTTCGACAACGTCACCGACCTGCTGACGCTGGCGGCGCCGGTGTTCCCGCGCGCCGACGTGACCGCGGCGCAGGCCTGGGAGGCGGCGCAGGGTTCGATCGCCGCCGCCGAAGCCGGGCTGATCCGGCCGATCCCGCTCGCGGCGCCGCCGGTCTCGCTGCCGCCGCTGCCGGAACCGGCCTCCAATTTCACCAAGGCCGGGTTCATGGCCGCCGTCGAGCGGGCCAAGGAGTACGTCTTCGCCGGCGACGTGTTCCAGGTGGTGCCAAGCCAGCGCTTCTCCGTGCCGTTCGCGCTGCCGCCATTCTCGCTGTATCGCGCGTTGCGCCGGATCAATCCCGCGCCGTTCCTGTTCTACCTCGACTTTGCCGGTTTTTCGATCGTCGGCAGCAGCCCGGAAATCCTTGTCCGGCTGCGCGACAACACCGTCACCATCCGCCCGCTCGCCGGCACCCGCCGCCGCGGCGCCACGCACGAGGAAGACCAGCGGCTCGAACAGGAATTGCTGAACGACCCGAAGGAACGCGCCGAGCACCTGATGCTGCTCGACCTCGGCCGCAACGACGTCGGCCGTGTCGCCGAGATCGGCAGCGTGCGCGTGACCGAGAGTTTTGCCATCGAGCGGTTCAGCCACGTCATGCACATCATGTCCGACGTGCAGGGCCGCATCCGCGAGGGCCTCGACGCGATCGACGCGCTGGTCGCCGGCTTCCCCGCAGGCACCCTGACCGGCGCGCCAAAAGTGCGGGCAATGGAGATCATCGAGGAACTGGAGCCGACGAGGCGCGGCATCTATGCCGGCTGCATCGGCTATTTCGCCGCCAACGGCACCATGGACACCTGCATCGGCCTGCGCACCGCAGTGGTGAAGGACGGCACGATGTATGTGCAGGCCGGCTGCGGCGTGGTCGCGGATTCCGACCCTGAGGCCGAATATGAGGAAACGCGGCAAAAGGCCCGCGCCCTGTTTCGCGCCGCCGAGGAAGCCGTCAACTTCGCTGCGAAGAGAGTCGGCTAACCTATTGATTCGATGTCGCTCCGTCTTCTGAGACGCGTGGCCCGGAAACCGGATAGCGGCCAAAAAACCTGCGCGAATTCCGCATCGTCTCAGCAATTTGATGGACGAACCGCTGCGATTGCGTATTCTATCGCTCGGTGAACATGCCTGGGGCGGGGCCGCTTTGATGCAGATGGCGCAGGGCGATTTCTATTGCAGGCAGGCAACCGAAGCCGATCTGCCGGAGATTGCAGCCATTTATGCGCTGTGCGTGCGCAACGGCGACGGCGCGTTCGACGAGCGCATCGACCCTGCCGAGTTGGCGTTGCGCTATCGCGGATTGTTGCAGGCGCAGATCCCGTTCATCGTCGCGGCCGCACCGGGGCGCGTGCTGGGCTTCGCCCACAGCGAACCCTATCAGCCCGGCTCCGGCTTCACCCATTGCGTGCAGAGTTCGGTCTGGATCCGGGCGGCGCACCGCCGGCGCGGCGTCGGCACCGCATTGCTGCGCGCGCTGCTGGTGACCTGCCGGCAGGCGCGCTACCGGCAGGTGATCTCCTGGGTATTGCTGGACAACGAGGCCGGGCTCGCGCTGCATCGGCGGCTTGGCTTCGTGGTGATGGGCTGGCACCGGGAAGCCTGCTTCACCGGCGGCCGACTGCGCGATGTGCTGCTGCTGCGCCACGACATGTGGCGCCACGGCTCGGCGCCAGACGCCGGCCGCCTGGACGAGCCGGACAGCGTCGGCGCGATGGTCACCTCGGCGTAGCGGCCGGCGGCCGGTTGCACCGGCGCCGTCGTTTCCGTAGCGTCACGGTCCCAGCAGCACGAAGCCCGCGCATGGACCAGCCGAAACCGGGCGCCACGCCATCGGCGTGGGCCGAGGGCATTCCGCCCGAGCACGTCGTGCGGCAGATCGCGGCGCAGATCGACGCCGCCTTCTATCGCGCCCACACCCCCGGCCTCGCCGACGATGACGACCCCGCGGATCACTACGCCACCGCCGGCTGGCGCGAGGGCCGCGACCCCAACGCGTGGTTCAGCACCGTCTACTACCTGCGCGCCAACCCGGATGTGCGCGCGACCGGCGTCAACCCGCTCTGGCACTATCTCGCCCAGGGGTTTCGCGAGGGGCGCCGCCCGCGCCCGGCCGGTGCGATCTGGCGCGACGACCTGGACCGCGCCACCGCCCCGCCCTCGCCGCCCGACGCGGTTGCGGCCCCCGCCGGCGCCCCGGCGCTCGGGCCAGAGGATTTGCGCCGGCTGATCGCCACCGCCTGCGCTGGTGCTCGCGGCCTCGTCGTCTCGGTCAGCCATGACCGCTACATTGAGGTGCCCGGCGGTACGCAGCTGCTGATCGCCGACGAACAGCGCAAATTCAACGGCGACCGCGCCGTCTACCTGCACCTCTCGCCGGTGGTGCCCGGCCTTGGGCTGGCCGCCGATGGGGCGGCGCCATTCTGGTTCAACCTGATCCTCGACGGCGCGGTGCGCGGCATCGCCACCGCCGGCAGCGTCGCGCTGGCACTGGGCTCGCTCGCCGCGGGCCCGCTGGCCGCGCTGCCGCGGCTGCTCGCCGTGCACGCGCTGCACGGGCACCGGCCGGAGGCGATCGCCGGCATCGCGCAGGCGCTGCGGCCCTCACACGCGTTCTTCTGGGTGCACGACTACACCGCCGCCTGCGCCAGCCCCCGGCTGCTGCGCAACGACATCGCGTTCTGCCACGCCCCGCCACCCGACAGCATCGCCTGCCGCGTCTGCGTGCACGGCCCCGGCCGCCCCGCCCACCTCACCCGCCTGCGCACCCTGTTCGCCGCCGTGCCGTTCCATGTCGTCGCACCGTCGCAGGCGGCACTGGACCTGTTTGGGCACGCGACGGACCTGCCGGCGCGCGGCCTGCTCGTGCATCCGCACGCGCATCTGCAGCCGCTGGCCGCGCCGCCCCCGGCGGCGGCGGACGCCGGCCCGCCCCGCGTCGCCTTCGTCGGCCATGCCGCGTTCCACAAGGGCTGGACGCGGTTTCGCGAACTGGTCGCGAGCCTCGGCGGCAAAGCGGATGCTGTGTTTTTCCATGTCGGCAGCCCATCCGAACTGCGCGCGCTGGACGGCGTGACGCTGGTGGCGGGCGAAAGCTCTGCCACGAAGCCGTTCGGCATGGTGCGGGCGCTGGCGGACCACCGCATCGACCTCGTGCTGGCGCTGTCGCCTTGGCCGGAGACGTTCGGCTACGTCGCCCACGAAGCGCTCGCCGCCGGCGCCGACCTGCTGGCGACCGCCGGCAGCGGCCACGTCGCAACCCTCGCCACGGCCACCGAAGGCAGCCTTTGGGTCGCCGACGACGCGGCCCTCGCCGAGTTCTTCCGCAGCGGCCGCGCCGCCGCGCACGTCCACGCCCGCCGCGCCGCCGGCCGGCAGCCCTTCGCGCTGGTCCACAGCGGCTCGACCGCCAGCATCAAGCTCGACACGGGCCTTGCGCCGACCACCGAGGCGCCGGACCTGCATGTGTTCCTGCGCGGCGGCCGGCTGGACGGCATCGAGGCCGCCGGCGTCTGGCGTTTCGTGCTGCCCGCATCCGACGACCCGAAGCGGCTGCTGCGGCTGCGCTCCCGCCACATGCGCGGCGCCTGGGACCGCGCGGCCGAGGGCGAGCGGCGCCGGCTCGGCGTCGCGGTCGCGGCGCTGGCGCTCGACGGCGCGAACGTGCCCCCCGGCGACCCGCGCCGGGTCAGCGGTTGGCACAAGCCGGAAGCCGGCTGGCAGTGGACCGACGGTGACGCTGCCGTGCTGCTCGGCAGCGCGCGGCGGCTGGAGATCACTGTGCTGCCGTTCGCACGTTACTGGCGCGCACCGCTGCTGGCGGCGGCGCCATGAGCATCGTGTGCTTCACCAGCCTGACGCTCGGCTACCTGCCGCGCGCCCGCGTGCTGGCGGAGACGCTGCGGGCGGCGCATCCGCACTGGTCACTGTGGGCGGTGCTGGTCGACCACCCGCCCCCAGGTTACGCCAACCGCGCCGCCTTCGCCGGGTTCGACCGCGTGCTCGACATGGACGACCTCAGCATCGAACGCCGCTGGCTGTTCCGCCACGATCTTGTCGAAGCCTGCACCGCGGTGAAGGGCACGATGCTGCGCCACCTGCTCGCTCTGGGCGCCGAAACCGTCGTCTATCTCGACCCCGACATCGCCGTGTTCCACCCGCTGGCGTCGCTCGGCGAACGGCTGCAATCCGCTTCGGTCCTGCTGACGCCGCACCAGACCGAGCCGGACGTGGACGCGGCCACGATCGCCGACAACGAGCGGGCGTCGCTGCGCTACGGCACCTACAACCTCGGCTTCCTGGCCGTGCGCAACGACGCCACCGGCAACGCCTTCGCCGACTGGTGGGCGGCGCGGCTGCACGAGGCCTGCTTCGACGCGCCGGAGGCCGGCCTGTTCACCGACCAGAAATACTGCGACGCAGTGCCCGGCCTGTTCGACCGTGTCGGCATCGTGCGCGATCCCGGCTGGAACGTCGCAAGCTGGAACCTCTCACAGCGGCGCATTCGTTTCGGGACGGATGGCGGCATCGCCGTCAACGGCTCGCCGCTCGCGTTCTATCATTTCACCAAACACGGCGGTGCCGGCGACATCATGACCGAACGCTACGCCGGCGAGGCGCACGAGCCGCACGAACTCTGGCGCTGGTACTGCCGCCGCCTCGCCGCGCACGCCGAGCCCGGCATTCCCGCCGGCTGGTGGCATTTCTCGTCGTTCAGCGACGGCACGAAAATCCCGCCTGCGGCGCGGCTGCTGGCGCGCAACCGGCCGGACGTGATGGCACAGTTCGACGATCCGTTCGCGGCGCAGGGCGATAGCCTTCTGCGCTGGCTGAGGCAGAACGCACCTGAGATGCCGCCGTGACAGACCCATCCGCCTGGTGACGCTGGTTCCGGGCGAACCGGCCGGGCTGTAGCGGCGCTACGCCGGCACCGCCGCCGCGATCTGTGCACGTGCCCGCAGATGCGCCTCCTCGACCGTGTCCAGCGCGTCGAGGAATGCCGCGGCGAAGGAACCGGGATGCTTGGCCACCGCCTCCGCCAGTTCTGCCGCGACCGCATAGTGCGTGTGCGCGGCAACAAGGCCGGTCAGCGGGTCGGGCGCGACCGCCGCGTAGGCGGCGACCAGCGCGCCGAGCGCGCAGCCCGTCGCGGTCACGCGCGGCAGCAGCGCGCTGCCGCCGGCCACGCGGACCAGCACCGTCTGCTCCCCGACCCGGCCGACGACGTGATCGACCGGCCCGGACGCCGACACGGCGATCGCGTGCGCCAGCAACTCCACCGCAGCGCCCACGGCGTGCGCCGGGTCCGCCGAACTGTCCACGCCCTTGCCGCCGCCGCCGAGCCCGGCGAGGCCGATCACCTCCGAGGCATTGCCACGGATCGCCGCCGGCCCGAATTGCAGCAGTTCCACGGCAATGCCGCCGCGCCAGGGCAGGCCGCCGGCGCCGATCGGGTCGAGCACCCAGGGTTTGCCGGCACGCTGCGCCGCCTCGGCGGCAAGCCGCATCGAGGCCACCTGCGCCTGCGTCGGCGTGCCGAGATTGATCAGCACGGCATCGGCGATGCCGGCGAACAGCGCCGCCTCCTCCGGGTTGTCCACCATCGCGGGCGCGGCGCCGGCGGCGAGCAGCACGTTGGCCACGAAGTTGGTGGAGACCGTGTTGGTCAGGCACTGCACCAGCGGCCGCCGCGCCCTGAGGGCACGATGGGCGGCCACGACATCGTCGATACCGGGCGCGTGGGCGGCGGAACGAGCGAGAGCCATGGGGGTCACTTCCTCGATTGCCGGGACCGGATGCCGGCACTCTGCCACATCCGCCCGGGCGGTTGCGGCCCGGCGGATGGGCCAAAGTTGCTAAAGTCTATAGGGAAAATATAATAAACCGCTGTCACACGCAAAGGCCCGTCGATGGCGCTCAAGACGCTCTGGTATCTGAACCTCGCCGACGGCGACTATCCGTGGATCGAGGGCGGCCTCTACCCGGTGGATTTCGCGCGCTACCGCCGGCTCGCGGAAACCATCGACCAGGGCGGCTTCCATGGCGCGCTGGTGGCGACGTGGCCGAACGACCCGTTCGTCTCGGCCTCCTTCGCCGCGAGCTTCACAACGCGCATGCGCTTCCTGGTCGCCGTCTATGCGCGCATGACGCCGGCAAAGCTGCTGGCGCAACAGGCGCTGACCTTCGATGCGTTCACCGGCGGCCGGCTGCTGCTGAACCTGATCAACGGCCGCGACAACATCATGGCCACCTACGGCGTCGCCACGCCGCACGACGACCGCTACGCGCTCGGCGAAGCCTACTGGCGCGACTTCGCCCGCTTCTACCGCGAGGGCAATCCCTCCAACTTCCCCAATACGCCGCTCGTCATCCCGCCGACGCAGCAACAGGGCGTGGCGCTGTGGGGCGCCGGCGATTCGCCGGCCGGCGTGAAACATGCAGGCGCCATCATCGACGTCTACCTGACCATGCTGCGCGACCTGCCGCGCATCCGCGCCAAGTTCGACGACGTCCGCGCCTCGGCCAGGAGCCAGGGCCGCCGGTTCTCCGACATGGGCGCGT
>Ga0302314_10002866_pt1 | contig 31991 bp, 28 predicted proteins | sample III_Palsa_N2_3_FD_200533 | JGI IMG/M metagenome (GOLD analysis project Ga0302314, IMG submission 200533) | Peat permafrost microbial communities from Stordalen Mire near Abisko, Sweden - III_Palsa_N2_3 | ecosystem: Environmental > Terrestrial > Soil > Palsa > Peat permafrost | place: Sweden... | reverse complement strand
ACGTCCAGCCCGAGCTTTATTACCCCGGCGCGAGCGCCAGGCTCTGTATCCTTGCTTTGATTAGAGGTCATAGCGCGGACAGCTTGGCGCCTCGCGCGTCGCTTGTCCGCCCCCATGTCATCTAGGGAAGCATCCGCCAGACCCCGTGGCCGACGAGGGGGGCGTTGGTCAGGAGCAGCCAGGCCCAGAAGCCGCGGCGGCGCGGGAGCAGGAGGTTGAAGGCGAAGGTCATCGGCAGCACCGCCCGGGCCGCGGCCCAGTACCCATGCCAGACGTTGTCGCCGAGGAACCAGAAAAGGACGGCGAAGCCGGCGGCGGCGCGTAGCCACGGTTCCTGCCAGCGAAGCCGGATCAGCAGGCAGAGGGACTGCGCGGCGAGGCCGAGGGCCCCGAGGAATCCGCCGACATAGCGGGAGTCCAGGTCGCCCCGGCCGAGGTGGGAGAGGCAGAGCGCGAGGTGCCGCGCCAGCGCGGTCCCGGGCCAGTCGAAGTTGCCGTTCCCCAGCGCGCCTCCGGGAGGCAGGGTGCGGGCCAGCCAGGTGACCCAGAGCGCCAGCGGCGCCACGGCCAGGAGGAACCGCCCAGCGGTTTTCCACCCCGGCCGGCCGGCGGCGGGGCCGGCCGGCGCGAGGAGGGGCAGGCTGAGGAGCGAGGTCTCCCGGGCCAACCCGGCAACCGCCAGCGCCGCGGCCGCTGCCCAGGCGCGGCCGCAGCGCTCCGCCCGCACCGCCGCCGTCACCAGCAGGACGCCCGCCAGGTCGGTCAGCGAGAGCCGGACGCAGTCGAGCACCCCGAGGGTGAGGAGGCAGCACAGCCAGATCGCGGCGGCCTCCCGCTCCGGGGCGGCGCGGACCTCGGCCGCGACCAGCCACGCCAAGATGAGCCAGAGGGCGAGGTTCTGGAGGGCGTAGACCTGGAGGACCCGCCACGGCTGGCCGCCGCCCAGCACGTGGGCCGACCAGGCGAGCAGGATGCGGCGGGCCCGGTAGGGCGGGTTGTCGAGCGCCGCGCGGGTCTCGGCGGAGGACGGGTCCGCCGTTACCGCCAGTTGGGCGCCGAACTGGCCGTCGTAGCCCGTGCCGGTGTCGCGGGCCACCGGGAGACGGCGCAGCTCGGGCAGCCGTTCCTCCCATTTTGGCCCGCCGAAGCAGAGCAGGGAAGTGAAGCCGGTTCGCGGGCTCCAGCGCGCCGCCACCATGGCGAGCACAAACACGGTGCCGAGGGCGAAGGCAGTCCGGCGGATGGCGGTGGGCGAGTTCAGGCGGGTCCCCCGATCGAGGGCTTGCGCCCGAAGGTATAGCCCCACTGCAGGCTCTCGCGGTAGCGGCCGGCCGGATCGTGGGCGAGCAGGGCGGCCGTCAGTTCGGCCTCGAAGGCGGCCGGGGCGGCCCCGAGCACGCGGCGCGAGCAGATGGAAGTGGAGTACAGGTAGCCGAAGATCTCCGGAATCGTCCAGACGCGCTCCTCCAGGAAGGGGTGGCTGGCCACGTCCTGGAAGCCGGCGGCGCGGAGGACCGCCGCGTCGTTCTCGGGACCGATGGGCGGACGGTGGGATGGGGGTTCCGCCGGCGGGGCCGGAGCCCATTTCCGCACGGCGCCAAGGACGATCCGCTGCCACGGCTCCCGGCCGGCGAGGATGCCGTAGTTTCCGAGGGTGGCGACACCGCCGCCGGGCTGCAGCCAGCCGAAGACCAGCGGAGCCACCCTCGGCTGGTCCAGGCGATGGAAGGCCTCTCCGATGGTTACGAGTTCGAAGCTGGCGGCCGATGCCTTCAGGTCCTCGGCGCGGGCCAATTCCCAGCGGACATTTCCCACGCCGCGACGAGCGGCCTGGAGCTGGCCAACCGCGAGCATCTCCTCCTCGGCATCGACGGCTAAGACTTCGTGGAAGGAGGGGGCGAGCGCCAAGGCGAGGCGCCCGGGGCCGCACGCGAGGTCGAGGAGCCGTCCCTGGCCGGACACCGGGACGCGCCCAAGCAGGTCGCGCACCAGCAGGGCGGGGTAGGGCGGCCGATGCCGAACGTAATACTCGGCGGTTCCGCGGTAGGCGTCAGCCTGGAAACGGGGCGAAAGGGGCGGAAACGCGTCCATGGCTCGGGAGCGGGAATCGTTGAAGGCCAACCCCAAAGCAGCAACCGGGATCGCGGCCTAGTGGGTCGGCCGCAACCGGCCTTTGAAGCCAATCTGAACCGGGTTTGCCGTCGGTGAGTGGCCTCCCGTTCAGCGCCCGAACGGGAGTTCCGCGAACATCGTGCAAGAAAATGGCATAAAATGGCGTTCTCAGAGCAGTTTGTCTTGACCTGAGTGGGTCAAAATGGGTTGAAATGGGGTGTTGTGGGGCGAGTTCCAGTCCCTGCAATTCATGGCGCACCCCGGCAAAGCTTCTTTCACGGGCCTTTTTAGGCACACCCTCGACGATAAGGGTCGCGTCACGATCCCGTCGGCATGGCGGGCGGCGCATCCGGATGGGGATGTCTTTCTCGCGACGCCCCATCCGGACGGTTATGTGGCCGTGCTGCCCCCGGCCGAGGTCGAGAAGCTCCACGCCAAGATCGCGGCCATGCCGCTGAGCGACGGCTCCGGCCAGGACTTCGCTTCGCGTTTCTTCGCCCAGACGCAGTCGTTCTCGTTCGATAAGCAAGGTCGCGTCGGCCTCAGCGCCGATTTGCTGGGGCACGCCGGGATCGCCAAGGAGGCGGTCCTCGTCGGCTCCCTCACCAAGTTCAACCTGTATTCACCGTCCCGGTGGCAGAAGGTCGAGGCGCGCACATCGGGCGAGAATTTCGGCGACATCATGCGCCGCCTCGGGATCTGACCCATGAACCACACGTCCAAGCTGTCCGCTTCGCGTTCCCTGTTGAAGAAGGCCGCCGACCTGGCGGTCTCCCACACGTTCCCCGCCTGGATCGACTCGACCGAGTTCGGTGTCGTCCACGCCAGCGCGACGCCCCGTGTCCGCGACAGTCTCGTCCTGCGCCTGGTGGCCGGCCGCCGCCAGGAGCGCTCGAGCGCCCTTTTCCATGCGCCTGGGTCCCCTTGACGTCGCGTCCGCGAGCATGACCCCCGGTCACCAGCCCGTCCTCCTGGCGGAGGTGATGGGCTTCCTCGCCCCCCGGGCCGGGCGCCGTTTCCTGGACTGCACCTTCGGAGGCGGAGGGCATACCCGCGCGCTGCTCGAAGCGGCCCCCGGCGTCCACGTGACGGCGCTGGATCGCGATCCGGCGGCCGGCCCGCGCGCCCGGGCCTTGGCGGAGGAATTTGCCGGACGTTTCACGCTGGTCGATCGCGACTTTGGGACGCTGCAAACCCTGCCGGAGCGGGACTTTGACGGCATTCTTTTCGATTTTGGCCTTTCCTCCTTCCAGCTCGACGATCCCGAGCGCGGTTTCTCGTTCCGGAGTGACGCGCCGGCGGACATGCGCCTGGACCCTCGAACCGGGGTGCCGGCCTCCCGTTGGCTCGAGACCGCGACCGAGGAGATGATCGTCCGGGCCGTCCGGGACTACGGCGAGGAGCCGAACTGGCGGCGGGTGGTCCGCGCGCTCTTGTCGGCCCGGGGCACGGGGGCCCTTGGGCGCACCGGCTCCCTGGCTGAAGCGATCAGTGCGGCAATCCCGGCCCGCGACCGCGCGACATCCCGCATCCATCCGGCCACCCGCACCTTCCAAGGCGTCCGGATTGCCGTGAATGACGAGCTCGGGGCGATCGACCGGGCGCTTCCGGCGGCCTTCGCCCGATTGGTATCCGGCGGGGTCCTGTGCGCGATCAGCTTTCACTCGCTCGAGGACCGGCCGGTGAAGCAGTATTTCCGCCGCCTGTGCGGCCAGCCGGAGAACGCCGATGATGCGACGCCGCAGGACCTGCGCGTGCGCCAGGCCGAGGCCCTGACCCGCCGGCCGGTCACCCCAACCTCCGAGGAGGTCGCCGCGAACCCCCGCAGCCGATCGGCGAAGCTGCGCGCCCTCCGCAAACTCTGATGCGTGCCGGACCTCCCAACGGCTCGCGGGCGTTCGTGAACCATTTCATGGTCTATGCGCTGGTGGCCATCTGCACCAGCGCCTCGATCGGCCTCGGCACGGTCTGGATGCGCCACCAGATCTCCGTGGCCGCAAACGAGAACAAGGTGCTCGAGGCCGCGGTCGCCGACCTGGACCGCCGGATCGAGGAGACCGACGCGGCCATCGCGGCCGAGCAGGACCCCGCGGTCCTCAACCGCCGCAACACCGACTGGAACCTCGGCCTGGTCGCCCCCGTGGAGACCCAGGTCCGCCGGATCTCCGAGGACCCGGTCCTGCGCCTCGCTTCCCTCCACAATCGCAAACTCTTCGGCGAGGTTCCCGCGACCGTCAGCCTCCAGGTCGCCCTGGCCCACTGACGAAGCCGGCCCACCCATGTCGAAGGGCTTCACCACCACTTACCGGATCGCCCTTCTCGCCAGTGCGATCCTGGCGATGTTCGCGGGCGTCGAGGCCCGGCTGGTCTGGCTCCACGTCATTGACCGCGACGCGCTCCTGCGCTCGGTCGGCGAGGCCCGCCGGCAGCTGACCGTCGATACCGCCCGGCGCGGCGACATCGTCGACGCCCACGGGGCCCTGCTCGCCACCAGCCGCTCGATCATCGTCCTCGGCGTCGACCCCCAGTTCACCCGTCCGGAGGACCGGCCCAAATGGCCGCGCCTCGCGGAGCTGATCGGGCTCCCGCTGCCCGTCCTGCAGAAGGCCTTCCTGACCAAGATTCGGCCCGAAGCCCCCAAGGGCGAGAACCGCGCCGGCCCGGACAAGCCGATGCTGATCACGCTGGCGCAGCCGGGAACCCCACCCGCCGAAGCCGCCCCGGCGACGGTGGCGGCGGCGGGCGACGCCGCGGCCAAGGACGACACCGAGCTGGACGAACCGGACGAGCTCAACAACCGGCCGATCCGGTGGGCGAAGCTCAGCGACCAGGTACCGGAGTCGGTCTACGCCGACGTCACCAAGCTGAACGTCCGGGGCGTCTACGGGCGCCGGCTCTACCGCCGCGACTATCCGCACAACGAGATGGCGGCCCACATCATCGGCTTTGTCGATGGGCACGAGAAGCCGATGGCCGGGATGGAGCACTACGCCGACTTCTACCTGCGGGGCGAGAACGGCTGGCTCGAGTCCGAGAAGGACGGCAAGAGCCGCGAGCTCGCGCAGTTTCGGACCCGCGAGGTGCCGGCGGTCGACGGCTTCAACGTCACGCTCTCGATCGACGCCACCGTGCAGCACATGGTGGAGGACGAGCTCGCCAAGGTGGCCGCGCAGTATGAGCCCCAGAAGGCGACCATCATCGTCAGCGACCCGCTGACGGGCTTTGTGCTCGCGCTGGCCAACTACCCGTCCTTCGACCTCAACACCTACAACAAGCTGACCAAGGATGAGCAGCGATGGATGCGCAACGTCGCCCTGGCCGACGAATACGAGCCGGGCTCGGTGTTCAAGATCGTGGCCGTCTCCGGCGCCCTCAACGAAGGGCTGGTCACCACCCAGACGGAGTTCGACTGCACTCTGGAGAAGATCGACTACAACGGGCTGACCCGGAACCTCCCGCGGGAGGACGCCTCCGACCATTTCGACCATCCGCTTTCGGTGGCCGAGATCGTCGCCCATTCCTCGAACAAGGGGGCGGCCCAGCTGGCGATGCGCCTCGGCGACCAGCGCTTCTATGACTACGCGCGCGCCTTCGGCTTCGGCCAGCACACCGGCTTCCCGGTCGGCGGTGAGGTGCTGGGCAACCTCAAGCCCCCCGCGAAGTGGGATAGCCTCACGATCACCCGCATGCCCATGGGCCAGTCGGTCACGGCCACCGCCCTGCAGATGCAGCAGGCGATGGGCGTCATCGCCTCGGGCGGCGTGCTGCTGCGGCCCCAGGTCATTCGCCAGATCCGCGACGCCCAGGGCGAGCTCGTCTATAAATTCGACCGGATCGAGGAGCGCCGGGTGATTTCCCAGCAAACAGCCGATACGATGGCCCGGCTGCTGACCGAAGTGGTTTCCCCGGAGGGCAATGCCGTCCAGGCGGCCATCCCGGGCTTCAACGTCGCGGGCAAGACCGGCACGGCGCAGAAGCTCCTGCCGGTCATCCTGTCGAACGGGACCACGGTGATGCGCTATTCCGACAAGCACCATGTGGCGTCGTTCGTGGGCTTCTTTCCCGCCAGCCATCCCCAGGTCGCCATTGCGGTGATCATCGACGATGCCGACGCCCGCTGCCCCACCGGGGTGGCCTTCGGGAACGCGGTGGCCGCTCCGGTCTTTAAGCGCCTGGGCGAAAGACTCATACCGTATCTGGATATCCGGCCGACCATCCAGAACGACGCCGCGCCGGCCCTCGCCCTGGGGGATACCCGGTGATCGGCTACCTCACCCAGAACCATGCGCTTGTCCAAGCATTCCGCGACCGGCCCTTGCGCCGCCGGGATGGGGACTATCTTGAGTACAACCGCGCGTTCAAAATGGCACCCCTGCTTTCCGACTACGTAACCCCCGGGGAGATCCTGGCGATCAAGGGCAGCCTGGAGCGCCCGATCTCCGGCCTGGTCATGGACAGCCGGCGGGTCGTCCCGGGCAACCTGTTCTTCGCCCTGCCGGGGCTGCGCTCCGACGGGCTCTCCTACGTCGACGAGGCGGTGAGTCGGGGCGCCGCCGCGATCATCGCCCAGAAGATCCCGGTCCATCCGCCGGCCAAGGTCACGTTTGTCCAGGTGGCCGACGCCCGGGTGATGCTCGCCCGGGTGGCCCAACGCTACTACCGCTTTCCCGACCGCGACCTGTCCGTCATCGGCGTGACCGGGACCAACGGAAAGACCACGGTCACCCACCTGATCCGGCACTTCCTGAACGCCACCGAGCGGGTGGGGCTCCTGGGCACGATCAGCTACGACCTCGGGGCGCGGACCGTGCCCTCCTACCGCACCACCCCGGAGTCCCTCGACATTTTCGGCATGCTGGCGCAGATGCGCGACGCCGGGTGCCGCGACGCCGTCATGGAGGTGAGCTCGCACGGGATCGCGCAGCAGCGGGTGCTGGGGATCGGCTTCGCCGCCGCCGTCTTCACGAACCTGACTCGCGACCACCTGGACTTCCACAAGACGTTCGAGGACTACTTTGAGGTGAAGACCCGGCTCTTCGGCGCCGCCGGGGGCGCCGCCCCGCGGGTGGCGGTGGTGAACCTCGACGACCCCTACGGCGTTCAGCTGGCGGACAAGCTCGCCGCCGAGCAGCCCAACCTCCGCGTCGTCACCTTCGGCGAGGATCCCGCCGCCGAGGTCCGGGCCGAGCGCGTCGTCCTCAACTTCCGGGACACGACCTTCCGGCTGGCGTGGCCGGGGGGCGCGGTTGACCTCCAGTCGCCGCTCATCGGCCGCTACAACGTCTCGAACTTCCTGGCCGCCGCCGCGACCGGCTGGGGGCTGGGCCGGGACCCGGGCGCCTTCGCCCCCCGCATCCGCGGCTTCAAGGGGGTGCCCGGGCGCATGGAGCGGATCGAGGAGGGCCAGCCCTTCAATGTCCTGGTCGACTACGCCCACACCGACGATGCCTTGCGCAACGCCCTCGGGATGCTGCGCGCGATCACGCCGGGCCGGCTCCTCGTCGTCTTCGGCTGCGGCGGCAACCGCGACCGCACCAAGCGCTCCCGGATGGTCGCGGCCGTGCAGGAGAAGGCCGACTTCGCCTACGCCACCGCCGACAACCCCCGCAGCGAGTCGCTCGAGCGGATCTTCGCCGACATGCGGGCGGGCGTCACCGCCCCGGACCGCATCACCTGGATTGAGGACCGGCGCCGGGCCATCAGCCTGGCGCTGGACGGCGCCCGCGCGGGCGACTGCCTGCTGATCGCCGGCAAGGGGCATGAGTGCTACCAGGAGTTCGCCGACACCGTCATTCCCTTTGACGACCGTCAGGTGGTCCGGGAGCTGATCGGCGTGAAGGCGCTGCGCACCTGATGCCCGTGTTTCCCCCCCAGCTCCTCGCCGCCTGGACGGGCGGGCGGTGGACCCAGATGCCCGCGGCGGCCCCGACCGGCTTCGCGATCGACACCCGGGCCCTGCCGGCCGGCTCCGTCTTCGTGGCCCTCAAGACGGCGAAGCGGGACGGGCACGACTTTCTCACCGAGGCCTGCGTCGCCGGGGCCGCGGCCGCGCTGGTGGCGCGGCCGGACCCGCTCGTCGCGCTGCCGCAGCTCGTGGTGGCCGACCCTTTGGCCGCGCTCCAGGCCGTGGCGCGCGAGCACCGGCGCCGCTTCACCGGCCCCGTCTTCGCGATCACGGGCAGCGCCGGCAAGACCTCGACCAAGGAGATCCTTGCCCTCCTCCTCGGTGGCGAGGGGGGCGGGGTGCTCGCAACCGAGGGCAACCTGAACAACCACCTCGGTGTCGCCCTCACCCTGACCCGCCTCGACCCGGCGCGGCACCGCTTCGCCGTGATCGAGGCGGGGATCAGCGCCCCCGGCGAGATGCCGGTCCTGGCGAACATGATCGAGCCGGACACGGTGATCGTGACCTTCGTCGGGCCGGCACACCTGGAGGAGCTGGGCGGGCTCGAGGGGGTGGCCCGCGAGAAGGTCGCGCTGGCCGCGGCCCTGCGACCGGGCGGACAGGCGATCTTCCCGAGCTCATGCGTCGCCTTCGCCGCCTTCCGCGAGCTGGATCCGGCCCACTGCCTGGTCCTTGAGCGGGTCGACCGCCTGGCCGACGTCGACACCGCCGGGAGCCGCCTGGCCTTTTCCGTCGCGCAGGCCGCCGAGACGACGACCGTCTCGGTCGGGCTCGGGACGCCGCCGGCCGTGGTGCCGCTGCGGCGCACCACCGACGGCATGGCCCAGAACGTCGCCCTGGCGGTCTGCGCGGCGCTCCGCTCCGGCGTCCGCTGGCAGGATGTCCAGCAGCGCCTGCGCAGCTGGCACCCCGCGCCGCTGCGGGGAGAGTGGACGGTGGGGGATGGTCGCCGGATCTACCTCGACTGTTACAACGCCAACCCGGCCTCGATGGCCGACGCCCTGGCCTATTTCGATTCGATCGCCCCGCCGGAGGAGCCCCGGCTCTACGTGATCGGTTGCATGGAGGAGCTCGGGGCCGGCGCCGAGGGCTACCACGAGGAGCTGGGCCGCTCGCTCCACCTGCGCCGCGGCGACCAGCTGCTGGCGGTCGGCGGCTTCGCCGGCGCGGTCCGCGCCGGCGCCCTCGCCGCGGGCATCCCGGCGGACCAGATCGAGACCGGTCCCGCCGTCGGGCCGTTTGCGCCGCGGCTCGCCGCCTTCCAGGGCGCCCTCTTTGTCAAGGGCAGCCGCCGGCATGCCTTGGAGAAGGCCTTCGCGGGCGCCGAACTGGCGGGGGTCGCCCATGCTTAGCCTCCTCGCCGGGTACGACCAGGTCTTCGGGCCCCTGCGGGTGCTGCACTACATCACCTTCCGCACGCTGCTGGCCACCGGCACGGCGGCGCTGATCGGGTTTCTCGTGGGCCCGTGGCTGATCGCAAAGCTGCGCCGGCTCAAGTTCGGCCAGCACTACGATGACGACCGCACCGGCGACCTGGCCGGCCGCTTCGACAAGAAGAACACGCCCACCATGGGCGGCCTGCTGATCTTCGTCTGCGTGCTCGGGAGCTCCCTGCTCTGGGCGGGGCCGAACGTCTGGGTGCTGGTGGCCCTGTTCGTCTATACCGGTCTCACCGCCGTCGGCTTCCGGGACGACTACCTGAAGGTCGTGCACAAGAACCGCAACGGCATCTCCTCGGGGGCGAAGATCGCCTGCCAGTCGATCATCACCGCGGTGGCCCTCCTCGGCCTCACCCTCCATCCCGCCAGCGCGGAGAAGATCCGCGAACTGTGGGTGCCCTTCGTCAAGCACCCGCTCTTCGTCATGCCGATCGGGGTGCTGGCGGTGCTCGTCTACCTCTGGATCGTCGGGTTCTCGAATGCCATCAACCTGACCGACGGCCTCGACGGCCTGGCGATCGGCTGCACGATCACCGTCGCGCTCACCTACGGCATCATGGCCTACGCGGCCGGCAACGCCAAGATCTCCGACTACCTCCTGATCAGCTTCGTGCCTGGGACGGGGGAATTGGCCGTCGTCTGCGGGGCCCTGGTCGGCGCCGGCGTCGCCTTCCTCTGGTGGAACTCCTATCCCGCCGAGCTCTTCATGGGGGACACCGGCTCGCTCGCGATCGGCGGCCTGCTGGGGATCATCGCCTTCATGGTGCAGCAGCCGCTGACCCTGGTCATCGTCGGGGGCGTCTTTGTGTGGGAGGCCGTGTCGGTCATCATCCAGGTGGGGTACTTCAAGGCGACCCGCCGCCAAACCGGCACCGGCCAGCGCTTCTTCCTCATGGCCCCGATCCACCACCATTTCCAGAAGCGCGGCTGGCCGGAAACCAAGGTCGTGCTCCGGTTCTGGATCCTCTCCCTCATCTTTGCCCTCGCCGGGCTCGGCACCCTCAAGCTCCGCTAACCATGACGCTCTCCATTCCCGATTTCCTGGGTTCCCGGCTGGCGCGGCCGGTCGCGGTCCTCGGCGCCGGCATCAGCGGCGAAGGGGCCCGCGCCCTCCTCGCGAGCCTGGGCTCGGTCACCTCCGTCTATGACCGCGACGGCGAGGCCTTCACCGCCGCCGCCGCCCGCCGGCACGCCCTCGTGGTCTTTTCGCCCGGCTTCTCGCTGCACCACCCCTGGCTCGAGGAGGCGCGCAAGGCCGGGGGCATCTGTATGGCCGAGCTCGACTTCGCCAGCCTCTTCTGGAACGGCCGCCTGCTCGCCGTCACGGGCACCAACGGCAAGACCACGCTGACCGAATTCCTCACCTTCGCCCTCAATGCGGTCGGGATCCGCGCCTACGCGGCCGGCAACATCGGGCTGCCCCTCAGCCGGCTGGTGGCGGACCTGGACGGCGGCGAGGCGGGGCTCACGGCCGTCTGCGAGGTGAGCTCCTTCCAGGCCGAGCAGCTTGGCCACTTCACCGCCCAGGGCCTGCTCTGGACCAACTTCGCGGAGGACCATCTCGAGCGCCACGGCCGGATGGAGGACTACTTCACGGCCAAGTGGGAGTTGGTGCCCCGCGTCCCGGGTGGGCGGGTCTTTGCCGGCAGCTCCGTCGCCCGCCACGCCGCCGGCTTCAACCGGCTCCTGCCGGCCGGGGCTGCGGTCGCGACCGAGGGCCAGCCCGACGACCCGCGGCTGGCCGGGACGGCCTTCGCCCACTACCCGCAGCGGGAGAACTTCCTGCTCGCGCTGGCTTGGTGGCAGGCCGAGGGCCTTTCCCTCGATGCCCTGTATGAGGCGGCGGCGCGCTTCCGCCTCGGCCGGCACCGGCTGGCCCCGGTCGCCACCATCGACGGGGTGACCTTCTGGAACGACTCCAAGGCGACCAACTTCCATGCCGTCGAGGCCGCCTTGGGGGGCTTCCGGCGACCGGTGGTCCTGATCGCCGGCGGCCGCGCCAAGGGGGGGGATATCGCGGGCTTCGCCCGCCGGATCGCGCCGCGCCTGGCCCACGTGGTCCTCATCGGGGAGACGGCCCCGGCGCTGGCGGCCGCCCTGGCGGGCACGGGTGTGGCCCACACGGTGGCCGGCTCGATCGAGGAGGCGGTCCGCGGGGCGGCCGCGGCCGCGCCGGCCGGGGGGGATGTGCTGCTCAGCCCCGGCTTCGCCAGCTTCGACATGTTCCGCAACTACGAGGACCGGGGGGAGCGATTCGAGCGGGCGGTCCACGAACTGCATCCGGCCCGAGTTTAAGATAGCTTTGGAAACGACAACCCCCAACCTGACTTTACCGCGATCCGTCCCCCACATTCTCCCATGAAAATTCTGAAGATCCTTGGAATAGCTGCGGCGATCCACGCCCTGGCGCTTCTGCTCATTTTTGCGAACCCAGGCTGCAGCAGCACCAAGGCCGCGTCGACCGACTCGCCCATCTCCTCGGCGCCGACGGCCACCCCCAGCTCCGCCACCGTGACGGCGCCGGACTCCGTCGGCATCCGCTACAGCCCGACGCGTCCCGGCACGCCGGTGGCCTCCGCCCTCGAGACGGCCCCGGTGAGCGACGTGACGCCCGCCACGACCTACACGGTGGCCCGCGGCGAAAGCCTCTACAGCATCGCGAAGAAGAACCAGCTGACCAAGGCCGAGCTGGCCGCCGCGAACAACCTCAAGCCCTCGGCAGCGCTGCACATGGGCCAGAAGCTCATCATCCCGTCCAAGGCGCCCTTGCCGGCGGCCGCCCCCGCCGCCCCGACGGCGGCCGCGCCCATCGCCGCCGCCCCCGTGACCCCGGCGGAGAAGCCGCCGATGACCGAGGCGACCAAGCACGTGGTGAAGCCCGGCGAAACCCTCGGCGGCATTGCGCGCCGGTACGGGGTCAAGCAGGGCGAGATCGCGGTCGCGAACAACATCACCGATCCGAAGAAGATCCAGCCCGGCCAGGAGCTCATCATCCCGGCCCACGCGGCCTCGGGCAAGCCCCCCAAGGCGGGCCCCGGCGGGATGCCCGCGGCGGCCAAGACCCCGGCGCCCCCCGCCGCTGACCAGGACCTGGACGCCGGCCTGAAGCCCGCGACCGACGTGCCGGTGGTGAGGATCGACGAGAGCGCCGCGCCGACACCCACGCCGGCCAAGAACCCCTGAGCACCCTTTCCATGGCGAGCGCGCGGTCGGCGGACTCGGCCCAGCCCCGGTTGGCGGTCAATCCGGTCACCGTCATCGTTGTCTGCGCGCTGGCGCTGACGTTCCTCGGGCTGACGATCCTCTTCAGCGCGAGCGTCTCGCTGAAGCAGGACCCCTACTTCTACCTGGACAAGCAGGTGGTCGGCGTGGTGCTGGCCGGCTTCCTCTGCTTCGTGACCAGCCGGCTGAACCTCGACTACGCCCGCCGCGCCTCGCTCTGGATCGCGCTGGTCGCCCTCGGCCTCCTCGTCCTCGTGCTGATCCCGCACCTCGGGGTCGCGGTGAAGGGCAGCCGCCGGTGGCTGGGCTACGGGGCCGCCCGCCTGCAGGTTTCGGAGTTCGCCAAGCTGGCCATGGTCTTCTGCCTCGCCCATTACCTCGCGCTCAACCAGACCCGGATCGGGGACCTGAAGCGCGGCTACCTCTATCCCCTGGGCATCATCGGCGCATTCGCCGGCCTCATCCTGCTGGAGCCCGACTTCGGCACCGCGGCGCTCGCGCTGTCGGTCGGCCTGGTGCTGCTCTTCCTGGCCGGGGCCAAGTGGCGCTACATCGTCCCGACGGTCGCGCTTTCCGCGGCCGCCTTCGCGCTCCTCGTCGCCCATAACCCGAACCGCCTGCGCCGGTTCACGGCGTTCCTGGACGTGCAAGCCAACAAGGACGGCGGCACCTACCAGCTCTACCAGTCGCTGGAGGCCTTCGCCGCCGGCGGCACGGCCGGCGCCGGCCTGGGCCAGGGCCGCCAGCAGATCAACTTCCTGCCCGAGGCCCACACCGACTTCATCTTCGCGGTTGTCGGCGAGGAGCTCGGGATGTGGTTCACCCTCGCCGTGGTCGGCGTGTTCGCGGTGATGTTCATCGCCGGCCTTGTCCACCTGCGGCGGGCGCCGAACCTGTTCCATTTTCTGCTGGCCACCGGCTGCCTGCTCCTGATGTGCCTGCAGTCGATCATCAACCTGGGGGTCGTCACGGGCTTGCTCCCGACCAAGGGGATGTCGCTGCCGTTCATCAGCGCCGGCCTCTCGAACCTGCTGCTGATGGGCCTCCTGATCGGCATCCTGATCAACAACCAGCGGACCTGGGGGCGGGTGACCCTGCCGCAGGACGCCGGCGAGATGCGGGAAGTCCTGGCATGAGCCGCTTCCTGATCTCCTGCGGCGGCACGGGCGGCCACCTCTCGCCCGGCATCTCCCTTGCCGAGGGGCTGACGGCCCGCGGCCATGAGGTGACGCTCCTCATCAGCGAGAAGAAGGTCGACGCGCGCCTGATCGAGAAATACCCCCGCCTGACCTTCGAGCGGATGCCGGGCACCGGCTTCTCGTGGCACCCGCTGCGCCTGGCGCGGTGCTGCGCCTCCCAGTTGGCCGCCGTGCGCTTCTGCCGGCGCAAGATCCGCGAGCGGCGGCCCGACGTCGTCATCGGCTTCGGCGGCTTCACGTCCGCCCCCGGGGCGATCGCGGCCCGGCTGGCCCGGATTCCCCTGGCGCTGCACGAGGCGAACCGGGTCCCCGGCCTTGCAATCCGGGCCCTGGGGCCGTTGGCGGACCGGGTGTACCTGCCGCTCGGCATCCGCGTGGCCGGCGTTCGCGCCGCGGCCACCCGGCACGTGGGCCTGCCCGTCCGGGCCGACGTGGTGCGCGTCCCGGCCGCCGCCGCCCGCGAGTCCCTGGGCCTCGATCCCGCCCAGAAGCTGGTGGTGGTCCTCGGCGGCAGCCAGGGGGCGTCGGCGCTCAACGCCTGGGCGCGGGCCCGGCGGGAAACCCTCGCCCTCGAGGGCGTCCAGCTCTACTGCATCGCCGGACTCGGCAAGACCGAGGCGGAGACCCTGGTCGGCCGCTCGCGCACCGGCGAGGCCGTCCGCGCCATCTTCGTGCCGTTCTGCGACCGGATCGGGGAGTTGCTTTCGGCGGCCGACATCGTCGTCTCGCGCGCGGGCGCCGGCTCGATCGCCGAGCTGATCCGCTGCGAGGTGCCCTCGATCCTCGTGCCCTATCCGCACGCCGCCTCCGACCACCAGCGCGCCAACGCGTCCTTCTTCGAGCGTCAGGGCGGCGGGCTGGTCGTCGAGGAGGCCGCGCTCGGCGACCTGCACGCCGAGGTGCTGGAACTGATCTTCAACGGCTGGCTGCTGCGGCAGTTCGGCGCCAACCTGAAGCGGATGGACCGCTCGAATTCCCTCGAGCAGATGCTGGCGGATCTGGAGGAGATGGCGCTTGGCGGACCCCCGCCGGCCCCGCTCGGGCAGGCAAAGGCGGTCGCATGAGGCCGGCGCCGCTGCCCCCGCTCTTCGGCCGGGAGGTGCAGGCGATCCACTGCCTCGGGGTCGGGGGCATGGGGGTGGCGCCGCTCGCCATCTACCTCGCCCGCCTCGGGTGGGCGGTGTCCGGGGAGGATGATGCCCTGACCCCGGGAGTGGCCGGGCTCCTCGCGGCGGCCGGGGTGCGGACGGTGGCGCTGCCCGAGGCCTGCGACCTGGTCGTGCGCTCCTCGGCCATCCCCGAGGCCCATCCCTCCTGCCGCTGGGCCGCGGCGCGCGGCCTGCCGCTCGTGCGCCGCGGCGAGCTGCTCGCCGAGGTCGTCCGGGACAAGCGGCTGGTCGCCGTCTGCGGCTCCCATGGGAAGACGACGACGACGGCCATGCTGGTCACCGCGCTGCGGCAGGCCGCCTTTCCGGCTGGTTACGTCGGGGGCGGCCTCTTCAACGACGCGACGCCCCCGGCGGCCGCCGGCTCCAACGAGTGGGTGGTGGCCGAGGTCGACGAGAGCGACGGCACGATCGAGAACTTTTCCCCCGAGATCACCGTGCTCGTGAACCTCGACTGGGACCATCCCGACCGCTACGGCAGCCTGGCCGAGCTCGAAGCGGCGTTCCGGGCCCTCTGCGGGCGCACCCGCGGGCCGGTGCTGGTGAACGACACGAGCGCGCTTTCGCTCCGGCTCGCGCCGGCCGCGCTGACCTTCGGCCGCACCGGCGCCTTTGCCGCCCAAGTGACGGCGGAGCGGGATGGCGGCATGGTGCTCGCGCTCGGCGGCCGCTTTCCGGCCGCCGAGGTCCTGGTCGCCGCGGCCGGGGGATTCAACGCCGCCAATGCCACGGCCGCGCTGGCCGCCGCCCAGCTCATGGGGGTCGAGCCGGCGCGCGGTTCGCTCGCCGCCTACCCGGGGGTGCGGCGGCGCCAGGCCATCCTCATGGAGGAGGGGGGCTTCACAGTCGTGGAGGATTACGCGCACCACCCGGCGGAGATCCGGGCGCTGCTGCCGAGCCTGCGCCGCCGGCTGGCGGCCGGCGGCCGCCTGATCGCCGTCTTCCAGCCGCACCGCTACAGCCGGACGGCCCGCTTCAAGGCCGAGTTTGCCGCGGCGCTGGCCCTGGCGGATAGCGTGCACCTCCTCGATGTCTATCCGGCGGGCGAGGCGCCCGTGTCCGGGGGCACGACCGCCGACGTGTACGCCGAGCTGCACCGGAGCGCCCACCTCCTCCGCGTGGACTACCTGCCGGGCGACGGGACGGCGACCGTCCCGGCCCTGCTGCGCGACGTCCGTCCGGGCGACCTGGTGGCTTTCGTCGGGGCGGGCGACATCGACCAGGTCGCCCGCTCATGGGTGGCGGCGGCCCGGCGGCTCGTGGCCCGGACCCAGCTCTGGGACCGGTTTGCCGAGACCGTCCGGCCCCTCCTTTCCCCGGCGTCCCGGCTCTCCCGCGAGGAACCGCTCGCCCGGCGGACCACGCTCCGGGTCGGCGGTCCCGCCCGGCTCTTCGCCGAACCCGCCCACGAGGACGACCTGCGCATTCTCCTCGTGGAGGCGGCCAAGGCCGGCGTGCCGGTCCTGGCGCTCGGCCGCGGCTCGAACCTGGTCATTCCGGACGAGGGCGTCGACGGCCTGGTCGTCGCGCTTGCCGAGAAGCACTGGGCCGAGTTTGAAGTGCTGGCCGATGGGCGGGTCCGGGTCGGGGCCGGTCTGCGCCTGAAAAACCTGTGCGGCCTGGCCGCCCGCGCGGGCATCGCCGGCTTCGAGTTCCTGGAAGGCATCCCCGGCAATGTCGGGGGCGCCCTGCGGATGAACGCGGGGGCCATGGGCGGCTGGATGTTCGATGTCGTCGATGAAGTGCGCCTCATGGCCGCGGACGGCAGCGTCGCCGCCCGGCCGCGCGCGGCGTTGACGGTTGACTACCGGGTGTGCGCCGACCTCCGCGACGCCTTCGCCTTGGCCGCGGTGCTCCGGCCGAAGGCCCGCACCGGCGCCGACGCGGTGAGCCGCCAGATCGACACCTACCGGAGCAAGCGCCACGAGTCCCAGCCGCGGGAGCCGAGCGCCGGATGCATCTTCAAGAACCCCCCGGGCAACTCGGCCGGCCGGCTGATCGAGGAGAGCGGGCTCAAGGGGACGAGGGTGGGGGGCGCCGAGGTCTCCACGGTCCATGCGAATTTCATGATCAACCGCGGCGATGCCACCAGCGCCGACATCCTCGAACTCGTCCGGCGCGTCCGGGCGGGCGTCCTCCAGGCCAAGGGCGTCGACCTCGAGCCTGAGGTCCTCCTCTACGGCCGCGAATGGAGGGACGTCCTGTGACCCGCCCGGTGATCGCCGTCTTCGCCGGCGGCACCTCGGCCGAGCACGAGGTGTCGACCGCCTCGGGAACGGCCTGCGCCCTGGCGCTCGCCCGCTCCTTCCCGACCCGCCTGTTTCCGATCACGGCCGATGCCCTGCCGCCCGGGTTTGACCCGGCGCGCCACGTGGTCTTCTCGACCCTCCATGGGACCTTTGGCGAGGACGGCGGGATGCAGCGGCTCCTCGACGGGGCCGGGGCCCACTACGGAGGCTGCGACGCGCCCTCGAGCGCGCTCACGATCGACAAGTCGGCCACCAAGCGCCGGGTCGCCGCCGCCGGCGTCGCGGTGGTGGAGGACCTGGTGTTCCCGGCTTCCGGCCGGCCGGAGCCTGCGGACGTCGTCCGCCGCCTCGGCCCGCGGCTGGTGCTCAAGCCCAACAACGAGGGCAGCAGCGTCGGGCTGCACATGGTCGACGGCCCGGCCGAGCTGGCGACGGCGCTGGCCGCGGTGACTTCGGGCCAGTGGATCATCGAGCGCCGGGTCGACGGCCGCGAGGTGTCGGTCGGCGTGCTCCGCGGGAAGGCCATGGGCGTCGTCGAGATCCGGCCGCATTCGGGCGTCTACGACTACGCCAGCAAGTACACCAAGGGAATGACCGAGTACCTCGCGCCGGCGCCGCTGGGCGACGCGCTGACGGCGACGGTGAAGGCGGCCGCCGAGGCGGCGTTCGCCGCCTGCGGCTGCCGCGACTATGGCCGCGTCGACTTCATGATATCTTCCAGCGGCCAGCCGTTTTTGCTCGAAATCAACCCATTGCCGGGCATGAAGGAAACCAGCCTGCTGCCGAAGAGCGCCCACTGCGCGGGACTGGATTTCACGGCCTTGGTGAGGGAGATGATCTTGCCCGCGGTGGAGCGCTTCCACTCGGGCGCGGCGTCGTCACATTCATGAGTCGAGACACCCATGCCTTGCCCGAGGCCCGGACCTGGAGGGAGATCCCCCAGGAGGTCGGACCGCGGGCGATGTCCGGGGAAGGGCGCCGCCGGCTCGTCATGCGGGCGATGCGCTTCACGATGGGTCTGCTGGCGATTGCGCTCGTGGGGCTGGCGGCCTGGGGCGCCTTCTCGGTGCTCCGCGAGAATCCCCCGGCGCTGCCGCTGGCCGCGAGGGCCGACCGGGTGCGGAGCCTCGTCCTCGCCACCGACGGCGTGCTCGACCAGAAATGGCTGGCCCGCACCCTCGCCATCCCGGCCGACGCCACGCTGATGGGCCTGGACCTCGGCAAGCTGCGGGAGCGGGTCATGGGCGACCCGCAGGTGAGTTCCGCCGCCATCGTCCGCAATTTTCCCGGGACGGTGAGCGTCAGCATCTCCGAGCGCTCGCCGGTGGCGCGCCTGATGGCCCAATCCGGCAGCGGGGCACCGCAGATGCTGCTGGTGGCGCGGGACGGCGAGGCCTTCGCCGGCACCGGCTACGACCCGGCGATGGTTTCCTCCCTCCCGTGGATCGACGGGGTCAGGCTCACCCGGACGCGCGGGAGGCTGGCGCCGATCGAAGGGATGAAGGCCGTGGCCGACCTGCTGGCGACGGCCAAGCTCGAGGCCGACAACCTCTACCGCCAGTGGCAGGTCGTGTCCCTGGCGCACCTTTCCTCGGACGGCGAGATCGAGGTGCTGACCAAGGACGGGATGAAGGTGACCTTTGGAGCCTCCGAGGACTACCTGCGCCAGATCGGGCGCCTCGACCTCCTGGTCGACGAGTCAAACGACCCGACCCGGCCCCTGCGCACGGTCAACCTTGCCCTCGGTTCCCAGGTGGCGGTCTCCTATGGGACGGCCGCCCCGATGCTGGGCGAGCCGGCGGCCGGCAGCCTTCCCGAGCCGGCCAAGCCGGCGGGGGCCGCCCCCGACTTCACCATCCATATCGACTCCCATCGTGAGCTCTAAGACCACCTTCATCGGCGCCGTCGAGATCGGCACGTCCAAGATCATCGCCCTGGTCGGCGAATATACCGGCCGGGAGGTGGTGATCATCGGGTGCGGCGAGTGCTCGGCGCGCGGCGTCATCAAGGGGTCGGTCGTCGACTACCGCGCCGCCACGGAGTGCACCCAGGCCGCCCTGGAGATCGCCGAGCGGGACGCGAACGAGCGGATCGACCACGTGTTCCTCGCCCAGACCGGCGGCCACCTCGACGGCTTCTACAACGAGGCGACGGTCAACGTGAAGGCGGCCGACAACATGATCGAGGCCGACGACATCCTCCGCGTCTGCGAGCTCGCCAAGTCGAAGGAGCTGCCGCTCGGCCGGATGGTGGTCCACAACATCCGCCGGCCCTTCCGGGTCGACGGCCGCCTGGTGCCGACCTCGCCGGAACACCTGGTCGGGCAGAAGCTCGAGGTCGGCTACTGGACCGTGCACGGCCAGGAGCAGCGCCTGGCCGACAACATCCACGTCATCCGCGGCTTCAACCTCGAGGTGCGCGAGCTCGTGATCTCGAGCCTCGCCTCGGGCCACATGGTCACCTCGATGGAGGAGCGCCAGAACGGGGTGCTCGCCATCGACATCGGCGCGGGCACGACCGACTACGTGCTCTACCGCAACGGGGCCCCGCACACCACCGGGGTGGTGGCGGTCGGCGGCGCCCACTTCACCAATGACCTCAGCATCGGGCTGCGGCTGACCGAGGTGCAGGCGGAGAAGCTGAAGCTGCGCTTCGGCCGCGCCCTCGTGCAGTCGCGCGACCGCAACGAGAAGGTGTGGCTGGACGGCAATTTCTCGATCGGCGACCGCCAGTTTCCCCGGCAGGCGATCGAGACGATCACGGCGGCCCGGGCCTGGGAGCTCCTGGAGGTCGTCCGCAAGCGCCTGGGCCAGTCGTTCGCCCCGGAGTCGTGCGCCGGGGGCGTGGTGCTCACCGGCGGCGGGGCCAAGCTGCCGGCGCTGGCGGAATGCGCCGCCCAGGTCTTCAGCGCCCCGGCCCGCCTCGGCGAGGCCCCGGCCTACATCAGCGAGAATCTCCGCGACCCGGGGTTCCACACCGCGCTGGGCACGCTCTACTACGGCGTCAACGCTCTCAGCGAGCGCTCGCTGGCCGGCCGCCGCAAGGGCACCTTCCTGCGCAACGTCAGCCGCCTTTTCGCCTCGACGTGAATCCCAACGAACTCCCCCTCGAACACCAGGTCCTGACCGACCGCAACGTCGCCATCAAGCTGGTGGGGGTCGGCGGGGCCGGCACCAATGCCGTCGACCGCCTGAAGATGGAAAACCTGGAACGCCTCCAGCTGGCGGTCGTCAACACCGATAACCAGGCGCTTTCCAGCTCGCCGGTCCAGGAGAAGGTCCTGATCGGCATGGGGGTCACCCGCGGCCTGGGCGCCGGCGGCGACCCCGAGCTCGGGCGCGAGGCGGCGGAGGACGACCGCGAGAAGCTCTCTGCCGTGGTCAAGGGCTGCGACCTCGTCTTCATCGTCGCCGGCATGGGCGGGGGGACCGGCGGCGGGGCCTCGCCGATCATGGCCGAGATCGCCGCCGAGCAGGGCGCGCTGGTCATCGCCTTCGTGACCCTTCCCTTCAGCTTCGAGGGCGGCCGCCGCCTGAAGCAGGCGGAGGAGGGCCTGGCCGCGCTGCGGAAGGCCTGCGACGCGGTGATCCCGCTGCCGAACGACATCCTCCTGCAGGAGGCGGCGGACAACGAGACCGTGCTCGATTCCTTTGCCCGCGCCGACGAGTGGATCGGGCGCGGGGTGAAGGCGATCTGGTCGATGCTCTCGAAGACCGGGCTGATCAACGTGGACTTCGCGACGCTGCGCCAGGCGTTCCAGCACCGCGGCGCCAAGACGCTCTTCGGGCTGGCCGAGGGCGCGGGCGACCAGGCGGCCGCCGAGGCGATCGCGAGCCTCAAGCTCTGCCCGCTGCTGCACACGCCCGAGTTCTCCCGCAAGGCCGACCGGCTGCTGGTCAACATCACCGGCGGCACCGACCTGACCCTGCCGAAGGTGAATGAGATCATGACCGCGATCACCGAGCAGTTCGGCCGGGACTCGCATGTCATCATGGGAGCCGTGATCGACGAGGGCATGCAGGGCCGGGTCGAGATCTCGGTGATCGGGGCAAGCGACATGGGCACCCGGGGGGTCATGGCCCGCCGGCCGGTGCCCGTCCGTCCGCGTCCGACGCCCGTCCGCCCGGAGGAGCCCGCGGGGCGGACCGGCCCGCCCGCTCGCCCGGAACTGGCGCCGGCGACGGCGCTCCCGGAGCTGGCGCTCGCCCCGGGGCCGAAGCCCACCCAGGAGGAGTTCGGCTTCGGCGAGGTCGAGAGCCGCGGGCAGTTCGAGCGCACTGACCGGAACCTCTTTGACGGCCAGGACTTGGACGTGCCGACCTACCTGCGGAAGGGCATCAAGATCGCGATTTGATCCCGGGCCGCTTTTCGGTAGCATCGGGCCTATGTTTGTCGATGAATGCGTGGTAAAGGTGGCGGCCGGGGACGGCGGCCGCGGGTGTATCTCGTTCCGCCGCGAGAAATATGAGCCTTGGGGCGGCCCCAACGGCGGCGACGGCGGGGCCGGAGGGGACGTCGTGCTCCTCGGCTCGCACGACACCAACAACTTGGTGGACTTCAAGTTCCAGCCGCACTGGAAGGGCGAGCGGGGCGAGCACGGCCTGGGCAAGGACTGCAACGGCCGGGAGGGCAAGGACGCGGTGCTGCGCCTGCCGCTCGGCACCGTGGTGACCGACCGGGCGACGGACCGGGTCGTCGCGGAGATCGTGGTCGACGGCCAGCGGGTGGTCCTCTGCAAGGGGGGCAACGGGGGGTGGGGCAATACCCATTTCAAGACCTCCACCAACCGGGCTCCCAGCCGCGCGAACCCCGGCCAGGAGGGCGAGCGCGGGGAGTTCCGGCTCGTGCTCAAGTCCATCGCCGACGTCGGCCTGGTCGGCTTCCCCAACGCCGGCAAGTCATCGCTCACCAATGCGATCACCAAGGCCCACCCGAAGACGGCCGCCTATCCTTTCACGACCCTGCATCCGCAGATTGGCGTGATCGAATTCAAGGACGAGATCCACGGCGACCGCCGGCTCCTGCTGGCCGACATCCCCGGCCTGATCGAGGGGGCGAGCGAGAACCGGGGCCTCGGCCACCGGTTCCTGCGCCACGTGGAGCGCTGCGCCCTGCTCCTCATCATCGTCGACATGGCCGGCAACGACGGGCGCGACCCCCGGGGGGACTACCGCCAGCTGCTGAACGAGCTCAAGCTCTACGACCCGGCGCTGCTCAAGAAGCCGCGCCTGGTGGCGGCGAACAAGATGGACCTGGCGGCGGCCAAGGAGAACCTCCGGGTATTCAAGCGGAAGTACAAGGTGGACGTGGTCGGGATCTCCTGCCTGGAGGGCCTGGGCCTCGACCGACTGAAGAACGAGCTCCTCAAGCGGGTCACCGCGCTGCGCAGGAAGGAAAAGGTGTCGCCAGCGGCCGCCGCTTAACGCAAGATATTCGCCGTGCCTTCTGGATCCTTCATGTCCCCGGAAAACCGTTCGCTGATGATGCGTGCGAACCGCCTGCTCGGCGCGGGGTTGGTGGAGCATAACCTCGTGAAGATAGAGGACTTGGAGAAGGCGAATGAGCGCCTCCTCGAGATCATCGCCGCCAACCAGGCCCGGCAGGCGACCGTGCTCGGCGTCCTGGCGTATGAGCTTCGGGTGATCCGCGAGGAGGATGTCCTGCAGCACCTGGTGGAGTCCGAGGGGCTCGGCTTGGTCGACCTGCGGGGCTACGAGCCGCCGGAGGAGACCCGCAAGAACCTGGACCTTGACGCCTGCTGGGCGACCTGGTCGGTGCCCTTCGACCAGGAGGAGGATTTCACCTTCATTGCCTCGGCCTACTACCTGAGCCCGGCCGTCCGCACCTACTGGGAGAAGAAGTTTGACGGCCCGCTGCTCTGGTTCGGCACCACCCTGGAGGGCATCGCCGAGCACCTGGACCGCTTGGGCGGCCCCAACGGCTCGCGGGCGCCCTTCACGGCCGGCCAGCCCGCTTCGGCCCCCGGGGCCGCGCCCACGCCCGCTCCGGCCGGCGCCGGCCGCTCCTAAGCCCCTTTTTCCATGGCCCTCGGCAAAGTCCAGTCCCTCATCATCGCGAAGCTGATCGCCATGGGCCGGCTGACCGCGGACCAGCGCGACGCCATCGCGGCGCGGCCGCAGGACCTGAACGGCGACGCCCTGGACCGCCTGCTGCAGGAGGACTACAAGGTCACGGCGTTCCAATGCCTCGTGGCCAAGGGCCGCGCGCTGGGCCTCGCGCCGTTCAACGTCGCCCGGTACAAGGTGGCGCCGGCGACCTTCGAGCGGATCCCGCAGGAGTTCTGCGCCGAGAACCTGGTGCTGCCGGTGGGCCAGGTGGGCGACCTGCTGCTGGTCGCCTTCGCCAACCCTTTCGAGGTCACCCTCCCGGCCAAGATCCAGGAGATGACCGGCAAGCGGGTGGTGCGCCTCCTCGCGCGCGAGAAGGACATCAAGGACAAGTTCAGCAAGGGCGACCGCTCCTCCGGCTTCGACGACGTCGTCCAGAAGATCGGCGCCGAGTACGGCACCGAGGAAGAGGCCGAGATCTCGATCGGCGACGACGTCAGCGAGGAGTCGGGCCCGATCATCCAACTCGGCAACCGGATCATCGAGGACGCCTACTTTGCGGGCTCGAGCGACATCCACATCGAGCCGCAGGAGAAGGACGTGATCGTGCGGTACCGGGTGGACGGCATGTGCCAGGAAAAGCTGCGGCTGCCGGTGAAGGTCGGGCCGGCCCTGGTGGCCCGCCTGAAGATCATGTGCAACCTGGACATCTCCGAGCGCCGGCTCCCCCAGGACGGCCGCATCGTGTTCAAGCAGTACACGAAGAAGAACCTCGACCTCGACCTGCGCGTCTCGACCGCCCCGCTGAACCACGGTGAGGGCGTCGTCATGCGTATCCTCGACAAGCAGAAGAGCACGCTGCCCCTCACCTCGCTGGGCTTCAGCGAGGAGAACCTGGCCAAGTACCGCGACTGCATCCGCCAGCCCTACGGGATGATCCTGCACTGCGGGCCCACCGGCTCGGGCAAGTCGATGACCCTCTACTCGGCGCTGAACGAGATCAACACTCCCGACATCGTCATCCGCACCGCCGAGGACCCGATCGAGTACACGCTGCCCGGGATCAACCAGATGCAGATGCACCGGCAGATCGGCCTGACGTTTGCGACCGCGCTGCGCGCCTTCCTCCGCCAGGATCCGGACATCATCCTGGTGGGTGAGATCCGCGACCTCGAGACCGCGGAGATCGCCGTCGAGGCGGCGCTCACCGGCCACCTCCTCATCTCCACCCTCCACACCAACGACGCGCCGTCGACGATTGCGCGCCTCACCGACATGGACATCGAGCCGTTCATGATCTCCTCGTCGATCCTCTGTGTCTGCGCCCAGCGCCTGATGCGCCGGGTCTGCAAGCAGTGCCGGGTGCAGTACGAGCCCAAGGGCCGCGAAAAGGAGATCCTGGACAAGGCGATCGGCTGGAGCGGCAACATCTACAAGCACAACCCCAAGGGCTGCCCCAAGTGCAACAGCAGCGGGTACCGCGGCCGGGTGGGCATCCACGAGCTGATGGTGACCAACGAGGCCCTGATCGAGGGCATCAACAAGAAGCTGGAGACGGCCGAGCTGAAGAAGATCGCTGTCCGCGGCGGCATGAAGACCCTGCACCAGGACAGCCTGCTGAAGGTGAAGGAGGGCCTCTCCACGATGGAGGAGGCGATCTCCACGGTTCCGCCCGACTTGTGATGAACCGCCGGCTGGTCGGGGTCGCGGCGGCGCTGGCTTTGGCCGGCTGCCGCGCCAAGGAGATCAGCCCGCACGACCGCGAGCTGGCGGCCAACGACCTCAGCGAGGCCCAGTTCGCGCTCACGCTGAAGGACTGGCCGCGGGCCGAGGGCCTCTTCACCCACGCCGCCGGGCTCTGCCCGGACGACGGGAACATCTGGGAGAACCTCGGCATCGTCCGCATGCGCGAGCAGAACCCGAAGGCCGCGCGCGCCGCCTACGAGTCGGCGGTGGCGGCGTTCAAGGCCGCCTACAAGCGCAAGCCCGAGGATTCGAACCCGCTCCTCGGCGCGGCGGCGGTCCTGGTGATCCTTGGCCATGCGGACGACGCCCGCGTCCTGGTGAACGAAGCCGCGGCCCACCATCCGGATGACCGCCGCCTGCGCGCCTTCGTCGAGGCCAACGGCGTGGACAAGCTGGTGGCGCGCCCGGGCTTGAAGGACATCTCGCCCTGAGGTTGGTCTGCGACTTTGTCATCGCGAGCCGCCCGCAGCGGTAGGCGGCGATAGAATAAAGCTGTTTCCTGCGAGCGGATGCTCTGACCAGCGGCTACAAGAACACCCGCGGTGCGCGCCTCATCGGTATTCGGCCGAACTGGGCAACCGCCGCGGGCGGCGGCGATGGTAGCTTGCTCGGTTTACGGTCTGGCGTCGCTCTGGTTAGGAATCTATGGCACCAGCCGGGTGCCGAGTCCCAGGCGAAAGCCAACGTGCGCCGTAGCTGACAACTCCCGCTGTGGCTTACCTCTTGGTTCGGCGAAACAAGGGGCGAGTTAATCTTGACCCCTTGTTGAGTATCACTTAAGTATCACTCATGAAAACGGAACTCGTTACTACTCTGAAACGACGGGCTACGGAGATTATCGCTGAACTGCAGAGGGAGCGCGACCCGATCCTAATCACGCAACACGGAAAGCCGGCGGCATATTTGGTAGACGTTGCCTCTTACGATGAACTCAATCGTCGACTTTCTGTCGTCGAGGGGATCGCGTTAGGGGAGCAGGCCGTCCGAGAGGGACGGGTTTTCACTCAAGTGGAGGCGAAGCGCCGCCTCTCGAAATGGCTAAAGTAGTATGGTCAGCGCCGGCGCTATCTCAGCTTGAGGCGATCATCGAATTTATTGCCCTCGATAAGCCTGAGGCGGCCGAAGCGGTTGCCTCCAGAATCATTGTCGCGACTGATCATTTGGAGCGGTTCCTGAAATTGGGGCGACCGATAAGGGAATTTGGCCATAGGAACTATCGCCAGGTTTGGATTAAACCAGTGTGGCTATATTATCGTATCGAAAATGCAGACGTGTATATCCTCCACGTCCGAAGAGCTGAAAAGCCACTACGGATTGAGGACCTTATTGCTGACGACAGATGATCGCGCCGAACCAGTCACCGAGCCGACGTTTTCCTCAGGCGCGTCTCGTGCGCGGCGTGAGCCGCGCCATCGTTAACGCGGATCCCTTCAACGTTGGCGCGGACGCCTGGTCACCATGGTTAGTATCCGCCCAAACAATCCTACGCCGGAGTCCGTGGCAGGGCCCCTCACCGCCGCCCTAAGGTTGACGGCTCGCCGGAGGCGGAGCCGAGCAGCCGCCGCGGGCGGCGGCGATGGTTGCTTGCTCGGTTTACGGTCTGGCGTCGCTCTGGTTAAGAATCGGTGGCACCAGCCGGGTGCCGAGTCCCAGGCGCAAGCCAACGTGCGCCGTAGCCGACAACTCCCGTTGTCACGCCAGCTACTGTGCTGCCGGCGCGCCAACAGTCGTTGCGGCTAACCTCTTAGTTGATCTAGGCAGCTCCAAGGCCAATGAAGATCCTATACTCCGAGCGGAAAATGATGTCTAACCAACTCCTGAGCACATCCGATCCAAAGAAATCAGGCGGCCCTGAGGTGGGCTGCGAGCGATGCCTCCCCCAGTCACCACCGATGAACGCATCCATTTCGAGACTCGAAGCCAGCGCGGAGAACCTTGTGAGTTTACACTCCTAGGTGGCCCGTGCTCCCGGCTTGGACCCAGTTCGCCAAGGTGGCGGTCGCTCACCTTCTGGCCGTCGCCAGTCCCGGGCCGGACTTTGCGATGGTCGTCCGCCAGAGCTTGGCCCACGGCCGGCGAGCCGGGATCTGGACGAGCCTTGGGATCGCGAGCGCGCTCCTCGTCCACATAACTGCGGCCCTCCTGGGGATCGCCCTTCTCCTCCGCACCTATCCGGTGGCGTTCACGGCGGCTAAGTTTGTCGGCGCTGGTTATCTTGCCTGGATCGGCGCCCGCGCGCTCTTCGGTCGGCCCCAGGTCGAAATGGCGGCTCCGCCGGCGGGGAGCGAAGCCGCCTTGGGGCGCCCGGGCGCGCCTGCGGCCGCCTCCGCCTGGACCACGGGCTTCATCACCAATGTGACTAACCCCAAGGTCGTGCTCTTCATGGCCGCGATCTTCACTTCGCTCATCGATCCGGCGACGCCGCGCCTGATCGAGGCGGGCTACGGGCTGTGGATGGTGGCGGTGAACATCGCCTGGTTCACGCTCGTGGCATATGTCTTCACCCGCGCGCCGATCCGGCGGGCCTTTCTGCGGGCCGGGGTCTGGATCGACCGGGCGATGGGGCTCCTCTTCCTGGCCTTCGCGGCCGCCCTGGCCCTGGCGTCGCTGCGCTAGGCGTAGACGCCGCCGCCGAGGAGCCGCGTGCCGTCATAAAGGGCGAGGACCTGGCCGGCCGCCAGCGCGCGCTGCGGGTGCCGGAAGCGGACCACGGCCGTGCCTCCCGGGCCGGGCTCGAAGTGCAGGGGGACCCGCGGGTCGCGGTAGCGGACCCGGCCCTCCAGCGGCGCCGGGGCCGTCACCGGAGTGCCCGTCCAGCTGAGGGAATGGACCCGGACCTCGGACTGGAACAGCCCGGGGGCCGCGGGCCCGTCGAAGGCGACCAGCAGGGCGTTGTCCGCCGCCCGCTTTCCCACCACGACGTAGCGCTCGTGCTCGGCGTTGGAGGGCACGCCGATCCCCTTGCGCTGCCCGAGAGTGTAATAGTGGAGGCCGCGGTGCCGCCCGAGTTCCCGGCCGTCGGCGGCGTGGAGGATCGGCCCGGGCTGGTCGGGAACGTAGGCCCGCAGGAAGTCCTCCATCCGGACCTCGCCGATGAAGCAGATCCCCTGGCTGTCCGGCTTGTCCGCGGTGGCCAGGCCGGCGTCGCGGGCGATCCGGCGCAGCTCCGGCTTCTGCAGGCCGCCGACCGGGAAGCGGGCGTCGCGGAGCTGGTCCGGCTGCAGCAGGGCGAGGAAGTAGCTCTGGTCCTTGTTCGGGTCGGCGCCCTCGAGGAGAGCCACGCCGCCGGCCGGATCCTCGGTGCGGCGCGCATAGTGGCCGGTCGCGACCGCGGCGAAGCCCTGCGCCCGCGCCCACGCGCGGAAGACCCCGAACTTGATCTCGCGGTTGCACATGATGTCGGGGTTGGGAGTCAGGCCGCCGCGGTAGCCTTCCAACAGGTAGTCGACCACCTTGGCGCGGTAGTCGCGCATCAGGTTCACCACCTCGAAGGGGACGCCGATCTGGTCGGCCACCCGGCGTGCGTCCTCGATGTCCTGCAGCCACGGGCAGTCGCCGATGACGCCATCCTCGTTGATCCAGTTCTTCATGTACGCCGCGGTCACGTCATGGCCGGCGCGCCGGAGCAGGAGGGCGGCGACGGAGCTGTCGACGCCGCCCGACAGGGCGACCAGGATGCGTTCGCGCGAGGACACCTCCCGACCACGATCCGGCCCGCCGTCCCTGTCAACCCCGGTCAGATGACCGGTTCGTCGTCGTCGGCCTCGGGGGGCGCGGCGGCCCCGGCCGCGACCGCCGTGACGGCCTCGGCCAGGGCCGGGTCGTCGCCGGCGGGGAAGGGGAAGGTCTTGATGAACTCCGAGTACTCGAGCAGCTCGTAGCGGCCGTCCCAGTGCTCGACCACGGCGGTCAGCGACTCGATCCAGTCCCCGGAATTGAGGTAGTGGATGTCGCCCAGCATCTTGTCGGCCGGGGTGTGAATGTGCCCGCACATGACGCCGGTGCAGCCGCGGGCGCGTGCCAGCTCGGCGATGTGGTCCTCGAAGTTGGAGACGTGGCTCACCGCCGACTTGACCCGGGCCTTGATCGCCCGGCTGAGGGACCAGTACTCGAGGCCGCGCCACCGCCGCCAGGCGTTGTAGGCGCGGTTGATCGCCAACAGCGCCTGGTAGCCCCAGTCGCCGAGGTGGGCGAGAAAGACGAAGTTCTTCGTCACGGTGTCGAACACGTCCCCATGGAGCACGAGGTAGCGGCCCTTGACCCCCGCATGCACGAACTCGTCCACGATGGCCAGGTTCTCGAACTCCAGCGGCAGGAACTTGGCGAGGATGTCGTCGTGGTTGCCGCGCAGGTAGATGACCTGGGTGTCGCGCTTCTCCAGCATCTTTAGGACGATGCGGATGAAGTGGGTGTGGGCCTTGGTCCACTGGCCGCGGCGCTTCAGCTGCCAGCCGTCGATGATGTCGCCGTTCAGGATCAGCTTCTCGCAGCGGACATGCCGGAGGAAGTGGTTCACCTCGGCGACCTTCGAATCGGTGGTCCCGAGATGGATGTCCGAGAGAACCACGGTGCGGACGCGCAGTTTCTTCATGGAATCTGCAGGGCGAAGCCCGGGCGGGAGCCCACGGAGGTCCGGGCGAGGACTGTGCATCCGGCCGGGACCACCATCCGCAGGCTGCGGGGCTGCACCTTCACCTCGAGCTCGGCGGCGGCCATGTGGGTCTCGCCGTCGGTGTGCACGACACCCGCGGCGTCGCGCTCGATCAGGAAGCGCGGGCCGTTGATCCGCAGGACGCTCGGGCTCTGGTCGACCGAGCCGAGGAAGAGCCGCGCCCCCAGGCGGACGGCCCCGAGGAGGCCGACCGGCCGCACCGCCACCAGGTCAAGGACGCCGTCGTCGACCCGGGCGTGGGGCGCGATCCGGGCGTTGTTGCCGTACTGGTCGGAGTTGGCCACGGCGACGAGCAGCACGTCGATTGCCTCCTTGCGGCTCCCGCAGGTGATCCGGCAGCGCTCGGTCCGCCGCCCAACGAACGCGGCCAGCGCGGTCCAGGCATAGGCCGGCAGGCCCCGCTTGGTCAGGCCGTTGAAGCGCCGGGCCACGTCGGCGTCGAGGCCGAGACCCATCGCGTTCACGAACAGGAGGCCGTTGAGCAGACCCGTGTCGAGCTCGGCCACCCGCGCGCCCGGCGCGACCGCCAGTTCCAGCGCCTCCGGGATCGCCTTGGGCAGGCCGAGGTGGAGGGCGAGGCCGTTGCCCGAGCCGCAGGGCACCAGCCCCAGGACGGCCGGGGCGTGGACCAGCGCCTGCGCGACCTCGTTCAGGGTGCCGTCGCCCCCCACCGCCACGACGCGGCCGTAGCCGTCGGCGACGGCCGCGCGGGCGAGTTCGGTGGCGTGGCCCGGCCCCTCGGTGCAGACCAGGTCGGTGCCATTGCCGGTGCGGGAAACATAGTCACGGAGCAGCGGCAGGATCCCGGCGTTGCGGCGTTCGCGCCCGGAGCGCGGGTTGAAGATCAGCTTGAGCTTCATGGCGGCGTGGTCACCAGGCCGGGGTCGGGCTGGGCGGAGCGGGCGGCCACCTGGGCGAGCACCTCGCGGGCCACGGTCCGCCCGGCGTCGGGGCGGGCCATCGGCTGAAGCGCGGCCTCCCAGGCGGCCCAGCCCCGGCCGCGGTCGGCGAAGGCCTGGCGGAGCGTGTCGATCACCGCCTCAGGCGTCGTGGCCAGGGCGCCGGCGCCGTGGCGCAGGAGGAGCTCGCAGTTGCCCTCCTCCTGTCCGGGTACCACCTGGTTGACGATCATGGGGCAACGGGCGGCCACTGCCTCCTGGGTCGTGGCGCCGCCGGCCTTGCTCACGACCACGTGGTGGGACATCAGCAGGGCCGGGATCTGGTCGGTCCAGCCGAGGATTTCCGCCCGGCGGCCGCGCCCGGCGGCCGCGGCGAGGAGGGTCTGGCGGAGCGCCTCGTCGCGGCCGACGGTGCAGGTGACTTCCCACTCGCCCTGCGCGAGCAAGAGGCGGGCCGTCGCTTCCGCGTTCCGCGTCCCGGAGTTAATGATGTAGAGGATGCGCGGGGCGGCTCCCGAGGCAAGGTCGGGGCGGGTGACGACCCCCGCGTTCTGGCGGAAGAACGGCGTCACCGGGAATCCCGACACGTGGAGGCGGCGGGGGTCGACCCCGGCGGCGCGCATCACCTCATTGGTGTCCTCGTTCGGCACAAACCAGCCGTCGCAGCCCGGCCGCCACCAGATCGAGTTAACGCTGATCGAGTCGGTGACGATGTTGAAATGCGGCGCGGCCAACCGGCCCCGCCGGGCCAGGTCCCCGAGCAGGATGGCGTAGGCCGGGAAGGAGCTGCACACCGCCGCCGGCTGCTCGCGCGCGAGCACCCGCGCGAGCTCGCGTGCCTGCGCCCCCATGAAGAGGCGGCAGGCCTGCATGAACCACGGGCGGTCCATGAGGGCGTACAGCAGGCGCCAGAGGCGCGGGGTGCCGTTGATGGCGGCGAGGTAGGTGCGGCGGACCAGCTCGTTGAGGCGCGGCCGGGCCTCGGCGAAGATGTCGACCACGACGGCCGTGCCGGGGGCCTCCTCGTTGAAGGCGGTGGCGAGCGCGCGAGCGGCGGCGTTGTGGCCCTCGCCGTAGGCGGCCGTCAGGATGAGGATTCGCGGCATGGGTCAGGCAAGGGCGGCGGCCGGCGCCGCCCGGAAGGGGAGGCGGCCGGCCGCCTCCTCCAGATTCGCCTCGAAGCCCTCGATCACGGTCTCCCAAGACTGGGCCTCGACGGCTGCGCGCCCGGCGGTCCGCAGGCGGGCGCGCAGCCCGGCGTCGGTCGCCAGGCGGACGCCCGCGGCCACCAGGGCCGGCGGGTCCGCGCAGGGC
>Ga0302314_10002864_pt1 | contig 32003 bp, 23 predicted proteins | sample III_Palsa_N2_3_FD_200533 | JGI IMG/M metagenome (GOLD analysis project Ga0302314, IMG submission 200533) | Peat permafrost microbial communities from Stordalen Mire near Abisko, Sweden - III_Palsa_N2_3 | ecosystem: Environmental > Terrestrial > Soil > Palsa > Peat permafrost | place: Sweden... | reverse complement strand
GGGTCGCCGCCCTGATCGTTGCTGGCCCACTGCCAGATACCAACGCCCTCGGCACAATGCCGGGCCGCGGCATCCATCGATAGCCACTGCGGGGACGGATGCTTGCCTGCGATCACGACGTTCACGTAGTGGCGGCTGCGCAGGCAGTGGTCCATCACCGACAGCAGGCAATTGGCATCCGGCGGCAGGTAGACCCGTACGATTTGCGCTTTCTTGTTGACGACGTGGTCAATGAAGCCCGGATCCTGATGTGTGAACCCATTGTGATCCTGGCGCCAGACGTGCGATGACAGCAGGTAGTTCAACGAGGCGATCTTGCGCCGCCATGCCAGTCCGGAGGTGACCTTCAGCCATTTGGCGTGCTGGTTGAACATCGAATCGACGATGTGGATGAAGGCTTCGTAGCAATTGAAGAGTCCATGCCGCCCGGTGAGCAGATACCCCTCCAGCCAGCCTTCGCACTGATGCTCGCTGAGCATCTCCATGACGCGTCCGGTGGGCGCCAGGAATTCATCGTTCGCGACGGTGGCGGCGTCCCACTGGCGGCTGGTCACTTCGAACACCGCCTCCAGTCCGTTGGACAGCGTCTCGTCCGGCCCGAAGAGGCGGAAGTTACGTTGCTCCAGGTTCAGTTTGATCACATCGCGCAGGAAAGGTCCCAGGACATGCGTGTCGCCGATACCGCCCGCCCCGGGCTCGGGCACGGCGGCCGCGTAGTCGCGAAAGTCCGGCATGCGCAGATCCCGCAGCAATATGCCACCGTTGGCATGGGGATTTGCGCCCATGCGCCGCGCGCCTTGAGGCGCCAGTGCCGCCAGTTCCGGCCGCAGCCGGCCGCGCTCATCAAATAGTTCCTGCGGCCGGTAGCTCTTCATCCAGCTTTCAAGCTGCGCCAGATGCGCCGGATGCGCGGCATCCACCAACAGCGGCACCTGGTGCGCGCGGAAGGTGCCTTCGATCTGCAGCCCGTCGACCATCTTGGGTCCGGTCCAGCCCTTGGGCGACCGTAGCACGATCATCGGCCAGCGCGGCCGCGCGGGATCATTGTGCGCGCGCGCATTGCTCTGGATGCGCCGGATATCCTCGATCGCGCGATCGAGACAGGCGGCCATCGCCTGGTGCATCAGCTCGGGTTCATGACCCTCGACGAAATACGGCACCCAGCCGCAGCCGCGCATGACCTGTTCCAGCTCTTCACGCTCCATGCGCGCGAACACGGTCGGATTGGCGATCTTGTATCCGTTCAGGTGCAGAATCGGCAGCACCGCGCCGTCCGTGACCGGATCCAGGAACTTGTTGGAATGCCACGCCGTGGCCAGCGGTCCGGTCTCGGCCTCGCCGTCGCCGACCACGCAGCCGACGATCAGCTCGGGGTTGTCCAGCACGGCTCCGAACGAGTGACTGAGCGAATAGCCGAGCTCCCCGCCTTCATGGATCGAGCCCGGGCACTCGGGCGATACGTGACTGGGAATACCGCCGGGAAATGAAAACTGAAGGAACAGCTTGCGCAGTCCGGCCTCATCCTGGCTGATGTCGGGGTAGATCTCGCTGTAAGTGCCCTCAAGATAGGTGTTGGCCACGAGCGCCGGTCCACCGTGCCCCGGACCGGACACGTAGATCATGTTCAGGTCATATTTGCCGATGATCCGATTCAGATGCACATAGATAAAATTCTGTCCCGGGGTCGTGCCCCAGTGACCCAGCAGCATGTGTTTGACATCTTCAAGCGTCAGCGGCCGCTTTAGCAGCGGATTGTCATAGAGGTAGATCTGACCGACCGCCAGGTAGTTGGCCGCACGCCAATAGGCGTTCATCCGCGTCAGTAGTTCATCCGCCAACGGCTGTGACGCCTGGGGCGAAAATTCGTCGGCCATCGCGGGGTTCCTTGATTTTTGGACAATATTTGGGCGCGCAGCAGTCGCCGCTACCGCATAGATTAGACGCCCGAAAGATGACCGTCTGTACGCAACCGTACTTACGGGATCATCTCTGCCACAGAATGCGGCCGGCTTCCAGCGGCACTGCAACGCCGTCGAAGCGTGCAATCACCCGCGGCGTATAGTCGGTTGCTGGCCGCTTGCCCGTTACGGTGCAGCCATAGACGTAGGCGCCACCGATCGCCGCCGCCGGCGCCCGGGTCATCGGCTGTCGCAAGGCAGGTTCTTTGCCTGCCGCATCGGCATACAGTTCAACGGCCACACTATCCGGCGCAAGTCCGGCCAGCGTGAGCTCGATCTCGAACGCATGCCCCTGCGCGCTCGATTCGACCTTGAGCTCGCCGAAGCGCAGCGAATTCCAGTGCTGCTCCAGCTGGTGCCGCCAGTCGACGATCTGCCGGGCTTTGCCGCCCTGCTGCGCGAGTCGCTCGCGGTACAGGCCGCAGGCAGGCAGGTAGCATTGTTCGGTGTACTCGCGCACCGCGCGCAGACTGGAGAAGATCGGCGTCAGGCGCGCCATGCTCTCGCGCATGCGGGCCACCCAGGCGCTCGGGATGCCGGCGGCATCGCGTGCATAGAACCCGGGGATCACTTCACGCTCCAGAACATCGTACAGCGCCGCCGCGTCGGCCCGGTCCCACGCCGGATCATCGTCGTGCTCCTGTCCGTCGCCGATGGCCCAACCGACCTCGGGCCCATAGGCTTCCGCCCACCAGCCATCGAGCGTGGATAGATTCACCCCGCCGTTCACCAGCACTTTCATGCCGCTGGTTCCACAGGCTTCCCATGGTCGGCGCGGGGTGTTGAGCCAGACGTCAACGCCCTGCACCAGTTGTTCCGTGAGCAGCAGATCGTAGTCACTGAGGAAGATGACACGCGCCCGCACCTCGGGGCGGCGGATGAACTGCGTCCACTGGCGGATCAGATCCTGGCCACTCTGGTCGGCGGGATGCGCCTTGCCGGCCAGAATCAACTGCACCGGGCGCTTCCCATCGCTCAACAGGCGCACCAGGCGTGCCGGGTCGTGCAGCAGCAGATTGGGTCGCTTATAGGTGGCGAAGCGGCGCGCGAATCCGATCGTCAACACGTTCGGATCAAGCACGTGCCGCGCCCGCTCGACGGCGTCGGGCGCTTCACCGCCAGCGGCCCACTGGCGTGACAATCGGCCGCGGGCGTAGTTGACCAGCGTCTCGCGGCTGCTATTGCGGTAGCTCCACAGCTGGCCATCGCTGAGGCGGCGAATGAGGTCGGGGTCGGCTACACCCGGGGCGCGCCAGCGATCCTTGCCGCAGGCGCCGGTCCAGAGTCGATCGGCGGCAGCCGAATCCCAGGACGGTGTATGCACCCCGTTGGTGACCGAGCGCACCGGTACTTCCGCTTCCGGCCAACCGGGGAACAGGGCGCCGAAGATGTGGCGGCTGACAGCGCCGTGCAGGCGGCTTACCCCGTTGATCGCACCGCTGCCGCGGATCGCCAGGTACGCCATGTTGAAGCTCTCCGACCGATCCTGCGGATCGCGGCGGCCGAGCGCGAGCAATTCATCGATCGTGAGGCCGAGCCTGCGCTGCGCGTACCGGCCCAGGTATTGCGCGATCAGGGCGGGAGCAAACCGGTCAAAGCCGGCGGCGACGGCAGTGTGGGTGGTGAACAGATTGCCTACGCGAGTCGCCGCCAGGGCGATTTCGAAAGATTGCCCGGTCTGTTGCATCAGGCTTGCGGCACGCTCCAGCACCGCGAAAGCCGCGTGGCCTTCATTCAGATGGCACACGTCCGGCTGCAAGCCGAGCGCGGCCAGCAAACGCCAGCCCCCGATCCCCAGCAGCAACTCCTGCTGCAGCCGCACTTCCGGGCCGCCGCCGTAGAGCTCACTGGTGATGCCGCGCCAGGCCGGGAAGTTCGCGGCATCGTTGCTGTCGAGCAGATACAGCTCGACGCGGCCGATTTGCACCCGCCAGGCGCGCAGCCACAGCGAATAGCCCGGCAGGGCGATCTCGATGCGCAGCCACTCGCCATCCGGCCCGCGTAACGGGCTGATCGGCAGCTGCCCCGGGTCGTTGTAGGGGAACAGCGCCTGCTGCGCACCGTCCTTGTCGAGCACCTGACGGAAGTAGCCCTGCTGGTAGAGCAGTCCTATACCCACCACTGGCACCCCCAGGTCGCTGGCCGCTTTGAGCTGGTCTCCGGCCACATTGCCGAGTCCGCCGGAGTAGATCGGCAGCGCCTCGCTGAGCATGAATTCCATGCTGAAGTAGGCCACGCAGGTCAACGGCGATTGCGGATAGCTGAGCTGAAACCACCCTGGGGTGTCGAGCGCTTGCCGGCGCGTTCGCACCAGCGTGTCGAGCTTGTCGCGAAATTGGGCATCGGCGCACATGCGCTGCAGCCGTTGGCGCGACACTGTCTGCAGCACGACCCAGGGGTTGTGCGTGAGTTCCCACAGCGCGGGATCGAGCTGCTGCCACAGGTCGTCGCCCGCGTGATTCCACGACCAGCGCAAATCCAGTGCCAGCTCCGCCAGCGAGTCGAAACCGTCGATGCCCGTGGGCAGCGTGCGCGCGCTAGTGGTCATGGTCGATGCGCTGGCGCTTCATTGCGGGGCGGCCAGCGCCTCGCCGACGATCGCCTGCGCCTCCGCCAGGATGCGTTGCAGATGATCCGCGCCGCGAAAACTCTCGGCATAGACCTTGTAGATGTCCTCGGTTCCCGACGGGCGCGCCGCGAACCATCCATGAGCGGCGATGACCTTCAGTCCGCCGATCGATGCGCCGTTACCCGGCGCCTGAGTGAGAATATTCTCGATCGGCTCGCCGGCCAGTTGCTGCGATTTCACGCGTTGCGGCGAGAGCTTCGCCAGCAGCGCCTTCTGCGCGGGGGTCGCCTGCGCGTCGACACGATCGTTGACACAATCACCGAATTCACTCGTCAGTTCACGGTAGACCTCGCCCGGATCGCGACCCAGCTGTGCGGTAATCTCCGCCGCCAGCAATGCCGGGACGATACCGTCCTTGTCCGTGGTCCACGCACTGCCGTCCCGGCGCAGGAACGTCGCCCCGGCACTCTCTTCGCCGCCGAAGCCCAGCGAGCCATCGAGCAGACCGTCGACGAACCACTTGAAGCCGACCGGGACCTCATACAGCCGCCGCCCGAGCTTGGCCGCCACCCGGTCGATCATCTGACTGCTCACCACCGTCTTGCCGACCGCCGCATCGGGGCGCCATTGCGGCCGATTCTGGAATAGATAGTAGATGGCCACCGACAGATAGTGATTCGGCGGCAGCAGTCCGCTGCTGCGGGTGACGATGCCATGCCGGTCATGATCGGTGTCGCAGCCGAAGGCGATGTCGAAGCGATCCTTCAGGTCGATCAAGCGCTGCATCGCGTACGGCGAGGATGGATCCATCCGGATCTTGCCATCCCAGTCCACGCTCATGAAGCGGAAGGTCGGATCGATTTCATCGCTGACCACCGTCAGATCGAGCTGGTAGCGCTCCGCGATCGGCGCCCAATAGTGCACCCCGGCGCCACCCAGCGGGTCCACTCCCATGCGGATGCCGGACGTGCGAATGAAGTTCATGTCGATCACGTTACCCAGATCGGCAACGTAGCTGCCAAGGAAATCGTGGCGATGTGTCGTCGGGCTGCGCCGCGCCTGCTCGAGTGAGATTCGGGCAACGCCGCGCACATCGGCGGCGAGCAGCTCGTTGGCGCGGGTCTGGATCCATCCGGTGACATCGGTGTCCGCCGGGCCGCCGTTGGTTGGGTTGTATTTGAATCCGCCGGCATCGGGCGGATTATGCGACGGGGTTATTACAATTCCGTCCGCCAGTCCCGATTGCCGCCCGCGGTTGTAGCAAAGAATGGCGTGCGACACGGCAGGGGTCGGGGTGTATTCATCGTTCTGCGCCAGCATGACATCGACCCCATTCGCCGCCAGCACCTCGAGCGCGCTGGCGATGGCGGGCTCCGACAACGCGTGGGTATCCATGCCGAGAAACAAAGGACCGTCGGTGCCGCGCTGTTTGCGGTACTCGCAGATCGCCTGGCTGATAGCCAGCACATGCCATTCATTAAAACCATTGAGAAACGGACTGCCGCGATGTCCGGAGGTGCCGAATGTGACCCGCTGTTCCGCGACGCGCGGATCGGGCTGGTTGCTGTAGTACGCGGTGATAAGCCTTGCAACATTGACCAACATCTGGCGCGGCGCCGGTTTGCCCGCCAGGGCATTGATTCGCTCGTTACTCACGCTTGGGGCACCTGACCTTACGATGGAAACATCGTGCCGATATCATAGCCGGCCAAATCACCAATTGCGTCGATCGACAGATCGGCGGCGGGAAACGCTGCGGTGGCGGCGGCATCGTGTGCATAGCGTCCCTGGCGCGGGAAGATGCTGGTGACCCGGGATCCCCAGTGCTGCTTGACGGCCGCGAGAATTCGCAGCTTATCGTCCACCATCACGTAATGGCGTGCCGGATAGAGTCGTGCGACCACCTCCAGCATCTGCTCCTTGTGAATATAGATGAGTACCCGCCCCTGCACCGCTTCCCACAGCCCCGAGCGCTGGATCTTGCGCGGTTGCAGCACCACGTCGCCGTCCGACAGGATCACCGTAGTCCCCAGCCGCTGCATCTGCGCGATGGCGGCCAGCGCGCCGGGGTACAGGCGGCTGGCAAACGGATAATCCAGCAGAAATGAGGCCAGCAGCAGCAGGCGCGGATCATCTGGCGCTTCAAGCCGGTAGCGCTGCATTGTACCGAGGTAGTCGGCATAACCCAGCTCATCGCGCAGCGCCTCGAATATCGACCAGTAGCGATCGCGGCTGGCCGCGCCGAGTGTGCGCTCCAGGTGCGCGCTCAGATCTTCCTGCACCGCATCGTTATCCAGCAGCGTATCGTCAACATCGAACAGGATCACGGTGCCGGCGGGAGTACTCATGCTGCTTGCCGTGCGCGATCCACGATCAGCTCACCGCAACGCGACCTGGCCGCGACGCGCCGTACTGCGGCGCGCCCGGGCACTGGTATCAAAGAGCGCGGTTCAGGTCGCCACGGAATCGGGCAACAGTCGATCGTATTCCTTCTTGACCACCGCATAGCACTCGCAGGTGCGCCGTTCGAGCCCGGCGCGGTCCAGAATCGTGATGTGGCCACGTTGGTAGCGAATCAGCCCCGCCTTGTGCAACTGACCTGCCGCCTCGGTGACGCCTTCGCGCCGCACGCCCAGCATATTGGCGATCAGCTCCTGCGTCATCACCAGTTGGTTGGATTGCAGGCGATCCAGGCTCAGCAGCAGCCAGCGGCACAATTGCTGATCAAGTGAATGGTGGCGATTGCACACCGCGGTCTGCGCCATCTGGGTGATGAGTGCCTGGGTGTAGCGCAGCAGCAGATGCATCACCGGGCCGCCGCGGTTGAACTCCTGCATCATCAGGTTGGCCTTGAGCCGCAGGCCCTGACCGGCACTCTGCACCACCGCGCGGCTGGGCGTGGATTCGCCGCCCATGAACAGTGAAATGCCGACGATGCCTTCCTGCCCGACGACCGCTATTTCGGCCGACGCTCCGTTTTCCATCACGTACAGCAACGACACGATCGATGTGGTCGGAAAGTAAACATGGCTCAGCCGCGTTCCCGACTCGTACAGCACATGCCCGAGCGGCATGTTCACCGGTTCCAGTTGCGACGCCCAGCGCGCGCGCTCGGCCGCCGGCAGGGCTGCCAACAGCAGGTTGAACGTCGGGTCGGCGGCTACCAATTCCATTTCCATCCATGTCTCCCCAAATCGGTCCGGGCTGCATGCAGCGGGACCGTCCCAAGTGCGATAGCGTACAGAGACGCAACGGCCGATGCACCTGCCGTGATCTCACTTCTGACTACCAATCACATTGAGAACTTTTTACAATGAGGGCGCAGCGTAATACGCTCGCACACCGGCGATCTCAGGCTTGCTAGCATGCCGCCTGGCCATCGAGCGCGGGCCGCTTGCGCTGCGATGCACAGCTGTCACCACAAGGATCCGAGCTATGAAAAAAACTACCACGACCAGCCGCCAGGAACTGGTGCGCCGACGCAGCGCACCACTGGCGACCCCGACCGATCTGAAGGCAGCGGCAACCCGTGACATTACCGGGGCCATGAATGCGATCCTGGCGGACGTGTTCGCGCTGTATCTGAAGACCAAGAATTTCCACTGGCACATGAGCGGCCCGCATTTCCGCGACTACCACCTGCTGCTGGATGAGCACGCCGACCAGATCTATGCCATGACCGATCCGATCGCCGAGCGGGTGCGCAAACTGGGCGGCTCCACGCTGCGCTCCATCGGACATATTGCCCGCACGCAGCGCCTGCAGGATAACGATGCCGAGTACGTCGAGCCGCTGGACATGCTGGCCGAACTGCGCGAGGACAATAAGACGCTGGTGGCGGAACTGCGCGTGGCCCACGATCTGTGCGATGAGCATCGGGATATCGCCAGTGCCAGCCTGATCGAAGTGTGGATCGATGAGACCGAGCGCCGTACCTGGTTCCTGTTCGAGGCGTCGCGCGCTGGCGGTGCCACGGGCCATTGAGCCCTCGGTGACCCTCGATGGTGCACGCGCGGCGGCCGCCGTGACCATCAACTGATCATTGCAGCATGGATCAGGACGTCGAAACTGCCACGGCGATTTCTCATCCGCGGTTCACCGTTGCGCGCACCGTAGCCAGGCGCTGCGCCATGGACTTGGAGCTGGACGCAATGGCATGGCTGCTGTCACGCGGTTCGCGCCATGGCGCCTCAGGGACCCGCTGCTGCGATGCGGCTAGCCCCGGGATTCCGGTGCGCCCTCGGCACCCGCAGGCCGCAGCACAGCCGAGCCCTCGACGGTCCCGTTCCCGTCAGCTTGCGGTTGCGGGGCGGCGGCGGCGGCAGGCTCGGCACAGGCCGTGCTTACGCCAAGAGCTGCGGTCAGCCCGGCCGCGATCAGCACCTCGCGGTAGGAACGTCTGGAGGATAGAGGGTGTCGCATGTGGCTGCTCCGACGAGTCGAGGCGCATGACTTGGCCTGCCAGTCCACTCAGCTTGCACGGCAATTGCGGGTTCGGTCGGTACGGTAGCGCACGCAGCGAATCGGTGCCGTCGCGAAAGCCAAGCGGCCCTGCGCGCATTGATGTACGGTAGCGGCGGCTCGTGATCTTTCGGCTTATCTGCCTTGGGCCTGCCGCGCCGCCCCGGCGCGCGCCGCTGAAGAATTCGCCCCCGGCTCGATGTCCCTTTTACGCGTACCAGGTGCAGCAATGTTCATCCCGAAAATGAGTACAGAAGCCCTCGATGAGGGTAAGTGGTACATGATGCTGGTCGAGGGCAAGACCACCCCCCGGCGCACCGGCTACTGCGCGGGCAGCTGCGGCGGACACAGCACCGAGGCCGAAGCCAGCGAACACTTTTTGCAATACCAGCTGGATCGGGAAGTCGATCTGTGGCTCGCTCGACGCGGCGAGCGCGCCTGCGCGATGTGCGGTGAGCCCACGACGCTACGGGCACGGCTCGGGCGCAACACCGAGCTGATCGTGCTGTGCCGGCGCCATCAGTCCACCATCAGCCTGCAGACACTGGCCCGGCGCCGCACTCCCGGCTTGACCGCGCAGGAAGCGTAGACCTTACATTTCCCGGCCAAGAGTTCCAATCATGGGCTGGCGCAAGAGCGGGCTATTTCACGCGCCTCAGGAAATCCTGGTCATGACCTGCGACGTCTGCGAACGCGACATCGGCTACGAGGACGAACGACGCGCGCGTGCGCATTACGAGATCACCCGCCTGCCCAATCCGGGCGCGATGCCGGAAAAGCACCCGGCCGCTTATGTGTGCTCGCCTGAGTGCCTGCGCGCGTTCGCCGCCAAGGCATCGACTGACCCCGACCGGCTGCCGCCGCGCGAGGGTGGATCCGCCACGCGCGGCAAGTCGCCCACCTGACGTTGTTGCGCGGCCGTGCGGCTATACAGCTGCGCGTTTACGCACCTGCACGATTCCGGCGTCAGCGTCGACCCGCACCCAGTCGCCGGTTTCGATGACCTCGAGCGGATCCTGATCCAGATCGGTCACTGACGGACATCGCATGACGACCGCACCGAGAGCGACCTTGGTCGTCATCTCGTTAAATACCATTGCCCGGGGCGCGGCCCCGGCCAGACGGCTCATGTGAAATATCACCGACCAGCCCGAGGATCCCTTGGCGCCGGGAAACACCAGAATCTTGTCCTTGAAGCTCTGCCCGCGCAGCTCATGCCGGGTCTCGAGGATCACGCCGGTCATCGGATTGACGCCGCCCCATCCGGAAATCGTATCGCGGGTGACCATGGCTTCGCCCTCGGCGACGCCGCCGACCACCTTGCGCCCGCGCAGCGTGATGATCCGCTCCGTCAGCAGTGCATCGCTCATGGTAATTCCCCGCGCCAGCGGCCGGTGACGGCGGCGTCGATGCATTCACTGGTGGTGCCGAACCAGGCCTGGATGCCCATGATCGCCGGAAGATAGTGGGTCTGCTTGGCCGAATCGAGCGCGACTACCTTGGTGCCGGGCGGAACCGCCTGGCCGATCGCCGAGCAGGTGTCGGTGAGCACCACGCCGCCGGCAGCGCGGATCATGCGAACCAGACCCTGCTGCTCGGCCTCGGCCTTGACTGCGCGCGAGGTAAAGATCCAAAGATTACAGTTGGCGCTGATGTGCTTCGACTCGAGCAGCCGCGCGGCTTCGCGCAGCTGCTCGATCGCGGCGTGCGGGCAACCGAGCATCACGAAGTCCACGTTGGAGTCGCTGGCGCCGGAATTGAGGTCCTGATACACGCGCCGGCGCTGTTCCACGCCATAGTGAATGGTCTCGACCGGCCTTCTTGCGCCGAAAGCCGCCTCCTCGGTGGCCGCCTCCGGGGTAACGCCGACCAGGTGATACATCTCGACGCCGCCGGATGATGCGGCCGCGGCACCGAAGTGCTTGTGGCGGATCAGGTCCGGCACCGCATAGCGGCCACGCAGCACCGGGATGCGCTCGCCGACGGCGGCGCCGATGAAATAGCCGAGCATGCCCCAGTCCATCACGCTCTCGACCGGGAAGTCGACCTCGATCAGATGCGAGCCGTGGCGGTAGTCGTCGCAGTGAAAGCCCCAGTCCGGAACACGCCCGGTCAGCATCGCGGCGCTGGTACTCTCGCGCCCTTCGGTGTTGGTGCGCGCGCCGAGCACCGAGTTGCAGTAGACCACCGCCGACGACTCCATCCACGCGCAGTGCTCGCCAAAGTGCGGCACGTTGCCGACCAGGTACGGGGTGCAGGTCTTCAATATCTCAACGCCGCGATCCTTGATGAACTGCTCGCTGCCCTGTGCAAGCTCGAACGCTTCCGGCTTGGCACCCAATAGCTTCCAGTTCTGCGGATCGTAGCCGCTCTGCAGGTGACAGGTATGCGTCACCGCCTGCGGCACGTCGAGCAGCTCGTCGCTGTCCAGGTCGAAGTGCGAGAAGATCGCCGCATAGCTGCCGCCGGATTTGCCGTAATGCTGCTGCAGGAACGGCGTAGTCGATCCGGGCACGCCGGCCACGTTGGTGGTCTCGACGAAGCGCTGCGCGCCGAGCGCCTCCGCATAGCGCACCAGCAGCTCCATCGCCTTCTGCGTCGCCCTGCCGTGGCCGCCGTCGAGCATCGCCTGTTCGGCGTCGCTGAGCTTCACTGCGCTTCTCCGAGTGCACGAGCCTTGTCGATCAGGTACGCGTGTATGGCATCGACGTCGTCCGCGGTCAGGGCACCAGCGAAAGGGGGCATGCCCTGATGCGCGCGCGCGCCATACAGTACGATGTCTGGAAAGTCCGCGTGCGTTTCCGGCGACAGATAGCGCAGATCAGGCGTCATGCCGCCGGAGATCGCATCGGTACCGTGGCAGATGCGGCAGTTGGCCCGAAACAGGCGCGCACCCGATGCGAGCGTCCCGGCCGAGGCGTTCGACGCCGGCGGAGTCGGCGGCTGGCGCTCGGGTACCGGCGGCAACTGCGCCGTGCCGCCCAGCTTGAACACCAGAATGCGCGTCGGCGCGCGGTAGGCCGGCACGTCCTTCCAGCGCGTGATGGCGATCGAACCCGACCAGCCGGCGGCCACCGCGATGTACTGCACGCCATCGACCGAGTAGCTGATCGGCCCGGCCTCGGCCCCGGTCTGGATTGGCATGTCCCACAACTGCTCGCCGCTGTCGGCGCGATAGATGACAAAGCGCCCGTCAGCCAGACCCTCGGCCACGAGGTTGCCGGCGGTGCTAAGCACACCGCCATTCCAGGGGTAGCGCTGCTCCACAGTCCAGGCGGGTGCCTGTTTCACCGGATCCCAGGCCAGCAGATAGCCCCTGAAAGGGATGTCGTCCGATCCCGGCGGCCGCGTTGCCGTGGGACTCTGGGCCAGGTTCCAGCTCATCTCGTGATGCGTGTAGGTGCTGGCGTGGCTGTACACCCAGTTGGTGTCCTGCGCCGCAAAGTACACCAGTCGCGTCAGCGGGCTGTACGACATCGGCTGCCAGTTATGAGCGCCGAAGTGCGCCGGGATCACCACCTTGCCGTTTTTATCATCGTACAGATTCTCCGGGTTCTCCACCGGTCGGCCGGTGGCAAGATCGATGTGCGAGGCCCAGTTGGTGGTCACGAAGTTGGTGGCCGACAGCAACTTGCCGTTGGTGCGGTCGAGCACATAGAAGAAGCCGTTCTTCGGCGCCTGCATCAGCACCTTGTGCCGCCGGCCGTCGATGGTCAGCTCGGTCAGCGTCATCTGGTGCACGCAGGTGTAGTCCCAGTTCTCACCCGGCACCATCTGGTAGTGCCAGACGTACTTGCCGGTATCGGGATTCACCGCGACGATCGAGCACAGGAACAGGTTGTCGCCGCCACCGGGGCTGCGCAGGTCTCGTGACCAGGGCGATCCGTTGCCGGTGCCGATGTAGAGCAGGTTGAGTTCGGGATCGAAGGAGAACGAATCGTAGGCGGTGCCACCGCCGCCGGTCTTGATGTAGGTGTCGCCGTGCCAGGTCTTCGACGCCATCGCCATGGCGTCGCTCTCGAACCCTCTAGCCGGATCGCCGGGCACGGTCCAGAAGCGCCATACCTGCCTGCCGGTGGCAGCGTCGTAGGCGGTGACGTAACCGCGCACGCCAAATTCGGCCCCGGCATTGCCGATGATCACCTTGTCGCGCACGATGCGCGGCGCGCCGGTGATGGAATACGGCTTTTCAGGGTCGGTGGTCTGCACCGACCATGCGAGCTTGCCACTCGCCGCGTCAACAGCGATCAGCCGGCCGTCGATCGTGGCTTCGTAGACCCGGCCCTTCCATACCGCCGGCCCGCGGTTTGACGGGCCGCAGCACATATAGCGCATCCAGGAGCGGTTGACCTTTGGATCGTAGCGCCACAGCTCCTTGCCGGTGCGGGCATCGAGTGCGTGCAGCCGGTTCCATACGCTGGTGGTATACATCACCCCGTCCACCACCAGCGGCGTGGCTTCGGTACCGATGGTCGAATCAGTCTCGAAGTACCACGCCAGTCCCAGCTTGGCGACGTTGTCGGCGTTGATCTGCCGCAATGGGCTGAAGCGGTCCTCGGCGTAGTCGCGCCCGGTGCTCATCCAGTTCTGCGGCTCGCGGTCAGCCGCCTGGATGCGCCGGCCATCCACGTCGGCCGCGCTGCGCTGTGCCGGGAGCGCTTGCGCGGCTGCCACGCCGGCCAGAGCCGGCAGCGCCACCAGGCAAACTGCGGTCAGCTGTTTCACGCTGTCATGGTAGCGGGCGGGGGTGAGCCAAAGAACACGGCGGCCGGAGCGATCAGCCTTCGCAATTCACGAACGCATCGCGGGCGCGGCCTCCTGCCTGGGTGCCGCCCACGAGGCGTCCTCAAGCCGGGTCTTGAGGAAGGTGACGAATTCGCGCACCACCGGGCGATTCATCTTCATGCGCGGCACCAGCGCCTTGAGCCAGTGCGAGGCCACCGGAAACTCCTGCAGCAACGGCACCAGCCTGCCGCACCGGATGTCATCCTCGGCCAGATATCGCGCCAGCACGGCGATGCCCAGGCCGTGCCGCGCAGCCTCGCGCATCACGCGCCCATCGCTGGAATGCAGGCGCGAATGCACCTCGACGCTCAGCGCGCCGCGCGCACTGTCGAACAGCCAGCTGGTGCGGAACAGCGTCGTGGTCAGACATTCGAAGTCGACCAGATCGGTCGGGTGGCGCGGCTCGGCCTTGCCGCGCAGGTAACTGGGTGCGCAGCACACCACCAGCTCGTACGGGCACAGCGGTATGTCGATCACATTCGGATACGACACCGGCAGCGCGCCGATGGCGCAGTCGAAGCCCTCCTCGAGCGGATTCACCGAGCGGTCCACCAGCACGATCTCCAGATCGACACTGGCATTGAGCTGCAGGAACTCGGTGTACGCGCTGCCGAGAAATTCCGTGGTGACTGTGGTGGGCGACTTGATGCGCAGGTTGCCGTCCACCTGCTGGTCGTCGGGCGCAGCGCTCTTGAACAGTTCATCGAACTCGGCGACTAGCCGCACGAATCGCGGCAGCAGGCTCTCCGCCGCAGTGGTAAGTGTCAGCCCGCGGGTCGAGCGATTTACCAGTCGGGTGCCGAGCGCCTTTTCCATCTGGCTGATGCGCTTGGTGATGACCGACGGCGCCACGCCGAGCTCGCGTGCGGCACCCGAGAAACTGTGCAGCCGCGCGACCCGCAAAAACGCTTTCAGGTTCAGCAGACTGTTAATGTATTGCTCTCACAACACCTGGAAGTGTTGGCCCCCATCGTTTCGCTCCCGGACCACGCAGCTTGCGCGCGTTGTTCACTTTCCCCTGATGTTCTCTGTTGGAGAAAGCTGATCGCACTTAACGCTGCGTTCTGCCCGGCGCGGTTCGATGCTAACGTTTTTCCCAGGCAGGTGGCAGCAGGGATGATTGCTGCACTGCGACAAAAAAAGTACCGCAATGCGGGCATAGGGGGAGAAATGGCAATGACGATCCGAGTCACCGGTGGTCCAGCGCGTCTCATGGCCGCAACAACGGCTGCCGTAACCGCCCTCGCCTGCCTCGCCGCCCTGGCGGCGGCGCCGGCGGCCTTGGCGCAGCAGGCGAGCGGTGCCAGTCAGGAAACAGCGGGCGTCGGCCTGGAGGAAATCGTCGTTACTGCCGAACGGCGCGACGAGCAACTGCAGACCACACCGATCTCCATCTCCGCGTTCAGCGCTCAGGACATGGAATCGCGCAGTCTGGTCAACATCTCCGATGTCGGTGCCTATGTGCCGAGCACGATCCTGGCACCGCTCGGCGCCGGCTGGGGCGCGACCATGGCCGCCTTCATCCGCGGTGTGGGCCTGGGTGACAACATCCTGTCGTTCGAGCCCGGGGTACCGATCTACATCGACGATGTCTATATCGGACGACCGCAGGGCGCGATGCTCGACCTGCTGGACCTGGAGCGCGTGGAAGTGCTGCGCGGCCCGCAGGGCACGCTGTTCGGCAAGAACGCCGAGGGCGGCACCATCCGCATGATTTCGGTCAAGCCGCAGGGCGATGACTCAGGTTACGCCGAGCTCACCGTCGGAAACTTCAACCGCCTCAACGCGCGCGCGATGGCCGACATATCGATGATTCCCGATTTCCTGAATGCGCGCTTCTCGTTCGCCAGCAGGACCGCGGACGGCTACTTCAAGACGCTCGACTACGTGTGCGTCAATGGGGCCGGGAGCCTCGGCACCATGCCGCCGGCGATCGCCCCGGGCAGCAACTGCCAGACCGGAACCCAGGGCAATGAGAACACCCAGTCCGGTCGCGCCGCGTTTCGCTTCCTGCTCAGTCAAACCGCAGAGTTCAACCTGATCTACGACGTCACACACCAGGCCGAGGAAGGTCCGGCCGACAAATACACCGTCATCGACGGTGCGTTCCCGGGCGCGTTCCCGAACACGCTGTGGGGCAATCTGACCTACGGGGCCCTGGGCAATGCGACCGCCGGACCTGCAGCCTACGTCGGCCTGCCGATCGGCTACGACAGCCGCTTCCTGACCAATAACTTCTATACCAGCTATAACGCCTACGGCACCAATGCGATTTCCGGCCGCGACGTCCCCGACATCAACGACCTGGATCACTGGGGCGTGACCGGCACGCTGGACTGGAAGCTGGCCGACAGCGTGAGCCTGAAGTCGGTGACCGCCTACCGCAAATTCGAGAACGAATACGGCCGCGACTCCGCCGGAGCGCCGCTGGCGGAGAACACCACGTATGACGATGCCCGCCACCACCAGTTCACCGAGGAGATCACGCTGACCGGCAAGATCGCGAGCTTCGACTGGGCCACCGGCGCGTTCTATTACGACGCCGATGATTCGGACCGCGGCTACGACGTGCTGTATCCGTGCACGGTGCAGAATCCGTTCGTCTGCATCCACGAGCAGGACCAGTACGTGTCGCAGACCACCGAGAACTGGGCGGTGTTTGCGCACGGCGTGGAACAACTGACCGACGCGTTCTCGATCACCGGCGGCGGCCGCTTCACTTCCGATAAGAAAGATGCGACCGTGTGGATCACCAACTTCGATCCGACGGTCACCAGCACCGCAGGCAACGTCAACGGCCTGTACGTGCCGACGTCGACCACCCACTTCGACTACGACATCTCCCTGAACTACCAGTGGACGCACGACGTGATGACCTACGTGCGCTATTCCACCGGCTTCAAGGGCGGCGGCTTCAGCCCGCGTCCTTCCGACGCGCTGCAGACCACGCCGTTTAAGCCGGAATACCTGAGGACCGCGGAGCTGGGCGAGAAATCCGAGTTCTGGGACCACCGCGTGCGTTTCAACGCCGACTTCTACTATTCCAAGTATCTCGATCAGCAGACCTTCTCCCAGCAACTCGACGCCGATGGCGTCAACTGGTTCCGTGAGGTCAACGCCGGCACGGCGCGCATCTGGGGCCTGGAGGGCGAGCTGCAGGCCGAGCCGATCGAGAACCTGCGCTTCGATGGCAGCTTCGGCTACCTCAATTACTGGCTGGAGTCCGCCGGCGACAATCCGCTGCTGTTGTCGGGCAACCAGTGCGGCGGGGAGACCTGCTACTCACCACGCACGCCGAAGTACACCGCCGCACTGGGTGCGCAGTACAGCGTAGCGATGGCCGGCGGCCGGCTGACCCCGCGCCTCGACATGACCTACCAGTCCACCATTTATTTTGCGGCCAACAACGGCTGCCTGTTGGTGGGTGCACCCGTGGCCGCGAGCACTCTCACGCAATGCGGCCAGACCGACAACCAGGGAGGCTATACGCTGCTCAACGGTCGCCTGACCTGGGAATCGGCCAGCAAGAAGTGGCAGGCCTCGCTGTGGGGACGCAACCTTACGGACAAAGAATACTTTTACGGCAAGCTGAGCCTGATCACCTTCTTTGGTCGCGAGGAGGGCAACCCGGCGCCGCCGCGCGAATACGGGCTGACTGTTCAGCGTAAATTCTGAACCAGCAGATCCAGCGCGCACCCGGCACCGCTCAAGGTCCGGTTGCGCGCCCCATCGGTCGCGGCACCTAAGGCCATCTTGCCCCTGAAGCTGTGAGATGCTGAACCGTCCTTTTGATCCTGAAACCCGCATCGTGTCGCGCGCCGAGCAGCCGCCGATGCTCGAGCGCGGCTGCGACATCTGCGTGGTCGGCTCCGGTGCGTCGGGAATCTCCGCCGCGATCGAGGCGGCGCGTGCAGGCCTCAAGGTGATCCTGGTGGACGGGCTGCCAACTCTTGGCGGCCAGGCGGTCAACTCGATCATCGGCATGTTCTGCGGGCTGTACACGCCGGGCCCGAACGGCACCCAGCTCACGCATGGCATCGCGGACGAAATCCTGCATGACCTGGGCGCCAAGGACGACGTCAAGGTGGTCGCAGGCGGCGTCATGAAGGTGGCGCTGTACAACGAGGTCGCGCTCGGTCGCTGGGTGGAAAAGGCGGTGCTGGCAGCCGGCGTGACGCCGCTGACCGGAGCGATCATTCGCAAGGTCAACCGCCAGGGCCGGCGCCTGAGTTCGCTCGACGTCGCGACCCGGCATGGTGACGTTCGCATCAGCGCCACCGGCTTCATCGACGCTACCGGCGATGCCGCCATCACCTGGGAGGCCGGCTTCGACTGCCGGATGCACAAGCACGGCCAGATCTACGGCTCGCAGATGATCGTGATCGAGGATTTCGACGACAGCAAGAAGCCGAGCTGGGATGACATGGCGGCGCGCATCCTCGAGCGTGGGCTGGAATACGGCATGATGCGGCGTGATGGCTTTGCCGCAAGCTATCCTGGCCGCAACGTCGCGATCGTCAACATGACTCATATCGAGACGCCGCTCGACCCGTTTGAGGCTGCCGCCAAGCAGATCGACGGCAAGGACCAGGCGGACCGCACGCTGGTGTTCCTGCGCACTGAGTTTCCCGAGGCGTTCGGCCAGGCGCGCATCCGCGCCTACGGCCTGCCGGGCGTGCGCCAGACGCGCTGGATTGTCGGCACCCATCACCTGACGATGCAGGAGGTGCGCGCTGCAACCAAATTCGACGATGCCATCGCGCGCTGCTCATGGCCACTCGAGCAGCACCACAACCGTGAAGGCTACGTGTGGGAGGTGTTCGGCGAGGATCACGTGCACACAGTGCCATTTGGCTCGCTCGCGGTGGCCGGCGCCGACAACCTGTGTGCGGTCGGACGTTGCATCGACGCGGATTCTGCGGCACTGTCCTCGGTACGCGTGATGGGACCGTGCATTGCGATGGGGGCGGCCGCGGCTCACGCACTCGCGCTGGCCGGGGCGGGCAGCGTACACGCGATCAGCATGCAGGCCTTAAGGCAACGTATCCGCCACAATCTCGAAGACTGAAACTCATGATCATCCAGCCGAGGACCGTTGATGTTGCGGCACTGATCAACGGCCGCCGGCTCAGTGCCTTCAATTACCGGCTGATCGTTCTGTCGTGGCTGATCACGGTGTTCGATGGTTTCGACATGATCATGGTCGGTTTTACCGCGCCCTACATGCGCGATGAGCTGGGACTGAGCAAGGCGATGCTGGGCAACGTGTTCTCCGCAGGCCTGTTCGGCATGATGCTGGGCGGCTTCCTGCTGTCGTATATCGGCGATCGCGTCGGCCGGCGCCCGACGGTAGTGGCCGCCGCGGTCGCGTTCGGCATCCTGACTGCGGCGGTAGCATTGGCCGGCAGTTATCAGGCGCTGGTCGCGCTGCGTTTCTTCGACGGCCTGGCGCTGGGCGGGATACTGCCGCTCGCATGGGCGCTCAACATCGAGTTCGTCCCAAGCCGCATGCGCTCCACCGTCGTCACCGTGATCATGGTGGGCTTCAGCCTCGGCGCTGCCGTCGCCGGCCCGATGACGAACTGGATTGCTCCGCACCACGGCTGGCAGGGCGTGTACCTGGCCGGCGGCATCGGCTCGCTGTGCTGCGCGGCGGCACTGTGGGTGTGGCTGCCGGAGTCGATCCGTTTCCTGGTACTCAAGGGCGATCGGCCGCGGCTGGTGAGTCGCACCCTGCACCGCATCGACCCGAACATTGACGTGACCGCGGCGGATCACTTCGTGCTCAGCGACGAGATCAAGCTCGAGCACAATTTTCGCGTCGGCCAGCTGTTTCACGGCGACCTGCGGCTGATCACGCCGATGCTGTGGTTCGGCTATTTCGCCAGCTCGCTGGCGATTTATTTCGCGGTGTCGTGGGGCCCGATCGTGGTGGAGGAACTCAACTTCCCGCGCCACACCGCAGCGCTGGTCGCCTCCACCGGGAGCCTGCTGGGGGCGATGGCGGGACTGCTGCTGATGCGTTTCACCGATAGTCGCGGGCCGGGCTCGGTCGCCGTCTATCCGGCGATCTGCGTACCGGTGCTGCTGGCACTGGGCTTTGGCCTGGTGCCGCGCGAGGGATTCCTGGCGATGGTGATCCTGGCGACGCTGCTGATCAGCGGCGGACACTTCGGCGTGCTGTCGATCGCCGGGATCTTCTACCCGAGCGCAATGCGTGCCAGCGGCGCCGGCTGGGCCACCTCGATGGCCAAATTCGGCGCCATCCTCGGACCCATCGCCGGTGCGGCCGTGCTCTCGAGCGGCATACCGATCATTCGCAGCTATGCGCTGCTCGCGCTATTTCCGGCGATCCTGTGTCTGTCCGGCATCGGCATCGCGGCCGTGGTGCGCGGCCGGGCGGCGGCCCCGGCGGTCGACGCGCTGGCCGTGGCGGCTGCAGGATCCGGGAAGCGATCATGACGGTGCTGCGTAGTCTCGCCGCCAATTCCGCCATTCGCCGCTCGCACTGGCGTGCTCTCGGCCTGTCGCCGGCAGACATGGACAAACCGAAGATCGCCGTGGTGAATTCGTCGTCCGAACTCGCCGTGTGCTTCGCGCACCTCGACGGCGTAGCGCGCGTGGTCAAGGAAGCGATCAGGGCCGCCGGCGGCATTGCATTCGAGGTGCGCACCACTGCACCCTCGGATTTCATCACCGGTGCAGCCTGTTCCGGTTCCTACATCCTCGCGGCGCGTGACCTGGTCACCAACGATATCGAAGCCCAGGTCGAAGCCGCATTGCTCGACGGCATGGTGTGCCTGACCTCGTGCGACAAGACGCCGCCAGGTCACCTGATGGCGGCCGGGCGGCTCAACATTCCGACCGTGCTGGTGATCGGCGGCTACCAGGCCTCCGGCATGATCGGTGATGAGCACGTCGATATAGAGGACCTGTTCGCAGGCAGCGTCGGTGCCGCACTGGGCAAGCCCGGCAGATTCAGCATGGCAGACCTGAGCGAGCAGGCCATCCGCGGGCCGGGCGTGTGCGCCGGCATGGCGACCGCGAACACCATGCACTGCGTGGTCGAAGCGCTCGGGATGTGTGTACCGGGATCCGCGCCGGTACGGGCCAACAGCGAGAAGATGTTCGATGCGGCGCGTCGGGCCGGGACCCGCATCGTGGCGATGGTCAACGAGGGCCTGACGCCGCGCCAGGTGCTCACCGCGGCCGCGTTTCGCAACGCGGTCGCCATGGTGCTGGGCGTGTCGGGCTCCATCAACGCCATCAAGCATCTGCAGGCAACGGCGGTCGAGGCCGGCGCCGATGTCGACATCTACGCGCTATGGGAGGAAATGGGCCGCAAGGTTCCGGTGCTGAGCGCGGTGCGTCCCAACGGCGCCGTGCGCATCGAGCAGTTCGAGGACGCCGGCGGCGCCGGGGCCATGCTCAAGCGCCTGGCGCCGGTGCTGGATACGTCGGCCCTGACCATCAGCGGCCGCACGCTGGCCGAGGTGCTGGCGGCAACCCCGATGGGCGACACCGAAATCATCCGTGAGTTGAATAACCCCATTTCGGCCGGGCCTGCGATCGCGATCCTCAAGGGCTCGCTCGCCCCGGAGAGCGCGGTGGTCAAGCTCGGCATCCGCGACGGCAGCCGTCCGGAATACTTCGAGGGCCGCGCCGTCGTCTACGAGAACACGCCCAGCGCGATGGCGGACATCGCGGCGGGCAAGCTCGCGAAGGGCTCGGTGCTGGTGTTGCGCGGCCAGGGTCTTAAAGGCGGCCCGGCCATGGGCGGCGGCGCCTCTCTGGTGCTGTTCGCGATCGATGCCGCGGGCCTGGCGCGCGATGTCGCCTTCGTGACCGATGGCCAGCTGTCCGGTCTGTGCCTGAAAGGCCTGACGGTCGCCGAAGTCGCGCCCGAGGGCGCCACCGGCGGACCGATCGGCAAGGTCTACAATGGCGACCGCATCGTCATCGATGTCGCCGCGCGCCGGCTGGATCTCGACGTGCCGGCCGCGGAGCTGGCCGCGCGCCCGGCCCCGGCGGCCGGATTTGCGGTCGACGCCACGGGTTACCTTGGCATTTACCGGCGCGATGTACAGCCGATGGCGACCGGCGCGGTGCTGATGGACCTTACGCCGGTGAGCGGCGACGTTAAGCCTTAGAGGACGAGGATGATGCCCAACGTAAGCTGTCGAGCCCGCAATTCGAGCCTGATCGTGCAGGTCGCAGGCCGCGTGTTCGCCGCGCTGCTGTGCGCGGCGGGATCACCTCTGATCGCTCTGGCCGCGCCGCCGACGACGGACAGCTGCGCGGGTAGCGACGGCGGCATTCTGCTGCCGCCTGGATTTTGCGCTACCGTGTTCGCCGACAAGCTCGGTCACGCCCGCCACCTGGTGGTCGCAGCCGACGGCGTGGTCTACGTCAACACCTGGAGCAGTGTGTTCTACCGCACCGCTGCGCCGCCGGGCGGGTTCGTGATCGCGCTCAAGGACACCAAAGGCGACGGTCACGCCGACGTGGTGCGCCGCTTCGGTGACGGCGTCGAGCAGGGATCCACGGGCGGCACCGGCATCGCCATCTATAAGAACGCGCTGTACGTCGAGCAGAACGACAAGATCCTGCGCTACCGGCTTAAAGCCGGATCGCCGGTGCCCGCTGCAGCGCCCGAGATCATCGTTTCGGGACTGCCGCTCACCGGCGATCACACGATGCATCCGTTCGTCATCGATGCCGGCGGCCAGCTGTTCGTGGACGTCGCCTCAGCCACCAACGCCTGTGACGTGAACAACCGCATACCGCTGTCCCCCGGCAACGATCCGTGCACCGAGCTGCAGACGCGCGGCGGCATCTGGCGCTACGACGCCACGCGTACAAATCAGCAATTCTCCGCAGCGGAGCGCTATGCGACCGGTATTCGCAACGGCGAGGGCATGTCGTTCGACAGCGCCGGGCGCATGTACGTCACGCAGCACGGACGCGACCAGCTCGGGGAGAACTGGCGGGATCGCTATACGCCCGAGCAGGGCCACGAGCTGCCGGCCGAGGAGGTACTGCTGCTCGAGCAGGGCGGCGATTATGGCTGGCCCCAGTGCTACTTCGATGGCCTTCAGAAGCGCCTGGTGCTGGCGCCCGAATACGGTGGCGATGGCGGGCACGCGGTCGGCGTGTGCGCGGACAAGCGCGGACCGGTGGCTTTCTTTCCGGCCCACTGGGCGCCCGATGACCTCGTGATCTATAACGGCCAGCAGTTTCCCGCGCCCTACCGCGGCGGCGCTTTCATCGCCTTTCATGGCTCGTGGAATCGCGCACCCTCGCCGCAGGCCGGCTACAACGTCGCGTTCCTGCCGCTGGCCGACGGCAAGGCGGCCGGCGACTACATCGTGTTCGCGGACGGCTTTGCCGGGGCGGAGAAAGCGCCGGGACGGGCCGAATTCCGCCCCACGGGTCTGGCGCTGGCACCCGATGGCGCGCTGTTCGTCTCCGATGACCAGCAAGGCCGCATCTGGCGCATCAGCTGGCACGGCGCTGCCGGCGTTGCCGCCGACACCCTGGTGTCAGCGCGTATTGCGCCCGCAGGTGACGGCCATCACGATGCGCGCCCGCCGATCGATTCGTTGCCGCTGCCGCTCGGCCGCACACGCGAACAGCTGGTGCTGGGCGATCACGTGTTTCATGGCGAGACCGACGGCGGTACCTGCAGCGGCTGTCACGCCTCGGACGGCAAGGGCAGCATGGTGGGCAGCGATCTGACCAGCGGCCAGTGGCTGTGGAGCGATGGCAACCCGGACGCCATCGGCCAGATCATCCTCCGGGGCATTCCGGTGCCGAAGCGCTCCATCGGCGCCATGCCGCCGATGGGCGGCGCGAAACTGTCGGCGGCGGACGTTGCCGGGGTCGCCTGCTACGTCTGGGCCATCGGTCACCGGACCGCGCCCTGAAGTTTGGCCTCGGCTAGGCCGGGGCCGCAGCCGGTGGGGCTGCGATCGCGGGTGCAAGCGCGCTGTCTTCGCCGCCCTGCGGCGGCACGTACGGCAGTACCTCCAGCACCTCGCCGGCCGCGATGCGCTGCTGCGTGCGCCGCCAGAATCCGGGTTGATACAGATCGGCGTGGGCGCGCAGATACTCCTCGCGCAGCGGCCCCGACATGCCGAGGAAACTCAGCAGCGTCTCGGGAAAAATGTCGTGCTCGCCGACAAAAAACCACGGCTCGGCGCGCATCTCGTCCTCGTCGCACTGTGCCTGGGGCAGATCGCGAAACTGGCAGTCGGACAGGCGGCATAACTCGTCGTAGTCGTAGAACACCACGCGGCCGTGACGCGTGACGCCGAAATTCTTCAGCAGCAGATCGCCCGGAAATACGTCGGTATAAGCCAGGTCGCGGATCGCGCGGCCGTAATCAACCGCCGCGCGCCGTGCGGCCGCCTCCGGTGCGTCGCGCAGGAATATGTCCAGCGGCGTCACGCGCCTTTCGATGTAGAGGTGATCGAAGATGAGATCGCTGCCCACCAGGTGGACACTGTCCGCGGCCTCGGCGCGCAGTTCATCCAGTAGCTCTGGTGCGAATCGAGCCACCGGGAAGCGCAGGCGACGAAACTCCTGCGCATCGATGAGTCTGCCGGCGCGATCGTGCCGGAACACGAAGCTGTACTTGGCCATGACGTCTTTCTTGGAAACACTCTTCACCTCCGCGATGTGATCACGGATTACCTTGAATACCACGTCGAACGACGGCAGCGTGAAGCAGATCATCACCAGACCGCGCTGTCCGGCGGCCGGCACGAACTGGTCGTCGCTGCTCGAGAGGTGACGGAACAGGCTGCGGTAGCGTTCGGTCTTACCCTGCTTTGCCCGGCCCAGCACGGTGAACAGCTCCCCGGCAGGCTTTTTCGGCAGCAGCTCCCGGAGGAACGACACGGTAGCGGCCACGTGCTCCAGGTCAACGTGAAAGTACGAGCGCGCGAAGCCGAACAGGATGCTGACCTCGTCCTCCGACAGCATCGTGGCGTCGACCACCACACCGGCGTCGGTGTTGCGAAGTGCGATCGCGATCGGCGTGGTCACTCTGCGCCCGACCATGCGACCGACCAGGTAGGCGCGCGTGGATTGATAGAACACCGCGTCGATGACTTCGAGCGAGTCGATGTGACGCAGTTCGCCGCGCTGCCACAGCATGCGCTCCAGCGCCGATGCCACCACCCACGCGCTGGCATCCAGATCGGCCCAGGGCGCGCCAATCGGCTGCGACTCGAGCAGCTTCTTGATCAGCAGCGTCAGGTCGCCCTGCATCTTGTACAGGCGCGTGACCCGATGGGTTGGTTCGACCGCCGCCATCGGATTGAGGTCGGTGGCCACGAACTCGATGTCCGCGGAAACACCTACGGTGCCGAACAATTGCCGCGTGACCGAGCTGAAGAATGTCTTGCAGAACTCGTTGTCCGGCAACCCTTCCGTCAGGTTGGTGAAATGTCGCTTGACCTCGCTCCACAGCGTACGCGATCGCGCGTTCTCCCCCAGCGCGCCCTCGAGTTCGACCACGGTGCCCTGCATCCAGCGTTCATACAGTTCGATGCGCTCGACCGCGTCGCGCTGGCTGCCATGCCAGTCGCGATCCGCGAAGCGCTCGATCGCGCGCCCGGTGATCTCGCGAAAACTGGCGTTGTAGCTCAGGAAGGCTTCGACCACCAGCTGCGCGCAGCGCATCCCATAGAGCGCGGATTCGAAGGCGTGGGCGATCTCACCGTCGCCGGGCGCCGGCGTCGGGCGCGAGGCGCCCATGACGGCCGAGCCGGTCGCAGGTTCAGGGTAGTCGACACGCATACCTGTGGTCGCGCCCCCGCCTTCGGTCAGGCCGAGCGCGACTGCGGCTCCCCGGCGAACTGCTGTTCCTCGGTACTGCCGGCCAGTGCGGTGATCGAGGAGGTTCCGGCCGCGATGGTCTGGGTGACGTCGTCGAAGTAGCCGGCGCCGACCTCGCGCTGGTGCTTGGTGGCGGTATAGCCGCGCGCCTCGGCGGCGAACTCCGCCTGCTGCAGTTTGACGTACGCGGTCATCTGATTGGCCTTGTAGCCCTGCGCCAGTTCGAACATCGAGTAATTGAGCGCATGGAACCCGGCCAGCGTGATGAACAGGAACTTGTAGCCCATGGCGGCAAGTTCGCGCTGAAACTTCGCAATCGTCGCGTCATCGAGCTTGCGCTTCCAGTTGAACGACGGCGAGCAGTTGTAGGCCAGCATCTTGCCCGGGAACTGCCGATGGATGCCCTCGGCAAAGTACTTGGCTTCCGCCAGATCCGGGTGTCCGGTCTCGCACCAGAGCATGTCCACGTAAGGTGCGTACGCGAGACCGCGGGCGATCGCCTGATCGAAGCCCGCGCGCACGTGAAAGAACCCTTCAGCGGTGCGGCCTTTGGAGCCATCGATGAAGCTCCGGTCGCGCTCATCGACATCGGCGGTCAACAGCGTGGCCGATTCCGCGTCGGTACGCGCGATCAGCACCGTCGGCACATTGCACACGTCGGCCGCCAGGCGCGCGGCGACCAGCTTGTTGATGCCCTCCTGCGTCGGCACCAGCACCTTGCCGCCCATGTGTCCGCACTTCTTGGCTGACGACAGCTGATCCTCGAAATGCACGCCGGCGGCGCCGGCCTCGATCATCGCCTTCATCAGTTCGAACGCGTTCAACACGCCGCCAAAACCGGCCTCGGCATCCGCGACGATCGGCTTGAGCCAGTCGATGCTGTCGTCGCCCTCGGCGTGATGCAGTTCGTCGGCGCGGCGCAAGGTACTGTTGATGTGGCGCACCACCGCCGGCACCGAGTCGGCCGGATACAGCGACTGATCCGGGTACATCTGGCCGGCAAGATTGGCATCGCCAGCCACCTGCCAGCCGGACAGGTAGATCGCGTCCAGGCCGGCCTTGACCTGTTGCATCGCCTGGTTTCCGGTCAGGGCGCCGAGCGCGTTGACGAACGGCTTTTCATTCAGGTAACGCCACAGCTTCTCCGCCGTGAGGCGCGCAATCGAATGCTCGATCGGCACCGTGCCGCGCAGTCGCACCACATCCTCGGGCGTATAGGCGCGCGTGATTCCACGCCAGCGCGGGCTGTCCTGCCAGTAGCGCTTGAGCTCATCGGCACTGGGCAGAGTTCGTTGCATCGTCATGGTCTCATGCTCCTATCGCACTTACGACCCATCAGCCGAGCAACTCGTATGCCGGCAGGGTCAGGAATTCGTCGAACGTCTCGCTCTTGATCATCGCGGAAAACAGCCGCGCCGCGCTCGGGAATACCCCGGCCAGCATGCGCGCGGCGCCCACTTCACCGTGAATGCGCTCGATCTCCTGTGTCAGCGTTCGATCAAAGCGCTCCTCGCTGATCAGCGCGCCATCGACGGTGCGCGCCTCGTGCGCCAGCCACTGCCACAGCTGCGCCCGGCAGATCTCCGCCGTGGCCGCATCCTCCATCAGGTGATAGAGCGGCACGCAGCCGTTACCGCCCAGCCAGGCTTCGATGTACTGCAGCCCGACACGAATGTTGTGCCGCAGTCCGGCGTCGGTGATCACGCCCTCCGGCACCCGCAGCAGATCAGCCGCGCCGACCCGCACCTCGTCGCGCTTCACGTGCAACTGGTTGGGACCGGGCATGATCGCGTCGAACACTTCGTTCGCGATCGGCGCCAGCGCCGGGTGCGCGATCCAGGTGCCATCGTGGCCGGCACGCGCCTCGCGCAGCTTGTCGGCTCGTACCGTGAGCAGCGCGGCCTCGTTCGCCTGCGGATTGCCGCGCACCGGAATCTGTGCCGCCATGCCGCCGATGGCGTGCGCCCCGCGACGATGGCAGGTGTGAATCAGCAGGTCGACATAAGCCTTCAGGAACGGAGTTTCCATCGTCACCGCGCCACGGTCGGGCAGCACGGCATCTCGATGGTTTCTGAATTTCTTGATGAAACTGAAGATGTAGTCCCAGCGCCCGCAGTTCAGGCCGGCCGAATGCTCGCGCAGCTCGAACAGTATCTCGTCCATTTCGAAGGCGGCGAGAATGGTCTCGATCAGCACCGTGGCCTTGATGGTGCCGCGCGCGATGCCCAGATGCTCCTGTGCGGCATTGAAGACGTCATTCCACAGGCGCGCTTCCAGGTGGCTTTCGAGTTTGGGCAGATAAAAGTACGGCCCGCTACCGATGGCGGCCAGCGCCTGGTGATTGTTTGCCAGATAGAGCGCGAAATCGAACAGCGCACCCGACACCGCCTGACCGTCGACCTGCACGTGTTTTTCCGGCAGATGCCAGCCGCGCGGACGCACGATCAGCGTGGCGATGCGCTCATTGAGGCGGTAGCTCTTGCCCGAGATCGGATCGGTGTGGGTGATACGCCGGCGTACCGCGTCGGACAGGTTGACCTGGCCGTGGATCAGGTTCTCCCAGGTCGGTGAGCACGAATCCTCGAAGTCCGCCATGAAGGTGCGCACCGGGGCATTGAGCGCGTTGATGATCATCTTGCGATCCACGGGACCGGTGATCTCCACCCGCCGGTCGGCCAGATCGGCCGGCACCGCGGCGATGCACCAGTCATCGGCGCGGATCTGGGCGGTCTCCGGCAGGAAGTCCGGCAGCACCCCGCGATCGATGTCGGCCTGGCGGCGCACGCGTTGCGCCAGCAGCTGCAGCCGGCGCGGGTTGAACTGGCGGTGCAGGCTCGCCAGCAGTTCCAGCGCGACGGGCGTGAGCACCTCGTCGCTGCGCTCGACCGGATGGCGGCTGATGTCGATCGCGGGCCAGTTATCCGGGGTATAGGGCGGAGAGCGCTGGCTAGCGCCGTGCAGCTGCGGGTTCATGCAGGGCAGCATAGCGCCCGGTGACAGCAATATTTGACTAACAAAACTTCACAGTGTTAATTTCACAAATACATGGCCAACCTGCTGCGTAAGAGTCATTTCCTGGGCGCCAAATTGCGCAACATCCGCAAGCGCAACGGCCTGACGCTGGAGGAACTCTCGGCGCGCTGCATCCAGATGGACGCGCAGCTGGCGCCTTCGGTCTCCTACCTGAGCATGATCGAGAGCGGCAAGCGCATGCCCTCCGAGGATGTGCTGGGACTGCTGGCGGGCGTATTCCAGCGCCAGGTGAGCTGGTTTCTGGACGAACAGGTCGACGTCGCCGGCGCCGGCGGCGCCCCCAAGGCCGGCGGGGCGACCCGGGTGCCGCTGGAACCGGCATTTCTGTTCTCCAAGGAACTGCTGCAGTCGGCGATCCCCGAGCTGCTGTCGCAGACCGGCACCAGCGGCCGCCAGTTTGCCCACCTGCTGATCCGCTCGCATCAGGAGATGTCGCGCAACGATTTTCCCGACCTGGAACGCACCGCCGAGAGCATCGGTGAGCGCCGGCTGCCGCTGAGCGTGGAGGACCTGACACGCCTGGCGCACCATCACGGGCTGGAGCTGCGCTGGTTCGAACGTCGCTCGGTGCTGGTGCGCGACAACAACCAGGAAGTGCGCAGCACCGTACGCTCGTTCTTCGAGCCGCCGTACACCGTGTATCTGAACCAGGCGCTGCGCGCGGATCCGGCGCGGCTCAAGTTCGACCTGGCCACGCACATCGGCCACAAGGTGCTGCATGGCGGGGACGGCATGAAGTCGGCGCACGCCACCGGCGGTGAAATGGGCGGCAGTCCTGAGAGCGGCTCGGAGGCCGCGGGCCTGCGCGCGCAGGACGTGCTGCACGCCTGGCGCGACTTCGAATGCAGCTTCTTCGCCGGGGCGCTGCTATGCCCGAAAATTCCGTTCCGGCGCTTTCTGGCCCGCAATCAGTACCGCATCGAGCCCGCGACCAGGCTGGAACTGACCCCGGCGGTGGTGATGCGCCGCATGACCAAGGTGTCGCCCTATCCCTACTGGCACTTCTTCGATGCCTATCCGCCCGGCTACCTGCGCGCGGTCTACCGCGGCAACGGCATTCCGCTGCCCTGGGGCAACATGGCGCAGGTCAGCGATCCGTGCCCGCAATGGGCGGTGTTTCGCATGATCGACGGTGAAACGAAGGAATCCGGCTCGCAGATCTCGGTGCTGCGCGACCAGGAGCGCTCGCTGCTGTACTGCTGCCACTCGATGCGTACCCGCGATATGGCCGGCAATTTCCACGTTCTGTCGGTGGGCATCGATCTGGCACCGGCGCTGGATGCCAATGGCAGCGATGCCACCGCGATCATTGCCAGCATCACCGACGAATGCCTGCGCCGGCGCGCCCATAGCGCTATTCCGGCCGACGCCGCGCGGGCGCTGCGCGCCGCGGCACGGGTGCTGAACATCGCCTGGATCGAGGAGGCGCTGGCGCATCCGGCCCGCATCATCTGTCCGCGCAGCAGTCGCTGTCCGCGTCCGGAGCGCTGTGAATCGGCGCTGCCCTCCAAGGCGCGCGAGATCACCGACATCCGGGCCGAGATCCTCGGCCGGCGCGAGCCGGTGCGAAAATGAGCGATCGCGCTTGCCGCGCTAGCCGGCGGCGCGGATCAGGCGCTCGAGCTCCGGTACGATCTGGAACAGGTCGCCCACCAGGCCGATATCGGCGACCTCGAAGATCGGCGCTTCACTGTCCTTGTTGACGGCGACGATGGTGCGCGCGTCCTTGATGCCGGTCAGATGCTGGATGGCACCCGAGATGCCCAGTGCCATGTACAGCTCGGGCGCAATAATCTTGCCGGTCTGTCCGACCTGCAGCTCATTGGCCGCGTAGCCGGCATCCACCGCCGCCCGCGAAGCCCCGACTGCGGCGCCCAGCGCATCGGCCAGCTGGTAGAGCAATTTGAAGTTCTCGGCGCTGGCCAGCGCCCGGCCGCCGGACACCACCCGGGCCGCGCTCTGCAGATCCGGCCGGTCGGCGTTGGCCGCGGAGCGCGACACGAACCGGGTGTGCGTCGGCAGCGTCGCCTCGACCTGCACGCGCTCGATCGCCGCCGCACTGCCGGCGGCGGCCGCGGGTTGAAACGACGCGGTGCGCACGGTGGCCACGACGATGCTGCCCGCCGGGGCCTCCACCGTGACGATGGCGTTGCTGGCGTACACCGGGCGGCGAAAGCGGAATGCCGAATCCACCGCCATGACGTCGCTGATCTGACCGACGCCGAGCAGCGCGGCGACGCGCGGCATCAGATCCTTGCCGAAGGTGGTCGACGGCCCGAACAGGTGAGTGTAGCCGCGCGCCAGCGCCGCAAGCTGCGGCGCCTGCAGCGCCGCCAGTGCCTCGGCGTTCTCCGCGCGCTCGACCACCAGCACCCGCCGCACGCCGCCGAGCGCGGCCGCCTCGGCCGCCACCGCGCCGGCATCGGCGGTCAGTAGCGCGATATCGATCTCGACCTCTCCGATCGCCTGCACGCAGCTCACGCACTTGGCGGTGCTTGGATTGAGCTTGCCCTGGAAATGCTCGGCGATGATCAACGCCCGGTTCATCTACAGCACTCCGCGCTGCTTGAGCGCCGCGACCAGCTCGGCCGCATCCTTCACCATGACGCCGCGCGAGCGCACCGCCGGCGGCTCGAACTTCAGCACCCGTATGCTCAGGCCTACCGGCGCCACGCCCAGTTCGGCCAGCGTGGTGACATCGAGCGGCTTCTTTTTCGCTTTCATGATATCCGGCAGCTTGATGTAGCGCGGCTCGTTCAAGCGCAGGTCGGTGGTCACCACTGCCGGCAGATCGATTTCGATCGTCTCCAGCCCGGCATCGATCTCGCGCGTCACGCGTGCGCGCGCGCCCTCGAGTACCAGCTTCGAGGCGTAGGTCGCCTGCGGCCGCTCCCACAGCGCCGCCAGCATCTGCCCGGTCTGGCCGTTGTCGTCATCGATCGCCTGCTTGCCCAGGATCACCAGCTGCGGCGCATGCTTTTGCACCAGCTTCAGGAACACCTGCGCCGCGGTGCGCGGTTCGACCGGGGCCTCCACCTGCACCAGCAGCGCGCGATCGGCCCCCATCGCGAGCGCGGTACGCAGCTGCTGCTGCGCCTCGGCCGGCCCGATGCTGATCGCGATCACCTCGCTGGCAAGATTGCGCTCCTTGATGCGCAGCGCCTCTTCCAGCGCGATCTCGTCGAACGGGTTGATGCTCATCTTGACCCCGTCGGTCACGACGCCAGAACCGTCCGGCTTTACCCGCACGCGCACGCTGTAATCGATGACGCGCTTTATGCCTACGAGAATCGGACTCATGCGTTACGCACCCCCGTTGAGAATCAGCGTCGACATCATATCGTTAACCGACG
>Ga0302314_10002862_pt1 | contig 32016 bp, 20 predicted proteins | sample III_Palsa_N2_3_FD_200533 | JGI IMG/M metagenome (GOLD analysis project Ga0302314, IMG submission 200533) | Peat permafrost microbial communities from Stordalen Mire near Abisko, Sweden - III_Palsa_N2_3 | ecosystem: Environmental > Terrestrial > Soil > Palsa > Peat permafrost | place: Sweden... | reverse complement strand
CGTCGTGGACGTGCGCATCGACGTTGGCGACCACAGGCACCTCGGGTGTCAGGAAGGTCACCTCGGCCAGCGCCTTGCGGAGGTCGGCGCGTGCGCCCTGCATCAGCGGCGTGTGGAAGGCGCCAGAAACCGGGATCGGCATGACGCGCTTGGCGCCGAGGCCCTTGGCCAATTCGCCGGCTCTGGCGACCGCTTCGGCCGTGCCGGCGATGACGACCTGGCCCGGCGCGTTGTAGTTGGCGATCCAGACGTCGCCTTCGGCGCGCATGCAGGCGGCCTCGGCGTCGTCGTCGGCGATGCCCAGCAGGGCAGCCATGGTCCCCGGCGCCTCGTCGCCGGCACGCGCCATGGCCTCGCCTCGGGCGACGACGAGCTGGATCCCGTGGTCAAAGCCGAGGGAGCCGCTGGCGACCAGCGCCGTATATTCGCCCAGGCTGTGGCCGGCGCAGGCCGCCGGCGTCAGTCCGATGCGCTCGACGGCGTCGAGCACGACCAGGCTGAGAACGGTGGTGGCCAGCTGGGCATTCTCGGTCCGGGTGAGCTCTTCAATCGGCGCGTCCAGGAGCAGGTGGGCCAGGTCGCGGTCGGCGGCGGCCGATGCTTCCTCCACGACTTCCCACGAGGGGTGATCGACCCATGGTTCACCCATTCCGGCGCGCTGTGATCCCTGTCCGGGGAAGGTGAAAACCAACACGTGTCCGACGGCTCCAATCGACGGCGGGCTGAAGAACCCACAGTGTGGCATGTCAGCGCGCCAGCAGGCTGCGTCCGGACCCAAGATCGCACCGCTGGTGCGATCCCCGACGCGGCGGCGCAGCGCAGTGCTGGTTACCCGCCGGAAACCCGGTACGACGAGCGGTGCGACCCTGGGCCACGGACAACGCCGCACCGGCTCCGGTGGGTCGGGTTTTCTCGGGCGGGCGACAGACGGCTCGCCCATATCCGTTCCTTGTTGCCAGCGCGGCACGGCTTGCTGCTGTCGGGGACAGAACGTCGTCGCGGGGGTGAGGTGCACCGAATCCAGAGCAAGGTGAACATCCGCCGCTACCTCCACCGCGGCGACAAAGGGGCCACGCCGTGCCAAGGGGAACGCTGGGAACGGACTGATCGTCGGTGTTGGGCTGGCGAGCGTGATCGTGCCGACCGCGGTCCAGGCCGGGGGCACTGCGCCGACGGGATCCACCGGACAAGGCACGCCAACAGGCAGCGTGCCGGCGTTCGCAGAGCACGCCGACCATGGTGCCCATCACGGCTCCTGCCCCGTCAATCACGCTGCCGGCGCCGTCATCATCGACCGCACGCGCCACGTCACCCCGTCCCGTCGCACCGCCCACCACCGCCCCCGTTCCGACGAGCACCGCGGCGCCCACAATCCCCGCTTCCGCCTCGCCCGCCGCCGGTGATGCAAATCCCTCGGATTGCGGCGGTCAACCGACGGTGACCGTGGACCGTCAACAGTGGCAGTGCACCTTCGACGACGAGTTCAACAGCACGACGCTCGACACGAGCAAGTGGGCGGTCGAGCAGACGGCGGGCGGCGGCTACCACTCGGGGATCGAGTGCGACGAGGACAGCCTGCGCAATGTGTCGGTGTCCCGCAATATCTGCCTGACGCAAGCGCTTGGCATCGGGACCAACGAGTTCATTCCCGGCACCACGCCGCTGCCGGCCACGACTTCGGTCGATTGGGTCCGGGTCTGGGGAGTGCCCGCATCGGGGAACTGAGTCGGCCTAAAGCGCGAGCCACTGCGTACCGACAACGTATGAACAACGGAAGGTGAAACGTCCGCGGGACGCGTGCTGACAGCTGTCGGCGCGCCAAGTGGCCGTGGTGAGGAGCGTTAGCCTTCCGAGCCGGGGGCACCTGTGGAGGATGCACAGATGAAGGAGTATCGACGTGGCGGTGGTCGGATATCCCGCGTCGGCTCATGTCTGATCGGCATCACTGTCATGCTCGCCTTCACCGTGGCCTTTGGTGCTGCCTCCGGGTCGAGCGCTGTCGCGGCCGCGACCGCGCGCGAGAAGCTGCCGGGCCATCAGGGCCTGGTTCCTCCCGGGGCAACTCTCGTCGGTCCCGCGCCGACGTCGACGTCCTTACCGCTCACGGTCACGCTCAAGTCGCGTGATCCGGCCGCGTTGGCCTCCGAGGCGCAAGCAGTGTCCGATCCACACTCTCCGGAATACCGACACTTCCTGACGCCGTCGCAATTTGCGCAGGAATTCGGACCGTCGCCAGCGACCATCGCCCAGGTCACGTCCAGCCTGCAGCAGGAAGGGTTGACGGTAGGCGCCCCTTCGGCGACGGGGTTGTCGCTCCCCGTGTCCGGCACTGTCGGGCAGGTCCAGTCCGCCTTCTCGACGCCGATCTCCAAGTACCGGCTGTCGTCGGGCAAGACGGGTTATGACAACGCGACGGCACCCGAGGTCTCTTCATCGGTGGCTCCGCAGATCGAAGGCATCCTCGGGCTCGACACTCTCAGCCCCCCGCAACCCTCGACGAGCGTTCCCGAGGCGAGCACCGCCTTGGCACATGCCACCGCCGACCCGGCGGCTCCGACGTTGTCCCCGGGACAGCCCCAGCCGACCGGGGCCGGTTGCACGAGCAGCATCACAGGAGTCTCGAACCTCACGGGAGCGTTGGATGCCCCCGAGCTGGCCCAGGCCTACTCGTTCAACCCCCTGTACTCGACGAACGACTACGGGGAGGGCAGCACCGTCGCCCTCGTCGAGATGTCCGGTGCGGGCTACTCCGCCGGTGACATCGACAACTTCGCCGCTTGCTACGGGATCACACTGGGCAACAACCAGATCAACCAAGTGACGGTCGACGGCGGCGGCGGCACCGGCGCGGGCACGGCGGAAGCCGAGCTCGACATCGAGACGGTCCTCGCCATGGCACCGAAGGCGGACATCGAGGTCTACGAAGGCGGGCCGTCCGACGGCCTCTACAACGTGTTCAGCCAGATCGTCAACGACGACACGGCCAAGATCGTCAGCGCAAGCTGGACGAACGGCTGCGAGAGCTATGTGGGCCAGTCGACGCAGAACTCGGAGAACACGCTTTTCCAAGCGGCAGCAGCGGAGGGGCAGTCCGTCTTCGTCGCGTCGGGCGACCAGGGTGCGCAGGGCTGCAACATCAACGGGGAGATCGACGCCTCGACGGGCTCGGACCCCGTCGCGCAGGCGGTCGACCCAACGACGGGCACCCTCTACATCGCCAACAAATCGAGCGATACCGTCAGCGTGGACAGCGAGGGAAGTGCCGGGAACACGGCGAACTTCGTCACGGCGGGGACCGTCACGGCCGGAACGGACCCCGACGCCGTCGTGTTCGATGGATCGCTGAACCGAGTGTTCGTGGCGAATGCCGACGGCACCCTCACCGCGTTCTCGACGGGCGCGTGCAACCAGTCGACGACAAGCGGCTGCAGCTCGCCGTCACAGATCTCCTCGGATCAGCTCAATGCCCCGGCCGCGCTCGCCGCCAACGGCTCCACGCTGTACGTGGGAAACGGCAACGGCACGGTGGCCATCTACAGCGTCACCACGACCACCACGACCTACGTGACCACGGTCACGCTCCCGTCTGGCTCTGTGCCGACGGCGCTCGCCGTCGATACCGCCAACAACTACGTGTACGTCGCGGACGGCTCGAACAGCAGGATCGAGTACTTCAATGCCGCGACGTGCAACGCCACGACCACGAGCGGCTGCTCGGCCACGCCGGCGACCGTCACCGTCGGCCACGATCCCGTCGCACTGGCCGTGGCCGGCAGCGCCGGCGACCTGTACGTCGCCAACGCCGGCACCGGGGGCGGGGTCTCGGTGGTGAGCCTCAGCACCCACGCGGTGGTCAAGACCATCTCGACGAGCCAGACCGACAACTTGACGGGCGTGGTCCAGTCCATTGGCATGTCACCGAACGGCGGCCAGGTCCTGGCCGTCCTCAACGGCCTGAGATTCCCGGGCGACGTTCTGGCGACGATCAGCACGTCGAGTAAGTCCATCACCGCAACGGTCTCGCTTCAGACGGGTACTGACTCCATGGGCCAACTCGTCAGCGACAGCACCCTCGACTACGTCTGGGTCACGGACGAGACGAACGGTGGGGATGTCATTCAGAACCTGAATCTCGCCGTCTCGGACCCCGCCAGCCAGCCGTACGTCACCGCGGTCGGGGGCACGTCGCTCGGGCACGGGACACAGACGCTCGGGCCTCCGCCGACGGAGACCGTCTGGAACGACGCTCTCTACTATTCCGAAGGCGCCGGCGGCGGGGGAATCTCCCAGACCTTCGACATGCCGTCCTACCAGCAGGCGCTGGGCGTGGTGAGCGGCAGCACAGGCACGCCCTGTGCCAACTCGGGCGGTAACTGCCGCGAGGTGCCCGATGTGGCGGCCGATGCCGATCCGAGCAGCGGCTACATCATCTACGACAGCGTCAACGGGCTGGGCTGGACGGCGCTGGGCGGGACGAGCGGTGCGACGCCGCTGTGGGCGGCCGTGCTCGCCGTGGTCGCCTCGGCCAACGGCAACAACGTCGGGTACGGCGCGTTGAACCCCGCGCTCTACCTGCTGGCCAAGCAGTCTCCCGGCACCTACCTCAATGACGTCACGTCCGGGAACAACGACTACAACGCGACCGCTGCCGGCCAGTATCCGGCACTGACGGGGTACGACATGGCGACCGGGCTCGGCACACCCGTGGCATCGTCGCTGGCCTCCGGACTCACCGCCATTCCCCTCACGGTCGTCGTCTCGGGCAGCCAGGGCTATGGAGGGTCTCCGACCTTCAGCGCCACGGCCAACTACGCGGGCTCCGGATCGGCACCCTTCGACGTCACGCTCGACACCACGAGTCTCAGCTGCACGACCGTCGGATCCTCCACCGCCATCAGTCCCTCTCTGGCCATTGGCCAGTACACGGTGCTGCCCTCCTCATGCAGCGGTCTCACCTTCTCCGGTGCTGACGGGGGTGACTACTCGCCCGTCTACACCAGTACGACGAACGACTTCAGCGTCACGACCGGCCCCATTGATGTCGCGGTCACGGGCAGCCAGAACTACGGGGGGACGCCGGTCTTCGAGGGCACGGACAATCCTCCATCCGGCGTCACGGTGAACACGGCACAGTTGAGCTGTACCGAGGTGGGGACATCGACCATTGCGCCAACTTTGCCTGCCGGCAGCTACGCGCTGGCGGGGGCTTCCTGCAGCGGAGCCACTCTCTCCGGTACCGACGCGTCGAACTACTTCCTCGCCTACACCAGCGTGACGGGGGACTTCGCGGTGGCTCAGGCGCCGTTGATCATCACCGCGTCGAGCGGATCCATGCCGTACGGCGGCTCACCCCCGACGATCACCGCCGGCTATTCGGGCTTCGTCAACGGCGACAACGTCTCCTCTCTGACGACGCGTGCCGCGTGTGTGGCCGGAGCGACGAGCTCGAGCCCCGTGGCTGGGTCGCCCTATGCCTCCTCGTGCGCCGGGGCATCGGACCCGAACTACTCCATGAGCTACGTCTCCGGTTCGGTGAGCGTCAGCGCCGTCCCGCTGACCATCACAGCCTCGAGCCCGACGGTCACGTACGGAACTGCGGCGACGATCACAGCGGGCTATTCCGCCTTCGCTGGCGGCGATACGGCGTCGTCGCTCACGACGGCGCCGACCTGCACCACCTCGGAAACCAGCTCCAGCGCGGCCGGGGGTTCGCCCTATGCATCCTCCTGCGGCGGTGCCGTGGACTCGAACTACACCATCAGCTACATCGGCGGGTCAGTCGTCGTCGACCGGGCACCATTGACCATCACCGCGTCGAGCGCCACGGTCGCTTATCAGGGCGCCCCTCCTCCCGTCACGCCGACATACGACGGCTTCGAGAACGGCGACACCGTGTCATCGCTGACGCCGGCGGCGAGCTGCTCGACGCCTGCCACCGACACCAGCCCGGTTGCGAACTCGCCCTACCAGGACACGTGCAGCGGTGCGTCTGACCCGAACTACGCCATCACGTACGTGCCAGGGCTGACGACGGTCGCGCCGGATCCGATCGACGTGGCGGTCAGCGGCGCCCAGGCCAACGGGGGATCGCCGACCTTCACCGGTTCCTACGGCGCGCTGCCGAGCGGTGTGACGGTCAACACACACGGGCTGACCTGCAGCCAGCTCAGTCCGTCGACCGCTATCAGCGGCAGCCTGGCGTCCGGCGACTACACACTGCTCGGTGCTTCTTGCGGCGGGGTGACGTTGAGCGGATCCAATGGCGACTACGTAGTCAGTTACACCACCGCCGCCGACGATTTCACCGTGACGGGCGGCCCGGTGCCAGTCACGCCTGCACCGGCACCCACGTACGGCTACTGGCTGGTGGGGTCGGACGGCGGAATCTTCAACTTCGGCTCCGCCCAGTTCTACGGTTCGACCGGGAGCATCAAACTGCAGCGGCCGGTGGTCGGCATCAGCCCGACCGCGAACAAGGGCGGCTACTGGCTGGTGGCCTCCGACGGCGGCATCTTCGCCTTCGGCGACGCCGGCTACTTCGGCTCGATCCCCGGGGACGGCCTCGCTCCCGCCGGATCAGGGCGCCCGCACAGCCTCAATGCGCCGATCGTCGCCATGGTGCCTTCGTCCGACGGAGGTGGCTACTTCATGGTGGCCTCCGACGGAGGCGTCTTCGCCTTCGGTGACGCCCGGTTCGCTGGCTCGTGCCCGGGAATCGGTGGTTGTTCCGGGGCTGCTGTCGCGGTCGTGCCCGACGCCTCGGGCAACGGGTACTGGCTGGTCACCCAGACCGGCAACATTTACGCCTTCGGCGATGCCCCGTTCTACGGTGCTCCGGGGAACCAGGGCTCCCCGGTTACATCAGCCGTGCGCACCCCGAACGGCGGGGGCTACTGGGTGCTCCTCGCCAACGGTGCTGTCTACGCCTACGGCGACGCGGCGGCCCGGGGCGGACCCGTGGGCTCGGTGGGCGGCCTCAACCCGGCCTCGGCCATCTTCGCCGACGCCGACGGCGGCGGTTACTGGGTCGCCGCCGCGGACGGCGGCGTCTTCTCGTACGGCGACGCTCCGGATGACGGTTCCATGCTGGGAAGCCACCTCAATGGCTCCATCATCGCCGCCTCCGGCTTTTGACGACTCACTGACCAAACGCCCCTGGAGTCGGGGCGACTCGCCGGTAGCCTCGTGGCGTACCCGATGACTTGGAGTGACGGTGTCTCCCGCGGGCGGGCCGGCGGCGCCGGCAACCACGAGCGGGGTCAGGTAGTGCTGGGCGGAGCAAACGATGCGATGCAGCCCTGCAACGCGTCGACGCCGGATGCCTCGGCGGGGGGTGAGGTTACCGTCGATGGCGTGGCGGCTGCGGGGACCGTCGTGGTGGTCGTGGTGGTCGGCGGCACCGTCGTTGTGGTCGTGGTGGTCGGCGGCACCGTCGTTGTGGTGGTCGTCGGGGCGGTCAGCGCGCCCAGCGGAACGGTGGTCGTCGTGGTAGTCGGAGCGACCGTCGTCGTGGTGGTGGGCGGGACCGTGCTCGTCGTGGTGGTCGTCGTGGTCGTCGTGGTCGTCGTGCTGGTCGTGCCGGCGGCGATCGAACCACTCGAGGGCGGGGGAGTGATCGTGACCGTCGCACACGCGCCCGCGTGCTCCAGGGTCGCCACGTCCTTGATGAGTCCCAGCAGGTCCCGGTTCTCTGCGGACTCGTCCGACGTGACTGTCACTGCGGCCCGTGCCAGGGCCTTGGAAGCATCGTCCCGGTGTTGCTCCGCAGTCTTAAAGGCCCTCAGGGCCGCGTTGTCGTGCTTCACCAAGTCGGATGCTGTGACGCCCAGGTATTGCTGGGCCACGACACCCTCCGAGTCCTGGGGCGTCGATGGGCCGAGTGCCTGCGTCCCCCCGTCGCTTACGAGCGGGGCACCGGAATACAAGCCGCTGCTGACGTACTCGTTGACGGCAAAGCTCCGCAGTGAGCGGGACGCCGCGCCGAGTTGGCTCTCGGTGCTCGCCAGCTGGGTGCCCGCCGCCGCCAGCGCGAGATCGCGGATCCCGACCTCGTTCTCATCGCTCGACACCGTCGTGATGGACGTCTGGTACGTCAGCAGATCCTTGTTGACGTTTCCGTAGACGTCGAGGGCCGACGACGATGGCACATCGAGGGCCAGGCTGCCGGGTGTGGCTTCCATGGCGTTGACGTAGCAGGGCACTCCGGTCGCCGAGGGTGCGCACCACTGACTCTGATCGACCACGGCCAAGAAGGCAGCGGGAGGTGAGACGTTGCCGGCCCGCAGCGCGGCATCGATGATCCACATGTTCGGCTGGTACAGGGTGGCTACCGTGGCCGAACATCCCGCGGCCCAGGTCGGAAAGGCCGGGAACCCGTTCCCTGAAGAAACCGCGCCGGGTATCGCAGCGTTCGTGACGTCGGTGGTGCGCTGCGTGTTGTACGGGTTGTAGGCCGCCGTGTTGTTGGTGGAGCCACCCTCGGCGGCCTGCCATTGGTCGAGATCGGCCACATTGGCCGCGGTCGCCGGTGCGGCGACGCCCTCCAGCACGCAGAGCTCCCAGCCCGCCGGCAGCGGAGTGAAGCCGTTCGACTGCGCGGCAGCGGTGCCACTGGCCGTCCAGGCCAACGTGCCGCCGCAGAGGGCTGCTGTCGCCAGGGCCAGAACGAATCCGACGCTTCGAAAGATGCGTGTCATGAGATGTCGATCAAGATCGGTGGCTGCGCCAATGGAGGGCTCGGGTCCGTGCGCCGCGCCGTGACTCCGCCGCAGACCATCCCAGGTTGGCACGTTCAGGGCCTTCACCCAACGCGGTTATCGGCAGGTCGGACCGGTTGAGTAATCCCTATTTGCGTGAAACATGGGTGTGGACACACGGGCAACGTCCAGCCCGACCAGGGCCTCGGTCCGGGTGGCGTCCGATCCCGGCCGTTCTTCTCGAGTAACCGCTGGTCACAGGCGGTCCCCGGAGCGGGACTCGAACTCCGGTTGAGCTCGTGATGGGGCGCACCGCAAATCCTGAAATCCCAGGTCATCGGCGATTGCGAGGGAGTGGTGCGATCCGTCGTGCCGCCTAACCCGGCCGCGTCATGGGGAGTCTGTGACCGAGCGTGCGGCCACGGAGATGCCTCGAGGGAACTATTCCGGCAGCCGGTCCTCTGAGAGGAACGGCGATTCCTTCGTGCGTCCGCCGCCTGGATCGGGAGCCGGTCCCGCTGGCCGTCGCCGCGTCGCCTTGATGATCTCCTCACATGCCCTGCGCGTCTCTGGGTCGCCCCCGTCATCGGGATTATCCCTTAGCCAAGCGGTGGCCTCGACGATGCCCCAGTCCTCCCAAGAGGTCATGGCGTCCGAACGTAGCCTCATTGGTCGACGCCTGCCCGTGATCAGTCCGGCGATGCTCGACTCCAATGCACGACACCCCTGGTCGCTTGCGGGTGAGGCAGGCGGAGCGCCTGGTCCCGACGGGCCGGGGTCGCTTCGAGTATTGGCCCACGCGGCCACCGCTGTGGCCTGGTGTGCGCGTGCAATAGCCAGACGAAGAACCCGTTCTTCTCTTGACTTCAGCTGTTCCCTGACGACGCGTATCCGCGTTCCGCCAGTGCGGTGTCGAACACCAGATTGCCCAGAGCCAAGTTGATGTCGACGAGGTGATAGCCCCAAGTCGGACCCAGGAACGTGGGCGTCGTCGGCCTCACATCAGACGAATCGAGGTGTGTGTCACGCAGCCCGCCTGGAGGGCCTTCGTGTCGTGGTGACGAACAGACTGAAGGTACCGGCCCTGCCCTCCCCCGTCATTTGTAGGTGAACCAGTCGGCTTCCTGGGCGGCACTCTTGCCTCCCGGAGTCTCCACGTAGACGTTGCGCAGGGCTGCTGACTGGGCCGGGGAATCGACAGTGATCTGGGTCGCGGAGACCACCTTGAGGTTCGTGCCGGCGACGGTCCCGAAGAGCACCGTGGTGGCCCCTGTGAAGTTCGTGCCGGTGATGGTGACAGGCGTGCCGCCGGTCGTCGGTCCCGAGGGAGGCGAGACCTTCGTTACGGTCGGGGGTACAACGGAGGTGAACCAGTCGGCTTCGTGGGCCGCACTCTTGCCTCCTGGAGTCTGCACGTAGACGTTGCGCAGGCCTGCTGACTGGGCCGGGGAATCGACGGTGATCTTGGTCGCAGAGACCACCTTGAGGTTCGTGCCGGCCACGGTCCCGAAGAGCACCGTGGTGGCCCCCGTGAGGTTCGTGCCGGTGATGGTGATGACGGTGCCACCCGAGGTCGATCCGGTGTTGGGGCTTACCTTCGTGATCGTGGGGGCCGCGGTGAAGGACGCAGGGACGGTGTCGGTGACGCCCTGAACGGTCACTTCGATCTGGTCACCGGCATTGATCGGCCCGTAGTTGGCGTATTCGTTGCCGAAGGTGAAGACGACCTTCGTGCTGCTCCACGAGGTCAGCAGCAACCCGATGCAATCGCCCAATTCCCCGCCCCCCCAACTCTCGGTCACGTCTTGCAGTTCGAGGCCACCGAAGCCGTAGTCGTTGCCGGTGTCGCCGGCCTGGCAGGTCTCGGGGGTGGCGGTGGGCGCCGCGGAGCCGAAGTTCGAACCGGTGACGGTGACCGTCGGGGCGGCGGGCGTGCCACTGAGCGTCACGCCCGAGATGCTCGGGGCGGGCGTCGATCCCACGAGGAACGGTTGCTCCTGCGCCCACGTGAAGACGATGTTGGCTGGAGCTGTCGCGTTGGGGTTGACGACGAAGATGGCGTCGTAATCGGCATTCTTGGCGCTGTCGGTACCGACGCCTGCGTCCATCTCCGTGGGGTACCCGTACGTATTTGCGTCGGCGAGGATGTTGTCACGGTGGCCCCAGCAGCCCGACATGTCGGTAGCCGTGCAGTCTGAATTTTCCCCGCCCGGGCCGTCGTCGTACATCCAGGCGTAGATAGCGCCGAGCACGGTCGCATAGGCGCCGGCCCAGATCGACGCGGAATTGCCTGGAAGATCGCTCAAGCTCGGATCCCCGTCGTTGGTAAGGCCCGCCTGGACGGCGGCGTTGTACGTGTTGACGAGGTTGGGGATCGCCACTTCGTTGCGGCTCGTGCGCTCAAGATCGGCCCAGACGAACATCTGCTCGGGTCCGGTGAGTGTCGACCAGTTCGTCGGCAGCGCCAGCGGAGGAAGTTGCTCCTGGGCGGCGCGGACGCCGTTGATGTCGTTCACGCAGGCGGGATCGCCAGAGCATTGGCCGAAGATCCCGTTCGCCGACGGGTTGTTGGGAGGATTGATGGGCGCCCCCGAGCCGGTGGGCGACGCCGTCGTGGAGAACGTGCCCTGAGCGCTGTCGAAGATGGCGTCGTTGTCGTCCTCCGTTGCCCGCAACTCGTAGGCGTACGAGGTGTTCGGCGTGAGCTGATCGACCGCCAGAGACACGGTTTGCGGTGTTGACACCCCCGCATTGAATATGACAAGTCCAGCGGTCGGGCTGGTCGAAGTGATCTGAGTCCCGGAAGGCTCGTAGACAACCTGGACGAAACCGGCCTCCCCGTCCGGTGTGACGGTCCCGTTCGCAACGAAGCCTGTCGTCGTGGCGCCGCTCGGCGCGCCCAGTGTGACCATCCAGGTACCCGCCGCCGAAGCGGGGGTCGCCAGAGGAAGCATGGCGATGACAATCGCCGCAGAAGCGACGATGACCGACCCTGCCAGGCTCAGACGTCGTGCGCGGCGTCGGCCTCGAGTGAGCACCGATCGGTTCCGCCTACCCCAGTGTCCGGTATGTATCCCCCGGCTCGGCCCGATGGACCCAGCCATGGACGCCACCTCCTCGTGCGCGCCGTCTGGCGTGTCGCGTGACGTGGCGCTCTTTGGTTGTTTGGGCAACTTTCATCCTCATTTCAAACGAGCCGCTTCTTTGCTCTCTGCTGAGTCCGTTCCGCCCCCCATGCCGCCTCAGTCACTGTTGTCCGTTTGACGCCGTAAGGCAATAGAGACAGCCTCCCTCGGCGCCTTGGTGGTAGCAGGGTGTCAACCTTGAGTTGACCTTCAAGGTTTTGGGCTCGTAGCGCTGCACTCAGTGCTGCGTGAAGTTGTCGCCAGCGCTCCCTGTGCTGGTGACCCTCACAGCGAGTCCGAAAGCCCGTCGAAGGAGAGCGTGACGTTCATCTGATGGAGCGTCATCTCCACCGAGCTTGACCGGCGTGTGTGATCAGAGTGGCCCTCGGCCGATACAGCTCGGATCTCTCAGATCGCTTCTGAACAGCGAAAAGATCTCAAATCGGAGAGTGCCCGGAGCGGGACTCGAACCCGCACGCCCTTTCGGACAGCGGCTTTTGAGGCCGCCGCGTCTGCCATTCCGCCATCCGGGCGAGAACGCCAGATCGTACAAGCTGCGATAACGCTGCGATCTACGGTGACGGGGTGGGAGCGCCCCTGCCATGAAGCTCGCCGGCGTGGAGCTCGTTCAGGTCGACCTCCCTTTCCGCCAGGCCATCGGCACCGCCGCCGGCGTGCACCGGGTGCGCCCGCTGCTCTTCGTGCGGGTCGTCACCGAAGAGGCCGAGGGCTGGGGCGAGTGCGCCGCCCTCGAGGACGGCACCGCAGTCGATCCGACGCTCGACGCCGTGGAGAAGGCGGCGGTGGATCTGGGGGTGCCCCGCCTGTACCAGGCGTCGGCCGCCCGGGGCGGTGAGCTGCCCCTCGCGGCCGGCGTGGCACAGCTCTTCGGCAGCACCGCGGTCGACCGGATGCTGGCCGCCACCTTCGAGATGGCAGTCGCCGATGCCGAGCTGCGGGCCGCCGGGCGGTCGCTGGCCGACGATCTCGGCGTGGAAGAGGGCTTCGCGGCGCTGGCGGTCGGCGCGGTCGTGGGGATTCCCGACGACCGCGACCTCGCCGTGTTGCGCCAAGAGGTGGACGCCGCCGTCCGGGCCGGCGCGGCGAGGGTACGCCTCAAGGTCGAGCCCGGATGGGTGGTCGCGCCGGTGCGCGCCGTGCGGGACGACCATCCCGACCTCGTGCTGCAGGTCGACGCCAACGGCTCCTTCGGCTCGGGTGCCGACGACGTGGCCCTGCTGAACCGGCTGGCCGACTTCGACGTGCTGTGCATCGAGCAGCCGCTGCCGGCGGCCGATCTGGTGGCCCTTGCCCAGCTCGGCCGCCGCCTCGCCGTGCCCATCTGCCTGGACGAGTCGCTCTCGACCCCGCGCCGGGTCATCGACGCGCTGCGCAACGGCGCGTGCGCCATGGCGTGCCTGAAGCCGGCCCGCCTCGGCGGCCTCCGTGCCACGCGGGCCGCGCACGCCGCCTGTGCTGCAGCCGGCGTGCCCACCTTCGTCGGCGGCTTCTTCGAGGCCGGGTTGGGACGGGCCTCGAACCTGGCGCTGGCCGCCCGGTTGAGTCAGGACGCGACGGGCCTGGTCAGCGACGTGGGGGATCCGGCCGACTATCTCGCCGTCGACCCCTGCGGCTACCCGCCGGTGCGCGGCGGTTGGGTTCGCGTGCCTGCTGCACCTGGGGTGGGGAACGGTCCCGACGACGCCGTTCTCGAGCGGCTCGAGGTGCGGCGTCGCTGGTTCCCCGCCACCTACACTTGACGCTCCATGCATCGCGTCCTCTTGGAGCGGCGGATCAGAGATGTCCACACCCGGCTCGTCCGGGCGCGGGAGGAGTTGGCTGTGCTGAATGAGCAGTTGGCGGTCGTGCAGGAGTCGGCCGACGAGGCGCGCGTGCGCGCCCTCGTGTCGGAGACGCCGCTCGCCAGCCAGGAGCACAACGAGGCGGCGCGCCACGCCGACGCCATGGTGCGGGCGCGTGACGCGCTCGACAAGGTCGTGGCCGATCTCGAGCGCCGTCGGGACGAGCTCCTGGCCGCCGTCGCCACGGGCAAGCAGTGACGGCACCGGGCCGGACGGTGACGGCGGAGGTCAGATCGTGACGGGCGCAACCGGCTCGGCCACGCTGGCCCGCGTGGTGATCGCAGAGGACGAGGCCATCGTGCGGCTCGATCTGAAGGAGATCCTCGTGACGGCCGGCTACGAGGTCGTGGGGGAGACCGGCCGCGGCGACGAGGCCGTGACCCTGGTCGAGCAGCACCAGCCCGACCTGGCGATCCTCGACGTCAAAATGCCCGGGATGGACGGCATCCGGGCCGCCCGCGAGATCACCTCGCGCCACCAGGTGGCCGTGCTCCTCCTGACGGCGTTCAGCCAGCGCGACCTCATTGAGGAAGCACGGGACTCGGGCGTCTCGGCCTACCTCATCAAGCCGTTCCAACCCCGGGACCTCCTGCCCGCCATCGCCGACGTCCTGGCCAAGGCGCGCCAGGACTGGGCCATCGAGGCCGACGAGGCCGAGCACTCCTCCGGGGGCGACGGGGCAGAGGACAAGATCGCCACCCGTCGCGTGGTCGACGAGGCCAAGCAGGTCCTGATGGACCGGGACGACCTCCCCGAGGACGAGGCGTTCGGCTTCATTCAGCGCACCGCCATGCAGACGCGCGCCCGCATGCGCGACGTGGCGCAGCAGGTCGTCGACGGCACGCTGACCCCGTAGTGTCGACGGCATGACGTCGACGTCGACGGCGGTACAGGGGCGATCGGGGCCGCTCCTGCTGCTCGACGGCATGTCACTGGCCTTCCGGGCCTACTACGCGCTGCCCGACACACTGGCCACCACCTCCGGCGTGGTGACGAACGCCGTGCACGGCTTCACCTCCATGCTGGTGTACCTGATCCGGGAACAGCACCCCTCGGCGCTGGCCGTCGCCTTCGACGCCCCTGGTGCCACCTTCCGCGACGAGATCCTCGAGGACTACAAAGCCGGCCGGGCCGAGACGCCGTGGCTGCTGCCGCCCCAGTTCGACATGATCCGCGAGGTCATGGAGGCGCTCGCCATCCCCGTGGTGGAGGCCCCCGGGTTCGAGGCCGACGACGTGCTCGCCACGCTGGCCACCGAGGCCGTCGAGCGCCAGACCGAGGTGGTCATCGTCACCGGAGACCGCGACAGCTTCCAGCTCGTGCAGGACCCGTACGTGCGCGTGCTCTACAACAAGCGCGGCGTCAGCGACTACGCGCTCTACGACGAGGCGGGCATCTTCGAGCGCACCGGCGTGCCGCCGACGCAGTACGTGCTCCTGGCTTCCCTGCGCGGCGATCCGTCGGACAACCTGCCGGGTATTCCGGGCGTGGGGGAGAAGACGGCGGCCAAGCTGCTGACCAAGTACGGCGACCTCGACGGCATCTTCGCCCACCTGGACGAGCAGACGCCCAAGCTGCGCGAGAACCTGGCTGAGAACGAGGAGCTGGCCCGCTCGAACGCCCGCATCATCCCCCTCGTGCGCGACGTGCCCCTCGACGTCGACGTGACCCACCTGACGCTCGGGGCGTGGGACCGCGCCCACGCCGCGGCCACCTTCGACCGTTTCGAGATGAAGACGGTCTGGGGCCGGCTGGAAGAGCTGCTCGACGCCGGCGCGCTCGGTGAGCCCGTTCCCGGCAGTGCCGCGCCGGCCAAGGGTGCCGAGGCAGTGATCGCCGCCTCGACCGAGGGGCAGCCGCCTCCGGCGGAACCGGTCGCTCCGCCCTTCGACCTGCGCGAGGTGGACCTGCCCGCCACGGCGAGCGAGGCGACGAAGGCGCTGACCGACCTCGGTAGCGGACGCCTCTCCCTGGCGGCGCGCTGGTCCGGCTTACCGGGTCGGAGGGAGCTGGTGGCCCTCGTCCTCGTGGCCACCGAAGGCGACGAGGCCGGACGCGGAGTGATGGTGCCGGCAGAGCTGCTCGGTGCCGCCTCGGTTGTCAAGAAGCTCAACGGCCTGCTGGCCCGCCCCTTCGTGGGGCACGAGGTCAAGGAGGCCATGCGCTCGCTCCTGCCGCTCGGCATCGACCTGACCGGCCTGGAGATGGACACGGGGGTGGCCGCCTATCTGCTCGACGCCTCGACCGGCGACTACCAGCTGGCGCAGTTGCGCGAGCAGACCGGGCAGCTGAGCCTCGACATCGTGGAGCCCGGTGAGACCGAACGGGACCTGGCCAAGGATGCCGCGGGAGAAGCGGCCGACGTCGCCGGGATGGCCCAGGGCTTCCGTCGTCGCATCGTCGCGGAGGACATGGAGCAGCTGCACGACGACATCGAGACGCCGCTGGTCCGGGTGCTGGCCAAAATGGAGGTGGCGGGCATCGGCGTCGACCGGCCCGAGTTGCAGAAGATCACCGACGCGCTGAAGGAGGCGGCGGCGAGCCTGCAGGCCGAGGTGCAGGAGCATGCGGGCCGTGAGTTCAACGTGAACTCGACGCCCCAGCTCCGGACCGTGCTCTACGAGGAGCTCGGCCTCACTCCGGGCAAGAAGACCAAGACCGGGTTCTCGACCGATGCCCAGACACTCGAGAGTCTGCGCGGCGGCCATCCGATCATCGACGCGCTGCTGGCCTACCGCGAGGTGGAGAAGCTGCGCTCGACCTACGGCGAGAGCCTGTTGGCCGAGATCGCGCCGGACGGGCGCATCCACGCCTCGTTCGGGCAGACGGTGGCCCGGACCGGCCGCATCTCCTCGGACCGTCCCAATCTGCACAACATCCCGGTGCGCACCGAGCAGGGCAAGCAGTTCCGGCGCGCCTTCGTGCCGGCGGAGGGCTCCAGCTTCCTCGTGGCCGACTACGACCAGGTGGAGCTGCGCTGCATCGCCCACCTCTCGGGGGACCCCGGCCTCGTTGACGCGCTGACGACCGGGTCGGACGTGCACCGCACCGTGGCGGCCGCCGTCTACGGGATCGTGCCCGAGGAGGTGAGCCACACCCAACGCGAGTACTCCAAGATGGTCTCGTACGGGCTGGCCTACGGCATGGAGGCCTACGGGCTGAGCCAGCGTCTCGGCGTCCCCGTCGAGGAGGCGGCCGCCATCATGGAGAGCTACTTCGGCGCCTTCCCGCTCGTGAAGCAGTACATGGACCACGCCGTGGCCGACGCCAAGATCGAGGGCGCCACCCGCACCTTGTTCGGACGCATCCGGCCGCTGCCCGACCTGCTCTCCTCCAACTACCGGGTGCGCCAGGCGGCGGAGCGCCAGGCCATGAACGCCGGCATTCAGGGGCTGGCTGCGGACATCTTCAAGCTGGCCCTCGTGCGCCTCGACCGCGACCTCGAGGCGGAGAAGCTGGCGAGCCGGCTGGTGCTGCAGGTCCATGACGAGGTCATCGTCGAAGTGGCCCCGGGGGAGGAGGAGGACGTGCGCCGCCTCACCGAGTCCGCCCTGACCGGGGCGGCGGACCTCCGGGTCCCCCTCACCATCTCCATGGCGCTCGGACCGAGCTGGGCGGCCGCCAAAAGCTGAGGGCCCGCAGCGTCAACGTCAAGAGGTACGACAAGAACGGCATCACCTTTAGCGTTCCGGGACGTCCTGCTCAGTCACGAACGGCACCGTGAAGGGGATCGGCCCGACGGGCGCCATCGCGCAGAACGGCATTTAGGTTGCGTACGGTGCCGTCGGGGCCATCGGCGTGACCGGCAACACGGTTTCGGCCAACGACGTCAACATCTTCGCCGGGGCCGACTCCGGGGCCACCAGCGGGCAGTGGACGATCTCGAACAACACCGTCACGGGTGCCACCGACAACGTGCCGAACACCGCCAACTCGAACGACGACGGGATCTACATCGACTCGGCCTCGGGTTCGAATACGGTCTCGGGCAACATCGCCAAGAAGAACGTGCGCTACGACTACGAGGACGCCAGCACCGGAGCGCCACCGCCGACACCGCCGACACCTGGTCGGACAACACCTGCAAGCCGGCGCTCGACTGCCCCCGAGGGCCTTTGCTGAGCTGCCGTTCACCGCACGCTTTCGAGTAACTGCCGCCCTCCGGGGTGGCAGTTCCCGTTGTGGGCCGGGGGAGGGCCCGGGTCCCAGGTCCCTGGCCAGCTGGTACGCTGACGCACCTTGCCCGCCGGCACCGGCGGCGGCGCAACCCGTATTCATCGATCTGACCCCGGCGCGGTCCTGCGGGTGCAAGTCGCACCCGTCGCAAGGAGCTTCACCATGGCTGACACAGCACGCACCTCCCTCCTCTCGCCCGAAGCGATGGGCACATTCGACGCCGAGGGGAACTACATCCCCCGCACCATCGTCGACGACGACCTCGGTGACGCCGATCTCGAAAAGGCGATGGGTGACTCCATCATCGAGTTCGACGACGGCGACGTCATTGAGGGCACGGTCGTCAAGATCGACCGCGACGAGGTCCTCCTCGACATCGGTTTCAAGTCCGAAGGGGTCATCCCCGCCCGCGAGCTCTCCATCCGCAACGACGTCGACCCGTCCGAGATCGTCTCGCTCGGCGACCACGTCGAGGCGCTTGTCCTCCAGAAGGAGGACAAGGAGGGCCGGCTGGTCCTGTCGAAGAAGCGCGCCCAATACGAGCGGGCCTGGACGACCATCGAAGAGAAGAAGAACAACGGCGAAATGGTGTCCGGTCCGGTCATCGAGGTCGTCAAGGGTGGCCTGATCGTCGACATCGGTCTGCGCGGCTTCCTGCCCGCGTCGTTGGTCGAGCTGCGCCGGGTGCGCGAGCTGCAGCCCTACGTGGGCAAGGTGATCGAGGCCAAGATCATTGAGCTCGACCGCAACCGCAACAACGTCGTGCTGTCGCGCCGGGCCTGGCTCGAGGAGGCCCAGAAGGAGCAGCGGGGCGACTTCCTGCAGAACCTCAAGCCGGGTGAGCGCCGCAAGGGCGTCGTCTCCTCGGTCGTCAACTTCGGTGCCTTCGTGGACCTGGGTGGCATGGACGGGCTCGTCCACGTCTCCGAGCTCAGCTGGAAGCACGTCGACCACCCGTCGTCGGTCGTGTCGGTGGGCGATGAGATCGAGGTCGAGGTGCTCGACGTGGATCTCGACAAGGAGCGCATCAGCCTGTCGTTGAAAGCCACGCAGTCCGATCCCTGGCAGGAGTTCGCCGACTCGCATGCGGTGGGCCAGCTCGTCTACGGCCGCATCACCAAGCTGGTGCCCTTCGGCGCCTTCGTCCAGGTGGGTGACGGCATTGAGGGCCTGGTGCACATTTCGGAGATGGCGGTGCACCACGTGGACCTGCCCGAGCAGGTCGTCACGCCCGGCGAGGAGCTGTGGGTCAAGATCATCGACATCGACCTGCAGCGCCGCCGTATCTCGCTCTCGATCAAGCAGGCGGCCGAGGGTGGCGAGGTCTCCGAGGAGTACCGCGAGGCCTTCGGCGAGCACGCCTACGACGAGGAGGGCAACTACATCGGCTTCGACTACGCCGAGGGCGAGTTCACCCCCGAGACCGAGGCCCAGGCCGCTTGGGCCGACTTCGCCGAAGAGACCGGGACCCACGTGGTGCCTTTGAAGGACGCGGACGGGAACGACATCCCGCCCGCCGCCGAGTCTGAAGCTGCAGTTGAGGGTGACGTTGAGGTTGAGGGTTCAGCTGCAGCCCCTGTTCAGGAGGCTGTGGCGGTGGCCGAGACTCCGGCGGCGGCCGAACCACCGGCCTAGGCGATTCTCTCGTCGCCGGAGGGCTTGGATCGATCGTCGATCAGGGGTTTGCCAGGCCGGCGCAACCAGTCGGGCCGGCCTGGTGCCTTACTTCCGTTCCAGCACTCCGTAGATGTGGATTCTGGCGCCGCCCGTCTTGTTGTCGTAATCGAGGTAGAGGGGTCCCCCGGGTGATCCCGGCTGGCCGGAGGTTCCCGTCTGCCAGTTGGCCGAGGAGTTGGAGATGGAAGCATCCGTCACGACGAGCTCGGCCGAGCCCGGTGACGGTACGCGGCCGACGATCCTCGCCCGGAGGATCGTGAAGCCGGCGTTGGCTTGGTAATCGACGAAGCGGACCGGCCCTGAGGACTTCCACGTGAAGGTTGTCTGGAGTCCGAATTTGGGCTGGTAGCTCGGCTCGATCCACTGTGCCGTACCGACGGACGACCCGATGCAGGACCCGGCACTCACCGTGAACGAATCGCAAGGGACGAACAGACTGCCTTGGCGCAGCGCGATGTCGATACGACACTGCGGTCCGCCGGCGGGGCAATTAGGGATGGGTTCGGCTCCTCGGTGGGAGGAAGCGGCGGCGCCGGCCGACCCGCTCAGGGCGATGATGGCCAGCAGCGAGGCCAGGAGCGTCGCCGCGAGGAGAACCGTTCGGATGTGGCTGGTCCTCATCGTGTGTGCTGCCCCGGCGCGAGGCGGCACGACAGACGGGTCGCAAGCAGGCCCGGGGGCCGGGCCCTGCCTTCCGTGCGCCGCACGAGCGCGCAATCGCCGAAATGCACTAGTTCCTCAGTTCCCCGGATGCGTCGGACGCCACCTCCGTGGAGTGACCATCGGTGGAACAGGGACGGCGCTTGAGGAAAGGCCGGACTCGGGGCCGAACTCTTGACGCTCCGGTGTCAGCCGGGCTCGCCCCCCTCTTCCCTGCGGTCCACCCGACGAGCGAGCTCCCGGGCCAGCGCCCGCGCTGCCTCGGGGTGGTGTGGCAGGAAGAGCACCGGGTCGAGCAGCTCGAGCTCGAGCAGCGCCGGCCCCGCGTCCAGTGTCTCCACGAGATCGATCCGGGCGTAGCTGGCGGGACCCAGGAGGTCCTCCGCCACGGCCAGAGCCTGACCGGCCACACGGAGCTGCGCCGTTGTCGCGGTGGCGTCGGTGATCTGCATGTTGTGGATCAGGTTGTCGAGGGGCCCGACGCCACGACGGATCATCGGGCCCTTGTGCACAGCGTGGCTGAATGCGCCTCCGATGTAGACCAGCGCCGTCTCGCCGTCGGCGTCGACCCGGGACTCGTAGGGCTGCACCATGGCCGTGCGCCCGGAGGCGGTGAGGTCCGAGGCGTGGGCCCGGGCGGCGTCGTGCTCGTTCGGTTCGTAGCGCGCCGTGCGGTTGCCGCCGCCGGAGATGGAGGGCTTGACCACCACCTCGGTCGCCGGGAAGACGAGGGCGAGCAGGTCGGCGGCCGCCGTCTCCGGCTCCACCCACAGGGTTGGCACCGTCGGGACGCCGGCCCGCTCCAGGTCCCGCAGGTAGTGCTTGTCGATGTTCCAGTGCAGCGTGGCGGCGGAGTTGCGCAGGGGCACCCCGCAGGCCGCGACGCCGTCCGCCCAGGCGAGGAATTCGTCGACGTGGTGGATGTTGCCCCAGGTGCCGTTGGCCAGAACGAGGTCGAAGGACGACCAGTCGACGGCCGGGTCGTTCCAGACGGCCGTCACCGCATCCACTCCGGCGGCGGTCAGGGCGGCGCGCAGGAGCGGCCAGTCGTCGTGGAGGTCCGGGAACTGGGCGTTGGAGGCAGCGGCCAGAAGGGGGCGGGCTCCCGTTCGGCCGCTGTCGGCGCGCGGCAACTCAGGTGCCGATAGGGAAGTGGCACGCCACCTGGTGACCCGGGGCGATCTCCCGCATTTCGGGCACCTCTTCTGCGCAGCGGCCCTCGGCACGCGGGCAGCGGGTGCGGAAGCGACATCCCGACGGCGGGTTGATGGGGCTCGGCGGCTCTCCGGTCAGGGCAGCCGCCATGCGGGGCGCTTCGGGATCGGGCTCCACGGCCGAGGCCAGGAGCGCCGCGGTGTAGTGATGGGCCGGTGCCTCGTAGAGCAGGTCGGACGGTGCGATCTCGCAGAGGCGCCCGAGATACATGACGGCGACCCGGTCGCTGACGTTCTTGACGACCGCCAGGTCGTGCGCAATGAAGAGCACCGTCAAGTTGTACTCCGCCTTGAGATCCTGCAGCAGGTTCAGGATCTGCGCCTGGACCGACACATCGAGCGCGGAGACGATCTCGTCGCAGACCAGCAGCTTGGGCTTGAGGACCAGGGCGCGGGCGATGCTGATGCGTTGGCACTGGCCGCCCGAGAACTCGCGGGGCCGTCGTGACCCGTTGACGTAGGAGTCGATGCCGACCCTGTCGAGCATGGCTCTGCATGTCTCGACCCGCTCCTGCTTCGTCCCGATCTTCCAGATGTTCAGCGGCTCGGACACGATGTCGATGACCCGGCGGCGCGGGTTCAACGAGGAGATCGGGTCCTGAAAGATCATCTGCACCTGCGTGCGCAGTGTGCGCAGGTCGCCCCGACTGAGGCTCGTCAGCTCGGTCTCGCCGAAGCGGATCTTGCCCGAGGTGGCCTTCTCGACCTGGACTATGGCGCGCCCGGTCGTGGATTTGCCGCACCCCGATTCCCCTACGAGGCCGAGCGTCTCACCCTGGCGCATGGCGAAGCTGATGCCGGCCACGGCCTGCACCGTCACGTTGCCCCGGCCGAACGAGACGTGGAGGTCCTCGACGGACAGGATGGGCTCGGTCGTCACGGCGGACGGCCCCACGGTGGTGTCGGTCACGCCGGCACCGGGTCGGGCTGGGGCGAGGGAGAAACGGGATCGGCCGCTGTCAACGGGTACCAGCAGGCGTAGCTGTGGCCCGGGGACGCCTCGACGAGCGGCGGCTTCTCCACGTGGCACCTGTCCTGCGCGTATGGGCAACGGGGGGAGAAGGGGCAGCCCGAAGGGGGATTCAGGAGATCGGGCGGCCGGCCCTCAATGGCGATCAGGCGGGTGTGGCTCGGCTCTGCGATGCGCGGCGTCGACTTGAGCAGCGCCTCGGTGTAGGGCATGGCCATGCTCTTGAAAAGCACGTCGGTAGGGGCCCGCTCCACCACGTTGCCGGCGTACATCACGATGATCTCGTCGGTGCGCGTGGCCACCACGCCGAGGTCGTGCGTGACCAGGATCATGGCCATGTCGCGGTCGCGCTGCAGCTGGGACAGGAGATCGAGGATCTGCGCCTGCACGGTGACGTCGAGTCCCGTGGTCGGCTCGTCCGCCATCAGGAGCCGCGGGGCGCAGGCCAGTGCGATGGCGATCATGACGCGCTGGCGCATCCCGCCCGAGAGCTCGAACGGGTAGGCCTCGTAGCGTTCGACGGGCGAGGGGATGCCCACCTGCATCAGGAGCGACATTGCCGTCTCCTTGGCCTCGCTCTTCGAGAGCTTGAGATGGATCCGCAGCGGTTCGGTGATTTGGTTCCCAATTCGCTGCACGGGATTGAGCGACGTCATGGGGTCCTGGAACACCATGGCGATGTGCGTGCTCCAGAGCTTCCGCAGCTCGTCGTTCGGCGCGTTGAGGAGCTCGGTCCCGTCGTAGCGCACCGACCCCGTCTGGGTGGTCGTGGCGCGCGGCAGCAGGCCCATGATGGCGCGGGACAGCACCGTCTTCCCCGAGCCCGATTCGCCGACGATCCCGAGCGTCTTGCCCTGGTCGAGAGTGAGCGAGACCCCCTGCACGGCCTGCAGCGGCCCGCGGCTGGTGGCGAAGGACACCTGGAGGTCCTCGACCTCGAGCAACCGGCGACTGCTCACAGCTTGATCTCGGAGACGTCGAAATACGTCCGCAGCTTGTCCGCCACGACGTTGAGGCTGATGAGTAGGAGGAACATGGCCGACGCCGGGAAGATGACCAACCACGGGTTGGTCTGCCCCTTGGCGCCCGTCAACAACGACGATCCCTCGTTGAGCATGTTGCCCCAGCTCGGGGTCGGCGGCGCCACGGACAGCCCGAGGAAGGCCAGCGAGCCCTCCAGGACAATGATGGTGGCCACAGCGATCAGCCCGAAGGACACGATGGTCGGCATGATATTGGGCAGGATCTCGCGCGACAGGATCCGGGTGTCGCTGGCGCCGAGCGCCTTCGCGGCCAGCACGAAGTCCCGCGTGGCGTAGGACAGGGTCGAGGCCCGGACCACGCGGAAGACCAGCGGCGCCGCGAAGAGGCCGATGACGAGCGTGATCTTGAACAACGACTTACCCCAGAACGACACGATGGCGATGACGGCGACGATCGCGGGGAAGGCGAGCACCACATAGGAACTCGTGTTGAGGAGGGTGTCGATCCGGCCGCGTCGGTACGCGGAGATCATGGCGGGGATGCCGCCGACGAGCAGGGCGATGAGCGCCCCGCCGAAGCCCACGACCAATGACACCCGCGCCCCGTAGATCAGCCGGCTGAAGATGTCGCGGTAGAGGTCGTCAGTCCCGAGCAGATGGCCCCAGCCGGGCCCCGCGTTCTGGGCGCTGTTGTAGTTGCCCAAGTCCGGGTTGGGCAGCGGGAGAAGGTTGGCGAAGATGGCCGCCAGCGCGACCAGGACGATCCAGCCGGCGCAGATCCAGAAGAGCACGCCGAGCTTCTTCTTGGTCGGGTCTGCGGCTGCTTCGGCCTCGATCTCCCCCTTGATGTCGGCGAAGGCCTCGTTGGTCGGGGTCGTCAGGTTGACGCTACTCACGGGCGATCCTCGGGTCGACGATGGTGAACAGGAAGTCAAAGATGAAATTGATCAGCACGATGGCCACGGCCACGAACAAGGTGATGCCCTGCACGACCGTGTAGTCGTCCTGGTTGACGGCCGAGATGAGTTGATACCCCAGACCGGGCATCTGCAACAGGAGCTCGACGATGAAGGTGCCGGCGATCAGGCCGCCGATGGTGACGCCGGCCGACGCCAGTAGGGAGATGGAGGACGGTCGCAGGGCATGGCGCCACATGATGCGCCGGTCGGTCAGGCCCTTCGAGCGGGCCATGGTGATGAAGTCCTCCTGCAGGGTCGAGATCAGATCGTTGCGCAGCAATCGGAAGTACACGACGATGCCGCCGAGCGCCAGGACGATGGAGGGCAACAACATCGTGTGGATGTTCGACCAGAAGTCCTGGTTGATCGGCACGTAGGAGGCGGGTCCGGGGAACACGTGCCAGTGCACGGCGAAGATGAGCACCAGGACGGGCGCGATGACGAAGGGCGGCAGCGCCAGAAAGGCGAAGGTCGTGCTGTTGGAGGCCTGGTCGAAGAGATGGTTGGGCTTGCGGGCCGATTTCATGGCCATGGGGAAGGCGATGGCGAAGGCGATGATCTGCGAGAAGATGATGAGTTCGAGGTCGATGGGGAACGACTGGGCGATGATGCTCGTCGTCGACTGGTGCGTCGTGTAGGACTGACCCAGGTTGCCCTGGAACACGTGGCCGATCCAGATGAAGTACTGCTGCCACAGGGGCTTGTTCAGGCCGAGTTGCTTGTTGAGCGTCGCCACGTTCTGCGGCGTGGAGTTGGGCCCGAGGATGGTGTCGGTGGGATTGCCCGGGAGAAGGTGGACCAGGAAAAAGGTCACGACCGAGACGAAGATGATGATGATGATGAGCAGCACAAAGCGCTTGATGATGTAGCGGGTCACGGCGCCCCTTTTCCCCCCTTCGCTCTCTCGTTCCCTTCGCTGGCGCCGGCCTCCCCCCGGCGGCGGATGATCCTAGACCTCAGGCCCCTTGTCCTACCATGCGCCCCATGTCCGAGGAGGTTCCCACTCTCACTGGTCGCACCCGCGTCGTCGTCGGGGTCGCCGTGGGACTGGTGCTCGCGGCCGGTCTCGTGCTTCGCTTCTGGACCCGATCGGCCCTGTGGCTCGACGAGGCCCTCACCGTCGACATCGCCCGGCTGCCGCTGAGCCAGATCCCGAACGCGCTGAAGCACGACGGGGCGCCGCCGCTCTACTACTACCTCCTGCACTTCTGGATCGTCCTCTTCGGGCAGTCGAACGACGCGGTGCGGTCGCTGTCGGGAGTCGTCGCGGTGGTGACGCTCCCGGTGGGCTGGTTCTGCGGCAAGCGCCTCGGTGGGCGGGCCGTGGCCTGGACGACTCTCGTGCTGCTGGCCAGTGCCCCCTTCGCCGTGTACTACGCGACGGAGTCGCGCATGTATGCGCTGGTCATCCTCCTGACCGGCTGTGGTTTCCTGGCGCTGGGCCGGGCGGTCGACAAGCCGCGCCCCGGCAACCTCATCGCTGTTGCCGTCGTCACGGCCGCGCTCCTCTATACGCAGTACTGGGCCGTCTATCTGGTGGCGATGGTCGGGATCTGGCTCGTGGTCTCCGTCGTCCGCAGCCGGCGGCACGGGCACCCGGAGGCGGCGCCGTGGGCGGCGCTGATCGCGGTTGTGGTCGGAGTTGTGCTCTTCGTGCCCTGGGTGCCGACGTTCGTCTATCAGGCCAAGTACACGGGCACCCCGTGGGCGGCGCCGCCCAACTTCTCCGCCGTGATCAACGCGCTCACGGGCTTCACGGACAACCAGGGTTCCACGCTGCAGACGGGAACCAACCAGGGGCGGCTGTTGGCCGTCATCTACTTCGCCATGTTGGCGCTTGCGGTGTTCGGCCTGGGCCGGTCCGGACGCATCATCGAACTCGACCTGCGCACGCGCCCGCGCGCCCGCAGCCTGACCTTCGTGGTACTCGGCACCTTGTTCGCCGCCATCGCCGGAGGGATCCTGACCGCCAGCGCGTTCTCTTCGCGCTACGCCGCGGTGGTGTTCCTGCCCTTCATCCTTCTCGTCGCGCTCGGGACGATCACGCTGCTGAACCCGAAGGTCCGTGTCGTGATCGTCGGACTGGCCGTGGTGGCCGGCCTGGTGTCGTCGGCCCAGAACGTGACCACGCAGCGGACCCAGGGCGCGGCCGTGGCTGCGGCCATCAACGCGCAGGCCAAGCCGGGGGACGTCATCGCCTTCTGCCCCGACCAGCTCGGGCCGTCGGTCTACCGGGGCATCCGGGATCCCTCGCAGTACCGCATGGTGACCTTCCCGCGGCGCACGGGGCCCCAGATCGTCGACTGGGTCAACTATGCCGACACCGTGCACGCGGCCGACCCGAACACCTTTGCCACGTTCGTGGCCCAGGAGGCCGGGGCGGGCCACCACGTGTGGTTGGTCTGGCAGCCGATGTACCAGACCTACGGGGTCAAGTGCGAGACGATCGCCACGGACCTGCTGGACACCGCCACCAAGAACGGCGGGGGAGGGCGCAACGTCGTGACCAGCCATCCCGCGCTCTTCTACGAGCCCATGAACCTCACCGAATACGCCTCTGCAGGCTCCTGATCGCCCGGGGGACGCCCGTCCATCCGCCGCTCGGGACCCCCTACCCTCCCCGAGAGCTGCTGGGGGGTCCACTAACCTGCCTACCTCGTGAACGTCCCCGAAGAAGCGCCCGTCGTCATTGCTGGCGCGGGCCCCGGAGGCCTGACCGCGGCCTATCTCCTGACGAAACGGGGGGAGCACCCGCTCGTGCTCGAGGCCGACGACGTGGTGGGGGGCATCAGCCGCACCGTGGTGCGGGACGGCTGGCGCTTCGACCTGGGCGGGCACCGCTTCTTCACCAAGGTTCCCGAGGTGGAGGCCCTGTGGCACGAGATCCTGCCCGAGGGCGATTTCATGCTGCGGCCCCGCATGAGCCGCATCTACTACCAGGGCAAGTTCTACGACTACCCGCTCAAGGCGGTCAACGCGCTGCGGAATCTGGGGCTGTGGGAGGCGATCCTCTGCGGGTTCTCCTACGTGTGGGCCCGCATCCGGCCCCCCAAGGACGAGTCGAACTACGAGAACTGGCTGGTTGCTCGCTTCGGCTGGCGCCTGTACCGCACCTTCTTCAAGACCTACACCGAGAAGGTGTGGGGCGTGCCGGTGTCCGAGATGCCGGCCGACTGGGCGGCCCAGCGGGTCAAGAACCTCGACCTGCGCAAGGCGGTGCTCAACTCCATCCTTCCCAAGCACGGCCAGACGGACATCACGACCCTCATCGAGGAGTTCCAGTACCCGAAGTACGGCCCCGGCATGATGTGGGAGGTCGCGACGGAAAAAGTGCAAGCCGCCGGGGGGACCGTGGAGCTCGGGGCGCGGTTGACCGGCATCAACGTCAGCGGTGGCCGCGCCGTCTCGGTCACCTACACCCAGGGCGGAACCGAGCACACGGTGCCCGCCTCGCACGTGGTGTCCACGATGCCGATGCGCGAGCTGGTGCACACCATCACGCCCCCTCCGCCGCCCGAGGTCATCGCCGCCGCCGACGACCTGCACTACCGCGACTACCTCACGGTGGCCCTCGTCGTTCCCGAGTCGCGCAGCTTTCCCGACAACTGGATCTACATCCATGCCACCAACGTCGAGGTGGGGCGGATTCAGAATTACGGGTCGTGGTCGCCGTATCTCGTCAAGGACGGGCGCACCTGTCTCGGACTCGAGTACTTCGTCTTCGAGGGCGACGACATGTGGAACAAGCCCGACCACGAGCTCGTCGCACTCGGGACCGAGGAGCTCATCTCGCTCGGGCTGGCTGCGCCGGGGGATGTCGAGCACGGCTACGTGGTGCGCGTGCCCAAGGCGTACCCGTACTACGACTTCAGTTACAAGGCCAACGTCGAGACCATCCGCAAGTGGATCGAGACCGAGGCGCCGAACATCCACCCGGTCGGTCGTAACGGGATGCACAAGTACAACAACCAGGACCACTCCATGTACACCGCCATGCTGACGGTGGAGAACATGTACGGCGCCGACCACGACATCTGGTCGATCAACGTCGAAGAGGAGTATCACGAGGCGGGGTCGACCGGGAGGGACGCCCCGGTGCTGCCGCGCCGCACGAGTGCGACGGCAGGCACGCTCAAAACTGGCTAAACACGCGGCGCAGGCGCCGCCGCTGTGGCGACCATGGATGACCCTGACGGTGGCGGGCCTGGTGTATCTCGCCCTCGGGTTCCTCCTGTGGGTGCACGCCTGGGCCGAGGGCGCCACCACCCACACCCTGTGCGGGTGCGGCGACCCCGCGCTGTTCCTCTGGTTCTTCCAGTGGCCGGCCACCGCGCTGGCGCACGGCCAGAACCCGTTCTTCTCGACAGCGCTCTTCCACCCGAAGGGCATCAACCTCTTGGCGCAGACGTCGGCCACCGGGCTGAGCCTCCCGCTCGTGCCCGTGACGTGGATCTGGGGGCCGGTGGCATCGCTCAACGTGGCGTCGACGATCACGCCAGCCCTCACCGCCTTCACCGCATTCTGGGTCCTGCGGCGCTGGGCCCCCTGGACGCCGGCCGCCTTCATCGGCGGACTGCTCTACGGATTCTCGCCCTTCGTACTGTCGAGCCTGGAATTCGGCCATCTGATGACGGCGGCGCTCATGCTGCTGCCGCTGATCCTGGCCGCCCTCGACGAGATCCTGATGCGCCAGCGCCACAGCGCCCTCTGGACCGGCGTGGCGCTGGCGCTGCTGCTGTTCGCGCAATTCTTCCTCTCCTCCGAGCTCCTGGCCATCGTGGTCGTGGTCGTGATCGTCTGCGGGCTCGCGTTGGTGGTGGCGGCCCTGGTGACCCATCCCGCAGCGGTGCGGGCCCGGGCCCCGCACGCAGCCGCCGCACTGGCCGTCGGGCTCGGGGTGGGCGCCCTCCTGCTGGTCTGGCCGGTCTGGTTCGCGCTCAAGGGGCCGGCCAGTTTGCCGGGCCTGGTCTGGCCCAACGTCGGCGTGATCGGGGGCTTCATCCCCTCCAGCTTCGTCACCACCGGCTACCCAGCCCGTCGCAACGTCTTCCTGGCGCTCGGCGGCTACCACGGTGCACCACTGGCGTCTTCCGCGTACATCGGGTGGAGCTTTCTCGCCGTCATGGTGGCGGGGGTGATGGTCTTCTGGCGGAACCGGCGGCTGTGGTTCTTCGGGTTCGCCTTCGTCGTGTGCGCGGCCTTCTCGTTGGGCGAGCGGCACGGGCAGTGGGAGCCGGCCTGGATCTTCACCCGGATCCCGGTGGTCGAGAACGTCATTGAGCAACGGTTCATGGCCGTCGGCTTCCTGGCCGCCGCCGTGATCCTGGCCATCATTCTGGAGTGCGTGCACCGCACGGCGCCCGACTGGCGGGGCGCGCTGGGCGCGCTGGCCGTGGCAGCGGTCGCGCTCGTCCCGATGGCGACCGTCTTCGGGGAACGCCTGCCCTTCGCCATGCAGGCCGTCACACTGCCGCGCTGGTACCGGGAGGTGGCTCCCACCTTGCCTCCGGGGCGGGTCCTCCTGTCGTATCCAGCGCCGTTCTCCGGGCTGCAGAACGCCATGGCCTGGCAGGCCGTCAATCGCATGCAGTACAGCCAGGCGGGTGGCGGCGGCCCCCAAGGGGTCTCGCACCGTGCCGGATCGGCCCGGGCCGGCTTCGACGTGCTCAGCCGGCTCGACTTCGGCGTGGGCATGTCCGAACCGGTCGGGACGCGGGCGCAGTTGGCCGCGGTGCGCCACGCACTCGCCGTCTGGCGCGTCAACACCGTGGTCATCGCCACCGACCCGACAGCCCCGCGGATTGAGCAGGGCCACGACCCCGTCTACGCGGCGGCCTTCATGACGGCCGCGCTCGGGCGCCAGCCCACCCTGCAGGCGGGCGCCTGGGTCTGGAACAACGTGCAGCTGCGGCTGGCCGGGCCCCTGGTCCTGAAGGCGGGCACACTGGCCACCTGCACCGGCGCGGCGGAGGGCAACCCTGTCGTCTTCAAGGCGACCCTGTCGGTGACGGAGTGCGTCGCCGGGGGTGCCGTGTCGGCCTCGTGAGTGGGGTGGGACGGGGACGCTCAAGGGCCGACAGGGACCGGCCGACGTTGCGGAGTCGGGCACGCGGGGTACCGGTTTCCTTTGATGACCCACCGAGCAGGCGGGTCCTCCCGTTCGCGCAAGGGCGGACGGCAACCAGGAGGACGGTGCTGGAGTGACCAGGTGGGGAGTGCGAAGCCTGTTGGGCGGCGCCTGCCTCCTTCTGTCGTGTGTCGGCCTGTCGTGTGTCGGCCTGTCGTGTGTCGGCCTGGCGGCAGCAGGGTCGGGGTCGGCGGCGGCGGCCTCTGTGGCCCGGGCCGACGCGTCGGACGGGGCCCGGGTGGCCTTCCCCCTTCCCCCCGGCCTGACCGCATCGGAGCACGCGGCGCTGCGACGCTCCGGTGCCTACGGCGCCCACCCCGTGCGGCTCCTGGTCCTCGGCGATTCCATTGCCTTGACGCTGGGGATGGGCCTCTCGGTGGACGCCCAGCAGCAGTACGGGATCAGCGTCACCAACGACGCCACCGTCGGGTGCGATCTCGACACGCAACTCCAGGTGGTCATCTCGGGCGCCGTGGGACCGGCCACGCCGGGGTGCGACAACTGGCGCGCGCTGTGGCCCTTCCTGATCGCCGGGCAACGGCCGCAGGTGGTCGCCCTGGGACTGGGGCGTTGGGAGATCGCGGATCACCTGCTGGACGGGCGCTGGGTGCACATCGGCGAGCCGGCCTGGAACGAGCATCTGACGTCCGATCTGCAGTCGGCCATCACCATTCTCCACTCGTTTGGTGCCAAAGTGGTGCTCCTGAATATGCCCTACGTCGACCCCAGCAACCGGCAGCCGGACGGCCAGCCCTGGCCTGAGAACACGCCTGCCCGCGTGCAGGCGTACAACGCGCTCGTGCAGCAGGTGGCACGCGCCCACCCCGGGGTGGTCAGTGTCATCGACCTCAACAAGTTGTTGAGTCCCGACGGGGTGTACACGGCGACCCTGTCCGGCGTCGACGTGCGCATGCCCGACGGCATCCACATCAGCCTGAACGGCGGCGAGCTGTTGCAGCGCCAGGTCCTGCCCGCGCTCGATCGGATCGGCCTGGAGGACGAGGCGGCAAGGGCTCCCGGGTGAGCGACCCCGAGGTCGCGGACACCCCCGCGGCCGAGGTCGTCGTCGAAGCGGTGCCGGCCGCCATGGCGCTCGCACCGAATGCCGTCGGACCCAATCTGGGTGCGGAGCTGCTGGTCGACCCGGCGACCCCTCCGGGAGTCGAGTCGATGCGGGCCGGGCTCCTGCAGGCCGGTCCCCTGGCCGTGGCGGGCGTCGTGGCCAACGGAGCCAGTGTCATCCTTACGGTCGCGCTGGCGCGCCTCCTGTCGCCGCACAGCTACGGCGTCCTCAACCAGCTGACCGGGCTGTACCTGATTCTGTCCATGCCCGGGTCGGCGGTGGTCGTCGCCGTGGTGCGGCGGGTCACGCTGTGGCACGAGGACGGCACCGGCCATCTCGTACGGCGCTGGGCCGGACGGGTGCACCGGCAATGCACACTGGTGGTCCTCGTCTGGGCGGTGATCGTGTTCAGCGGTCGGCACGCCGTGGCCGTCCTGCTCAACCAGCGGAGCGGCATCGGCATCGCGGCGATCCTGACGGCGGCGGCCTTCTTCGTGCTGCTCT
>Ga0302314_10002860_pt1 | contig 32026 bp, 33 predicted proteins | sample III_Palsa_N2_3_FD_200533 | JGI IMG/M metagenome (GOLD analysis project Ga0302314, IMG submission 200533) | Peat permafrost microbial communities from Stordalen Mire near Abisko, Sweden - III_Palsa_N2_3 | ecosystem: Environmental > Terrestrial > Soil > Palsa > Peat permafrost | place: Sweden... | reverse complement strand
CTGACACCCCAGATGTTCCGCTGCGGCGCACTGCGCGCGGCGCTGCACGCCGCGCACGCTGCCGGCCGGACACCGACGGATGAATCCCAGGCCCTCGAGTGGCAGGGGGCACGCCCACGACTGGTGGCAGGTTCGGCCGCGAACCTCAAGGTGACCACGGCGCAGGACCTGGTCGTGGCGGCGGCGATATTGCGCTCCGCCGGGGCCGCAGGCCCGCATACTTCGGTCATGGAGCACAGCATGCGCATCGGATCCGGATTTGACGTCCACACCTTCGGCGAAGGCGACTTCGTGATGCTCGGTGGTGTGCGGGTGCCCTACGCCCGGGGCGTCATCGCGCACTCCGATGGCGATGTGATCCTGCACGCGCTGTGTGATGCCTTGCTGGGCGCCGCCGGCCTCGGCGACATCGGCCAGCATTTTCGGGACGATGATCCGCAGTGGCGCGGCGCGGACAGCAAGGGCTTCGTCCGCGGCGTGCTGGGGATGCTGCGCGAGCGCAACTTCGCGGTGGTCAATGCCGACATCACCGTGCTGGCCGAGGCGCCGCGGCTGTCCCGGCAGCGCGAGGAGATCCGCCGCAGCATCGCAGAGCTCCTCGAGGTGTCCCCCGACTGCGTCAATGTGAAAGCCACCACCACCGAGAAGATGGGGTTCCTGGGGCGCGGCGAGGGGCTGGCCGCTCAGGCCGTCGTGCTGCTGAACTGCACCGCGTGAGGCGCCGGGTTTGAGCCTGCAGCAGTGGCGCCTGCTGGCGCTCGAGGCGCCGCGCGCCTTGGGTGATCCAGGGGCGACGGGCATCCTGCGCGCCACGCCGGAGGATTTCGTTGTCGAGGAAGACCTGGGGTTCGCGCCCGACGGCGACGGCGCGCATCTGCTGCTCAAGGTGCGCAAGCGCAACGCGAACACCGGCTGGGTCGCCCAGGAGCTGGCGCGCGGCTTGGGCTGCCACGTCCGCGACATTGGCTTCGCCGGCCTCAAGGACCGGCGCGCCGTGGCGATCCAGTGGTTCTCGGTGCCGCTGACGCCGCGTGCGCTCGAGGCGGCGGCGGGGTTCGTGAATCCGGAATTTGCCGTGCTCGAGGTGCACCGCCACCGGCGCAAGCTGCCGCGCGGTGCGTTGGCGGGGAATGCCTTCACCCTGCGCATCCGTGATTACAGCGGCTCGCCGGCCGCGCTGCGCGAGCGCTGCGCGGCAATCCTGCGCTCAGGGGTGCCGAACTACTTCGGGCCGCAGCGCTTCGGGCGCGAGGCCAGCAACCTGGTGCGCCTCGCCGAGGCGCGGCCGGGTCGTCCGGAGAGCTTCGTGCTGTCGGCGGCCCGCAGCCTGATCTTCAATGCCGTGGTCGGGCAGCGCGTGCGGGATGGCAGCTGGGGCACCCTGGAGGTCGGCGACGTGGCGAACCTCGACGGCCGTGGCAGTGTGTTCAGTGTGGATGAACTGTCTGCGGACCTGCCGCAGCGGCTCGAGCGGCTGGAAGTGCATCCCACCGGACCGATGTGGGGCAGCGGTGAGCTGATGTCCCGCGGACCGGTGCGCGCTCTGGAGGAGCGCATCGGCCTCGAACTCCCCGGCGCCTGCCGGTATGTGGTTGATGCCGGGTTGCGCCAGGAGCGCCGCAGTGTGCGGCTGAAGGTGCGCGACCTCACCGCAGAGCCGGACGCCGAGGGGGTGCTGCTGCGGTTCTGGCTGCGCAGCGGCAGTTTCGCCACCGCGGTGCTGCGCGAAATCCTGTCCGATCAGGTGGACGCCGATGATGCGTGAGCCGCAGCCAGCAGGACGTACAGGGCACCGGTGCCGCCATCGACCTGACGCGCCGATGTGAAGGCCTGAACCTGTGCCGTACGGCGCAGGGCGCTGTTGACCAGTTGCCGCAGCACCGCGCCCTTCGGTCCGGAGCGCAGTCCTTTGCCATGGACGATGCGCACGCAGTGGGCGTGACGCTGCAGGCACGCGTTCAGGAACTCGCGCAGCTGCAGGGTCGCCTCGGCGGCGGTGAGGCCATGCAGATCCAGTTCCGCCTGGATGCGGTACTGGCCGCGGCGCAGTCTGCGCAGGGTGGTCGCGGCGACAGCGGGGCGGGCGAAGAGGGTGGGGTCCCCGGGCGCGAGTTCCGGTTCATCCCTCACGTCACCCAGGATTTCTTCGAGCACCTGCGGGTGCGGCGCCCGCGCGAAGCGCGCCCGGGCGCGGGGTCGGGGTGCATCACCCGTGACCCGTTCCGGGACCCGCAGCGGCTTCACGCCGCGGGTGGCCTCGCGAAACAGGGCGATGTCATGCTCGTCAGGCTTGGGCTTCACTTAGATCTCCCCGCAACGGCTCCTCAACGGCTATATTGGCGCGCGTTTCGTTACGGTCTCCTCCCACAAGATAGCGTGAAAATTCTCGTCAGCAATGATGACGGCTTCCGGGCCGAGGGCATCCGGGCCCTCGCCGAGAGCTTGAAGGATCTGGCGCAGGTGACCGTCATGGCTCCCGACCGCAACCGCAGCGGCGCCAGCAACTCCCTGACTCTGGATGTGCCGTTGCGCGTCCAGGAAACCGAGCCGGACGTATTCTGCGTTCTGGGCGGCACCCCCACCGATTGCGTGCACCTGGCAATCTCGGGGTTCTTCGATTACCGCCATGACATGGTGGTCTCGGGCGTTAATGACGGGGCGAACCTCGGGGATGATGTGCTGTATTCAGGCACCGTCGCGGCGGCGATGGAAGGACGCTTCCTGGGACTGCCGACGCTCGCCGTGTCCTTGTGCACCAGCGAGACGAGCGGCCGGCATTTCGCCACGGCGGCGCGCGTGGCCCGCTGGCTGGTGGCGCAACTGCTCGAGCGGCCCCTCGAGCGCGCCATGATTCTCAACGTCAATGTTCCGGATCTGCCCTTTGAGCAGCTGCGTGGCTTGCGCACGACGCGCTTAGGCATGCGCCACCCGGCCGAACCCGTCATCGAGGCGCGCGATCAGCGCAACCGCGTGGTGTACTGGATAGGTCCCGCGGGCGCCGGGGCCGACGCCGGGGAGGGCACCGATTTCGATGCCGTTGCGCAGGGGTTCGTCTCGGTGACGCCGCTGCAGATTGATCTGACCCGATACGGCGCACTGGACACGGTCCGGGGCTGGTTGGCCAAGGCAGGCTTGCATGATTGACGTTCGAATGTCCGGTATCGGGATGACCTCCGCGCGGACCCGCGACCGGCTGGTGCAGCGGCTGCGGGACCAGGGCATCACGAGCGCGGTCGTCCTGGACCGCATCCGCAACGTGCCGCGGCATATCTTCGTCGATGAGGCGCTGGGCAGTCGCGCCTACGAGGACACCGCGCTGCCGATCGGCTTCGGGCAGACCATCTCGCAGCCCTACATCGTGGCGCGCATGACCGAAGCGCTGCTGGCGGGCGGCCCGCTGTCCAAGGTGCTCGAGGTGGGAACAGGCTGCGGCTATCAAAGTGCGGTGCTCGGACCATTGGTCACCAAGCTCTACAGCGTCGAACGCATCGAGCCGCTGTACCTGCGTGCCAAGCTGCGACTGGAAGAACTGGATCTGCGCAACGTGCGGCTCAAGCACGGTGACGGCACGCTCGGCTGGAAGAGCCTCGCGCCCTTCGATGGCATCTTGGTTGCGGCGGCGCCGATCTCGGTTCCCGAGGCGCTGCTGAAACAACTGCAGGTGGGCGGACGACTGATCGTGCCGGTGGGTGCCGAGGGTCACCAGGAACTGATCCGCTTTACCCGCAAGGAGACCCGCATGGAGCGCGAGTCACTGGGATCGGTCGCGTTCGTGCCGTTGCTGGGCGGCCTCGTCGGATGAAGTTCTACTGTACATAAAGTTCGTAACTTTATGGTTTACATAAACTGTTTGTTGTCAGAATCCACTGACCGCGGCCCGCGCCGCAAGCTGGCAGCATCCCGGCGCCAATCAAGGGCTTGCGTCACGAAGCGCGACGTGTTTAACATGTCGCCGCAGTGCGACGCCAGGACGCTGACAAGAGGGCACCGGGCGGAGAGACGTGAAAAAAGCAACAAAAATATGAGAAATAACAATAATTAAGGGACTTTTGTTCGAGTCTGTCAGCTTCGGATGATTGTCTTGTCGGATTGGATTTCTTCCCCGGTGCCTTCTTTGTCAGCGCCCTTCGGCCCGCCCCCGCGGCGGGCCGAAGCCTAAGCCCCGACTTCAGCGCACAAACAGTACCGCCGCCACGCGCCGCTCTTCCTGCACGAGGATGTTGTACGTCCTGCAGGCCGCGCCCAGATCCATCACTTCCAATCCCACGTTGCGCGCGGCGAACGCCTGGCGCACCGCGCCCGCGGGAAACGTCTGCTTCGCACCGGTGCCGAGCAGTACGACGTCCGGCTGCAATTCAAAGATCGGCGCGAGCTGCGCCACAGTCAGCGCCGCCACATCCTCTGGCGCCCAATCCAGAATCAGACGCTCGGCGGTGACGATGCATGGCGCACGTACCACCTGTTCGCCGATGCGCACCTCGCCTGGCGCGTAACCGCGAATGAGGTTGATGTCATCGCGTGAGTCGAGCGTGAACTTCATGTGTGAAGATAGGGGCCATGAGTGAAGTGGCCATCATACTGTCGGACCTGTACCTCGCTGCAAATGGCCGCGGTGGGGTGGACGATCGTGATGCGGCAGTACCGAAGGATGCGCTGCCGGCCCTGACCCGGATCGCCCGCTATGCGGGTGTGAGTCCGCTCGCCGGCGACTGGCGCGGCTGGCTTGCCGGCTGGCTGGGGCGCGCCGATGTGGCCAGCGCCTGCAACTCGACGCCCGCGGTCATTGCCGCCGCCGCGCTGCCGGCGGCTGCCGTGTCGAGTGGGATGGGAAGCGCATGGCTCGCCACACCGCTGCATCTCGTTGCCGGTCTCACCAGTGTGCACCTGGACTACCGCGGCTTGCTCCGACTGGATGACGCCACGCTCGAGGTGCTGTGCGCGGATTTCGACGCGGCATTCGCCGAGCGCGGTTTTTCGCTGCACCGCTTGGCCGGCGGCGGCCTGCTGGCCGCAGGCCCCGAATTCGCGAGCCTGCCTCGCACGATCGACCCCGCCCGGCTGCTCGGTGGTGGCATTGCCGGTAGCACCGTGGACGGATCCGGCGCGGCGCAGTTGCTGATGCTGGGCGCGGAACTGGAGATGTGGTTGCATGCGCACCCGTTGAACGCCGCCCGGGCCCGACGCCGGGAGGCGCCGCTGACGACGCTGTGGTTGTGGGGTGGCGGCAAGCCGTTGAGTCCGCGATCGACGGTGCCGTTGCTGCCCGCCGCGCACCCGGAGGCAACCTTCATGACGGTGTTCGGCGAAGACCCCGTTGCGGCGGGCCTGTGCACTCTGAGTGGTGCCCACCGCCGGCCGCCGGCCGCCAGCGCGCATGACATCCTCAACAGTGGCGCTGCACGCACCGCGGCGATCATCGAGCTGTTCCGCACCGACAAGCCGCAGCCGGCCACGCTGCTGGAGCTGTTGCAGCACCTGGACGAAATGGTGCTCGCGCCGGTGATCACGGCGCTGAAGGACGGCGCCATCCGGCAGGTGACGCTGGTGGCGAATGATCGCTGCAGCATCCTCACGGCCAGGGACGGCCTGCGCTTCTGGCGCCGGTCGCGCGGTCCCTGGGCGGTGCTGCAGTGACGCCACTGATCAGGCGCCGCCCCGTCAGTGGTGATGCGAGCGCGCTGGGCGCCGCGTTGCATCCGGTGCTCAGGCGCGCCTATGCCGCGCGTGGCATCAGCGACCCCTCGCAGCTGTCCACGGAACTGTCACGACTGCTGCCGGTGGGGAGCCTCGGTGGCGTCACCGCCGCCGTCGAACTGCTGCTGCTGCACCGCGCCGCCGGCCGCATCCTGGTGATCGGGGATTTCGATGCCGATGGCGCCACCAGCACTGCGCTGATGCTGCGGGCCCTGCGCGCGTGGGGCTTCGCCAGCGTGGATTTCCTGGTGCCCAATCGCTTCGAATTCGGCTACGGCCTGACCCCGGAAATCGTCGCGGTGGCAGCGGCGCGCAAACCGACGCTCCTGGTCACCGTCGACAACGGCATATCGAGCCAGGCGGGTGTCGCCAGTGCGCGGGCGCGGGGGCTGGATGTGCTGGTCACCGATCATCACCTGCCGGGCGCCGAGCTGCCGCAGGCCAACGTCATCGTCAATCCCAACGCCGGCGGGGACGCGTTCCTCAGCCGCTGTCTTGCCGGAGTCGGCGTCGCCTTCTACGTACTCGCCGCCCTCAAACGCACCCTGGATGCGGCCGGCTCATGTCCTCCGGGGGCGCCTGCGGTCGCGGATTTCCTCGACCTGGTGGCGCTGGGTACCGTGGCGGACCTGGTGCCGCTGGATGCCAACAACCGGGTGCTGGTGGCGCAGGGCCTGCGGCGTATCCGCGCCGGGCGCTGTGTGCCGGGCATCACCGCGCTGCTGGAGGTGGCGCAGCGCAAACGCGCGGACCTGACCGCCACCGACCTGGGGTTCTCGGTGGCGCCGCGGCTGAACGCGGCAGGCAGGCTCGAGGACATGACCATCGGCATCCAGTGCCTGCTGGCCGATGACATCGCGAGCGCGACGGCGCTGGCGACGCGACTGGATGGGATCAATCGCGAACGCCGGCAGATCGAGGCGCGCATGCAGGCGGACGCCCTGGCGGCCGTGCGCGGCCTGGCCGACCCGATGAGCCGCACCACGCGGCGCAACGGCCTGTGTCTGTTCGATGAGAGCTGGCACCAGGGTGTCGTCGGGCTGGTGGCGAGCCGGATCAAGGACCGGACCAGCCGGCCGGTTATCGCCTTTGCGCGCGCGGGGGATGGCGTACTGCGCGGTTCGGCCCGCTCGGTACCGGGCCTGCACATCCGCGACGTGCTGGATGCGATCGCCGCGCGCCAGCCCGATCTCATCGCGCGCTTCGGCGGCCATGCAATGGCGGCCGGCATGACGCTTGATGCCGCGAATCTCGATGAGTTCGCCGCTGCGTTTGATGCCGAGGTCACCCGCTGGGGGCAGGTCGCCGGATTTTCCCAGAACATCGAAACCGATGGCGAACTGACCGTGGCGGAGCTGGCACTGGAGACCGCCACCGCGCTGCGCGCCGGGGGACCCTGGGGGCAGCTGTTTCCGGAGCCGAGCTTTGACGGCGTTTTCATGGTGCGCAATACCCGCATCGTCGGGGAGCGGCACGTGAAGATGTGGGTCGAGGTGCCGCACACCGGACGCGCCTTCGACGCCATCGCCTTCAATTTCCTGGATGCGCCGGATGCGGGCGCTGCGACGCAGCTGCCGAGCGGGGAGGTGCACCTGGTCTACCGCCTCGACGTGAACGAGTACCAGAACCAGCGCCGGCTGCAGCTGCTGGTGGATCGGGTGCTCCCGGCCGGCGCCAGCTGCTAGAATGCGCGTCCTTTTTCGCCAAAGGCTGCGAGTCGCAATGGAACTTAATCTACTCAGGCGCCAGCTCAAAGACCTTGGGGAGCGCGTTGGCTCTCTTCGGGGGTTTCTTTGAGTACGACCGCAAGCAGGAGCGGCTGGAAGAGGTAACCCTCGAACTCGAGGATCCTGCGATCTGGCAGGACCCGCCCAAGGCGCAGGAACTGGGCCGGGAGCGCGCGCGTCTGAGCACGGAGCTCAGTGTCATCGAGCGCACCTCGCAGGGCATTTCCGAGGCCGGGGAACTGCTGGATCTGGCTGAGGCGGAAGCGGATGAGTCCGCGGCCCGGGATATCGAAACCGAGGCGCAGCGTCTCGAGTCCGACGTGCGCAAGCTTGAATTCAAGCGCATGTTCAGTGGTGAAATGGATTCACACTCGGCGTTCCTGGATATCCAGGCGGGCGCAGGCGGCACCGAGGCCCAGGACTGGGCCCAGATGCTGCTGCGCATGTATCTGAGATGGGGAGCGGCGCGTGGCTTTGCCTGCGAGGTCATCGATTCGAACCCCGGGGAAGTGGCCGGCATGAAGAGCGCGACCGTTCAGGTCACCGGTGAATACGCCTACGGCTGGTTGCGCACCGAGACCGGCGTACACCGCCTGGTGCGCAAGTCGCCGTTTGATTCGGGCAACCGCCGCCACACCTCCTTTGCGTCCGTGTTCATCTCCCCGGAGATCGACGATGACATCGAGATCGACATCAATCCGGCGGATCTGAGAACCGACGTCTACCGCTCCAGCGGCGCGGGCGGCCAGCACGTGAACAAGACCGAGTCGGCGGTGCGCATCACGCATATCCCCAGCGGCATCGTGGTGGCCTGCCAGAACGAGCGCAGCCAGCACAAGAACCGCTCGACCGCGATGAAGATGCTGAAGGCGAAGCTGTACGAGCTCGAGGTCAACAAGCGCAACGCGGCGGCGCAGGTGCTCGAGGACTCCAAGTCCGATGTCAGCTGGGGCCATCAGATCCGCTCGTATGTCCTGGATCAATCGCGCATCAAGGATCTGCGGACCGGAGTTGAAGTGGGCAATACCGCCGCCGTGCTCGACGGGGACCTGGACCAGTTTTTGGAGGCGGCCCTGAAGGCCGGTGTCAACTGATGGACGATGAAAATCCACTGATCGCGGAACGGCGCGCGAAGCTTGCGAAGCTGCGGGAAGGCGGCGTCGCGTTCCCGAATGACTTCCGGCGCGACGCGCTGGCGGGGGATCTGCATGCCGCCTTCGGCGAGCGTGACGATGACTGGCTGCTCGCCAACCCGACACCGGTGAAGGTCGGTGGGCGCATGATGTTCAAGCGCGTCATGGGCAAGGCGAGTTTTGCCAAGATTGCCGATCGCACCGGGCAGATCCAGCTGTTCCTGCAGGCCGAAGCGCTGGGTCCGCTGTACGAGGAGTTCAAGACCGCTGACGTGGGCGACATCCTCGGCGCCGAAGGGGTGCTGTTCCGGACCAAGACCGGCGAACTGTCGGTGCGCGTCACCTCCCTGCGCACGCTGGTCAAGTCGCTGCGGCCGCTGCCCGACAAGTGGCACGGCATTGCCGATGTCGACACGCGCTACCGGCAGCGCTACGTCGATCTCATCATGACCGAGGCCAGCCGCGAGGTGTTCCGCACCCGCGCGCGCATCGTGCGCTACCTGCGTGACTTCCTCGACGCGCTGGACTTCCTGGAAGTCGAGACGCCGATGATGCAGCCGATCCCCGGCGGCGCCGCCGCGCGCCCGTTCGTCACGCACTACAACGCGCTCGAGATCGATACGTATCTGCGCATTGCGCCGGAGCTGTACCTGAAGCGCCTGGTCGTCGGCGGTTTCGAGCGTGTCTATGAATTGAATCGCGTGTTCCGCAACGAAGGGCTCTCGACGCGGCACAACCCCGAATTCACCATGCTGGAGCTGTACCTCGCGTATGGAGATTACCGCGACCTCATGGACTGGGCGGAGAAAGCGCTGCGCGGCATGGCGCACGCGATCAAGGGCGGCGAGGCCCTCGAGTACCAGGGCCGTGCCTACAATCTGGGTGCGCCGTTCCGGCGCGTGACGGTGGAGCAGGCGATCATCGAGCGCAACCCGGAGCTGGATCCTGCCCTGCTGCGTGATCTGGCGTCGTTGCGGCGCGCCTGCGACCGGCTGGCCATTCCCTTCAGCGATCGCGACGGACCGGGAAAACTGCAGATCGAGATCTTCGAGAAGACCGTCGAGCAGACCCTGATGGATCCGACGTTCGTCTATGCCTACCCGGTGGAGGTGTCGCCGCTGTCGCGCTCCAATGACCAGGATCCGTTCATCACCGACCGCTTTGAGTTCTTCATCGCCGGGCGCGAGCTCGCGAATGGCTTCTCGGAGCTGAACGATCCGGAGGACCAGGCCGCGCGCTTCCAGGCGCAGGTGGCGCGCAAGGACAAGGGCGATGAGGAAGCCATGTTCTATGACGCGGATTATGTGCGCGCGCTGGAATACGGCATGCCGCCGACCGCGGGGCTGGGTGTCGGCATTGACCGCCTGGTCATGTTCTTCACCGATTCACCCTCGATCCGCGACGTGATCGCCTTCCCGCAGCTGCGCCCGGAAGCCTGACTGGACGCGCCCATTGGTGTGTTCGATTCCGGGATCGGCGGCCTCACGGTGCTCGCCGCGCTGATGCGGGCCCTGCCGCACGAGCGCTTCGTGTACCTCGGCGACACGGCACGGCTGCCCTATGGCACCAAGAGCGCGCAGACCGTGGCGCGCTATGCGGTGCAGGCAGCGCAGGCGCTGTCGCGGCACGGCGTGAAATGCCTGGTCGTGGCCTGCAACACCGCCGCCTCGGTGGGCCTGGACGCGGTGCGCGCCCGGGTCCGCGCCTTGCCGGTCATCGGTGTCATCGAGCCGGGCGCCCAGGCGGCCTGCGCTGCCACGGCCAGCGGCCACATCGCCGTCATTGCCACCGAAGCGACGGTGCGGGGCGGGGCCTACCAACGGGCGATCCTCGAGCGGCGCGCGGACGCGAGGGTCGAGCAGTTGCCCGCCCAGCTGCTGGTGGCACTGGCCGAGGAGGGCCTGGTGGAGGGACCCGTGGCGCAGGGCGTCATCAGCCACTACCTGGCGCCGCTGTTTGCGCTCCCCTCACCACCGGACACCCTGGTGCTGGGTTGCACTCACTTCCCGGTGCTGACGCCGACCATTCGCGAAGTCCTGGGGCCGCAGGTGCGCATCGTGGACTCGGCGCTGACCACCGCCGCGGCGGTGCGCGCTGAACTGCTCGACGCCGGCATTGCCCGCACCGCCGGTTCGCAGTCGCTGCAGTTCATGGCCACCGACGGGCCGGAGCGGTTCGCGCGGGTCGGCAGTCGCTTTCTGGGCCGCACCATCGATCCGCGGCGTGTCGAGCTGATCGATCTGTAGGATTCAGTGGGCGGGTTACCTGTCAAAGAAGCATGCCGCCCGCATCTTTGAACGCCTCTCGTGTTGGCCAGGCAGGGCAGAGAATTTCGACGGCCGCCATCAGATCATCCAGTGCCTGATAGGGATCCGCCGGCGGGCGGGACGGTACCTGAATACCGCCCTCGCGCGCGAGCGGATGTTCAACTGATTTCTTTGAGGAGTTCATCGAGCAGCGAATCGCGATTGAACAATTGAAAATACTCTCGCACCTCCATCAGGTCCAGCCCGTTCCGATTCGCTTTCAGCAGCGCCCGGATATCTTCCAGATCCTGCGTGCGACGAGGATCATTCACCAGGCCTTGGAGCTTGAACCCGATCAGACCCTCCGTACTGATCACACGCAGATCGCCCAGGGAGGTTTTCAGCTCATTGGCGCCCGCCAACAGGCGGCGGGCAATCGGCCGATGGGCGTACAGCAAATCCACGCGCTCATCGCCACGTGAATAGTTTCCTGCGTCGGCACTCCGGTGCAGGCGCTGATATCCAAGCCTGAGGAGTTCCGCCTCGATGGAATCGGCATTCTCACCATCCGTCAGCAGATCGACGTCCTGGGTCGCGCGAATGACACGATGCGAAGCCAGGGCAAGACCGCCGATCAAGGCGTAACGAGCCCCGATGCGTTGCAGCGCGGCTGTCACCTCCGCGATTTGCTTGCCAAGGCGAGACAGGGGGGGCATGGCCGATCAGCTCCGTGGCGCAGGTAATTCATAAGGCAACGCCAGCTGTCGCGCAGCAATGAGAGTCGGGGTCTCGGACTGCGGCGCGGATTCCAAGGCAGGGTTGGTCACGGCCAGGAACTCGCTGTGACCGTCATCACGGGCGGCTGCTTCCACGACCTTGAAGCCGCGACCGTCGGCCAGCACGCCGGTCTGCCCCGGTTTGAGGTCGCAGGGGGCCTCCGATTCGAAACGCTGCATGCGGCGTTTGACCTGGCCGCGGTAGTGCGCCCGGGCGATGATTTCCTGGCCGGTGTAGCAGCCCTTGTCCAGGGCGATGCCGCCGGTGACATCAAGGTTCAGCATCTGCGCGACAAAGGCCTCGCTGGTCGCCACATACACTTGGGGCAATCCGTCGGCGATGTCGGCGGCCGCCCAGTCAGCGGCGGTTCCCGCAGGCGCCTCGTTGGCAGGCGGCCCGGATGATTCGGGGGGGATCAGTAGCAGCTGGCGGGAGCTGCCCCAGGGCAGGCACAGCGCCCCTGCCGGGACCGCGGGCGCCGGGCCCTGGTAGCCCAGGACGGTCCACTGCGCGGATTCGTCGGTGAGCTGCGCTTTGGCGCGCAGGACGTAGCGCTTGAGGCGTGTGATGACGGCGGCCACGAGCTCCCGCGGCAACACGGCGAGAACGTCATCGGAGGCCAGCGGCGTCAGGCGCAGCAGGGCGATCGCCCGACCCTGCGGAGTGTGGTAGCCCGACAGCTGCAGCCGCCCGCTCTCGAGGCGCATCACGTCATTGGACAGCTGGCCCTGCAGGAAACTCAGTGCGTCGACGCCGCGAACCCGCAGCACTCCCAGTCCAAGTTCTGCCACGACGCGCCAGCCTTTCTGCATGATGATGTTTTTCCTGAGCTTTCAGAGGCCGCAGCGGATGCACTTGCGTGGCCTGTTGAGGCGAATTCTGGCAGACTTCCGCACCTTCATGCAGGCTACCCCAGAATTCCCCGCCGCAGCTGCGCAAGACCCGCCGGCACCCGAACCGGTGGCCGTCACGCCGCCGCCACGTCCGCGTGAGATCGGTGGCCCGACGGGTCCGGAACCCACGCGCTATGGTGATTGGGAGCGCAAGGGTCGCTGCATCGATTTTTGAGGAGCACTCATGCGCGCCCGACCTCTATCCCCCCACTGGACGATTTACCGGATGTCCCGGTACAGCGTGCTGACCTCGCTTGCCAACCGCGCCACCGGCATGGTGCTGAGCGTGGGCCTGCTGCTGCTCATCTACTGGTTGACTGCGCTCGCGCGCGGCGCCCGCGCCTATGCCCAGGCGCAGGCAGTACTGGGATCGGATCTGGCAAAGGTGGGCTACGCGGGGGTGATCGCGGCCTTTTCGTACCACCTCGTCGCCGGGATCCGGCACCTCGTCTGGGATACCGGGCGCGGCCTGGAGAAGACGCAGTCCCAGCGCAGTGCGTGGGCGGTCATCGTCGCGGCCGTGGTGCTGGCCGCGGTGTCGATCTGGTGGGCGTTTCGCGCCCGTGAGGGGATCTGATGAGCCTGCAGACTCCGCTCGGCAAGGCGCTCGGCCTGGGCTCCGCCGGCAACGGCGTGCATCACTGGTGGGTGCAGCGACTCACGGCCGTGGCGCTGGTGCCGCTGGGCGTGTGGCTGCTGGTGTCGCTGGTGACGCTGCCGTCGCTGGATTTCGTGACCCTGGTGTCATGGATCGGGGGCACCTGGACGGCCAGCCTGCTGACCGTGTTCGTCATCACGGCCAGCTGGCATTCGCGCCTCGGCATCCAGGTGATCATCGAGGATTACGTCCATGACCATGGTCTTAAGACGACCAGCCTGGTGCTGTCGGGCTTCGTTCACGTCCTTCTGGCCGCGCTCGGCGTGTTCGCCGTGCTGCGCATTGCCTTCGGGAGCCCGCTTTGAGTGCTTATGAGTTCATCGACCATACCTATGATGTGGTCGTGGTCGGCGCCGGCGGCGCCGGTTTGCGCGCCACGCTCGGCCTCGCCGAGGCCGGTTTGTCCACCGCCTGCATCAGCAAGCTTTTTCCGACCCGCAGCCACACGGTAGCCGCGCAAGGTGGCATCAGCGCCGCGCTGGGCAACATGGGACCCGACGACTGGCGCTGGCACATGTATGACACCGTCAAGGGCTCGGACTGGCTCGGCGATCAGGACGCCATCGAGCTCATGTGCAAGGAGGCGCCCGCGGCCGTCATTGAACTGGAACACTATGGCATGCCGTTCTCGCGCACCGAGCAGGGCCGCATCTACCAGCGGCCTTTCGGCGGCATGACCACGCATTTCGGCAAGGGCACGGCGCAACGCACCTGCGCGGCCGCGGATCGCACGGGCCATGCGATGCTCCACACGCTCTACCAGCAGTCCATCCGGCACGCGGCAACTTTCTTCATCGAATTCTTCGCCATCGATCTGATCATGGAGAACGGGGAGTGCCGCGGGGTCGTGGCCCTGGACATGACCGAGGGCCGGATTCACCGCTTCCGCGCCCATCGCACCATTCTTGCCACCGGTGGCTATGGCCGCGCGTATTTCTCGTGCACGTCGGCACACTCCTGCACGGGCGACGGCAACGCCATGGTGCTGCGCGCCGGGCTGCCGCTGTCGGACATGGAGTTCGTGCAGTTCCATCCCACCGGTATCTATACCGCCGGCTGTCTGATCACCGAAGGCGCCCGCGGTGAGGGCGGCTATCTGACGAATTCGGCCGGCGACCGCTTCATGGAGCGCTACGCCCCCAATGCCAAGGACCTCGCCTCGCGCGACGTGGTGAGCCGTGCCATGACCATCGAGATCCGCGAGGGTCGCGGCGTGGGTGAGCACCAGGATCACATTCATCTGCACCTGGAGCACCTGGGGCCCGCGGTGATCCATGAACGTCTGCCCGGCATTGCCGAGACGGCGCGCATTTTCGCCGACGTGGATGTGACCCAGGCGCCGATCCCGGTGCTGCCGACGGTGCACTACAACATGGGCGGCATTCCGTGCAATTACCACGGCGAGGCGCTGTGTCCGCGCGATGGTGATGTCGAGGCAGTGGTGCCCGGGCTCATGGCCGTGGGCGAGGCCGCCTGCGTTTCGGTGCACGGCGCCAATCGCCTGGGTTCCAACTCGCTGCTGGACCTCGTGGTGTTCGGCCGCGAGGCGGCGCGGCGCTGCGCCGAAGTGGTGAAGCCCAATGAACGTCACCGTGCGCTACCGGCCGATGCCGCGGAACCTGCGCTGGCGCGCCTCGATCGGTTGCGGCAGGCGAATGGTTCGCGGCCCACTGCCGACATCCGGCTCGAGATGCAGCGCATCATGCAAACCGACGCCGCCGTCTTTCGCACCGGGCAGTCGCTGTCCGAAGGTGTGGCGAAGCTTGCGAGCACCTTTGGCTCGATGGCGGACGTGAAGGTCGCGGACCGGACGCTGATCTGGAACACGGACCTGGTGGAGACTCTGGAACTGGACAACCTGCTGCTGCAGGCCACGGCCACCATCCACTCCGCGGTGAATCGTACGGAGAGTCGCGGCGCGCATGCCCGCGAGGACTTCCCCAATCGCGATGACGTCAACTGGATGAAGCATTCCCTGGTATGGGTCGACAGCGGCGGCAAAGTGAAATTCGACTACCGACCCGTGCACATGCGCACCATGACGAGCGATGTCGAACCGATTCCACCCAAGGCCCGTACATACTGAGGTTCTTTGAGCAATGGTTGAACTGACGCTGCCGCCGGGTTCCAAGGTCAATCCGCACGGGCGAGTCCACAAGGCCACATGCGGCGCCGCCGCCGTGCGTACCTTCCGTATCTACCGCTTCGACCCGGATTCGGGGGAAAACCCGCGCATCGACACCTTCGAGGTGGACACCAAGGCCTGCGGGCCCATGGTTCTGGACGCGCTCATCCACATCAAGGGCCGGATTGATTCCACCGTCACCTTCCGTCGCTCCTGCCGCGAAGGCATCTGCGGTTCGTGCGCCATGAACATCAATGGTCTGAACTGCCTGGCCTGCACCACGGCCATCGGTGATCTGGGCTCCGAGGTGCGGATCTACCCGCTGCCGCACATGCCGGTGGTGAAGGACCTGGTGGCGGACCTGACCAATTTCTATGCCCAGTACGCCTCGGTGGAGCCCTGGCTGAAAACCCGCACGCCGGCGCCGCCGGACCAGGAGCGGCTGCAGTCGAAAGAGGAACAGGTGCTGATCGATCGGCCGGCAGCCTGCATTCTGTGCGCCTGCTGTTCGACGGCCTGTCCGAGCTACTGGTGGAACAGTGACCGTTACCTGGGGCCCGCCGCCTTGCTGGCCGCCTACCGGTGGATTGTCGACAGCCGCGATGAGGCCACGGGTGAGCGGCTTGACCAGCTGAACGATCCCTTCAAGCTGTATCGCTGCCACACCATCATGAACTGCACCGATGTATGCCCCAAGGACCTGAATCCGGCCCGGGCCATCGCCGAGATCAAGAAGAAACTGGTGGAGCGCCAGCACTGAACGCCCCTGTTCCGGATGCTGCGCTGCCAGATGCTGACCAGCGGCGGCTGCTGTGGCACTGCCGGCGCGGGATGAAGGAACTGGACGTGCTGCTCAGCCGCTACGCCCGGGAGCGGTACGCGGCCGCTCCCGCCGGCGAGCAGGCGGCGTTCGAGGCACTGCTGCAGCTGCCGGATCCGCAGATCGCCGATTACCTGCTCGGCTACGGCGCACCGCCGGACACCGACCTGGCCGACCTCGTACGGGCAGTCCTCGCCAGGGCGTGATGATTTTCGTGAAATCGGTACCCAATCTTGCATGCGAGGCGTGAACTTTCGGGACCCTTGCCGGTCTATTCAGGCACGGCGAGGCAATCTGTCCCGTAAGCGGTACGAGAGTAAAGTGTAGGGAATGACTGCCGACGCAAGCGACTTGAGCCTGGTCCAACGTGTGCAACGCGGGGACAAGGGTGCTTTTGATGTGCTGGTCCTCAAGTACCAGCATAAAGTGGTCAAGCTGGTCATGCGTTATGTACGCAATCCCGCGGAAGCAGAAGACATCGCCCAGGACGCCTTCATCAAGGCGTACCGTGCGCTGCCGCAGTTCCGGGGGGACAGTGCGTTCTATACCTGGCTGTATCGCATTGCCATCAACACCGCCAAGAATGCCGTGGTTGCGCGCGATCGCAATCCGGTCGATTTCGACCTCGACATGACCAACAACGACGAGTCCTACGAGATGCAAGGCCGACTGAAGGATTCCGAGACCCCCGAGGCCCTGGTGCTGACGGATGAAATCCGCACCACCGTGAATGCCGCCATCGCCAATCTGCCGGAAGACCTGCGAACGGCGATCGTGCTGCGCGAACTCGAGGGCCTTTCCTATGAAGAGATTGCGGCGACCATGGACTGCCCCGTGGGCACGGTCCGGTCGCGGATTTTCCGGGCGCGCGAGGCCATCGATTGCCGCCTGCGCGAGGTCTTCGAGGGTGGACTGGGTCGGGCGGAGGAAATTGGATGAGTAACGAGGAGCTGGAAAGCCAACTGTCGGCGATGTTCGACGACGAATTGCCGGCCGGCCAATGCGAGCTGCTGGCACGTCGGCTGGCGCGCGATGAACAGTTGCGCGGCCGCTGGGGCCGCTATGCGGCCATCGGGGCGTGTATCCGCGGTGATCGCGGGGTGCAGCTCGAGACAGCCCTGGCCGGCAAGGTCAGCGCCGCAATCAAGCAGGAGGCGACCCCGGCTGCATCCCCGGCCGTGGGGAAACCGGGACGTGGCTTCTTCGGTCCGTGGGTGACGACATTGGGCGGTCTGGCGACCGCGGCGGCCGTGGCCGCGGTGGCGATATTGTGGATGCGCACCGAAGGTCCCCGCGCGGTTGCGCTGAACACCCCGGCGCAGCAGCATCCGGCCGTGCAGGCCGCACCGGGCGGCGTGGCGGGACCGGTGGCCGTTGCGGCCGTCGTGCCCGCACCGCAGGCGGCGGCGCCGGCCTTGGCAATGCGGCCGCGGCAGCCCCGCGAACCGGACAGCTACGTGGTTCCGGCGACGGCGGCGCAGGGGCCGACCCTGATGGCCCCCACCGAGCTGGCCAATTACATCGTCGCCCACAGTGAATATTCAGGTCCCCTGATGCGCCGGAACGCCTTGTCGGCCCTGGTCGGAGGGGAGTCCACAGCGCCGCAGGTGACCGCCCAACCCATACCGGCGACGGTCGTGACCGGCAAATGATCCCCCTGCGTGCGGCGCGCGAGCCGATGCTGTGGCTCGTCCTGACCCTTGCGGCAACCTGCGCGGTTGCCGCGGACACGCCGCAGGACTGGCTCGACCGCATGAACACCGCGCTCACCACCCGCAACTACGTGGGTGTCTTTTCGCATTGGGAAAGTGGTCGGGTCGAGACCCTGCGCATCGTCCACCGGGTCATCGATGGCGCGGTGACGGAACGGCTGGAGTCCCTGGACGGCTCGGGTCGGCAGTTCGTCCGCAGTGGCGCCGAACTGACCTGTTACCTGCCGGATCAGCATACGGTGCTGGTCGAGAAGGCGCCGCCGAGCCTGCTGCCCGCAGGCCTGCCCAAATTCGACAGCGCCATGACGGATTACTACCTGTTGCAGAGCGAGGGCGCGATCCGCCAGATGGGCGAGAAGGCGCAGGTGATCAGCGTCACTCCCCGCGATGGTTTCCGCTACGGCTATCGGGTGTGGATCCAACGCTCCACCGGCATGCCCCTGAAGACCGAGATGCTGGACACCGATGGCAATGTGATCGAGCAGGTGGTGTTCTCAAGCCTGGTCATCCGTCATCACATCGCCGACCAGGAGTTCGTACCGCAGGTGGCGAGCGCCGGTTTTCAATGGCTGCGTGACGATGGCGCCCCGGCGGTGATCGCCGAAACCCCGGGTGTGTGGGCCGGCGCCCAGTTGCCGCCGGGGTTTCATCTGACGGCCCAGACGGCCCAGATGATGCCCGGGGTCCCGGAGCCGGTGACCCACCTGGTCTTCACGGATGGCGTGGCAGCCGTGTCCGTGTTCGTCCAGACCGAGACCATCCGCAACGCGCCGAATCAGGGCCATGCGGGGGTCACCCAGGTGGGCAATTCGTCGGCCTTCACCTCGGTGGAGTCCGGCCGCAAGTTCGTGGCCTTGGGCGAAGTGCCGCCCGCGACCGTCCGGTTCATCATTGAGTCGCTGATGCGCCAGTCCGCCACCCAGGCCTTAGGCCTGCGCTAGGCGTGCGCCTCACAATAGTGCATCGGCAGGACTGCGAGCTGTGCGACCAGATGCTGGCCGAACTGGCCGCGCTGGGCCGGCGCGAAGTCCTGCCGCCGGTGATCGTGGTGGACGTAGACACCGATCCGGAGCTGCAGCGCCGGCACGGATTGCATGTGCCGGTCCTGCTACTGGATGACACCGTGGTGTGCCGGCATCGGCTCGATGCCGTTGAATTGCTGCGATTTCTGCGTCCCCGCGGGGCCTGACCCTTCTATATAATGCGCCCCGGCCGCAAGACTCTCCGCGCGGCGGATAGTCATTTTTTTCATGCGGTTCATACGTAACTTCTCAATCATCGCGCACGTCGATCACGGCAAATCCACGCTGGCGGACCGGCTCATCCAGCTGTGCGGGGGCCTCGACGCGCGTGAAATGCAGGAACAGGTCCTGGATTCCATGGATCTGGAGCGCGAGCGCGGCATCACGATCAAGGCCCAGAGCGTCACCCTGCTGTATGACGCCAAGGACGGGCAGCGCTACGAGCTGAACCTGATCGACACGCCGGGGCATGTGGACTTCTCCTATGAGGTCTCCCGCTCGCTGGCCGCCTGCGACGGGGCGCTGCTGGTCGTGGACGCCTCCCAGGGCGTGGAGGCGCAGAGCGTCGCCAACTGCTATACGGCCCTGGAACAGGGCCTGGAAGTGCTGCCGGTCATCAACAAGATCGACCTGCCGTCGGCCGATCCGGACCGCGTGGTCAAGGAGATCGAGGACATCATCGGCATCACCGCCGATGATGCCGTCCGCGTCAGCGCCAAGACCGGCGAGGGCGTTCCCGAGCTGCTCGAGGCGCTGATTGTGCGGATTCCGGCGCCCAAGGGGGATCCCGAGGCCCCCCTGCAGGCATTGATCGTGGACTCCTGGTTCGACAACTACGTGGGCGTGGTGTCGCTGGTGCGGGTGATGAACGGCACCATCAAGCTGGGCGACAAGTTCCGCGTCATGTCCACCGGCCGCAGCCACACGGCTGACAAGCTCGGTCGGTTCATGCCCAAGTCGGTGATGCAGAAGACTCTGTCGGCCGGGCAGGTGGGGTTCGTCATCGCCGGCATCAAGGAGATCGATGGTGCCCCCGTGGGCGACACCATCACCCTGGAACATCGCCCGGCGAGCGAGGCACTGCCGGGCTTCCGGCAGATCAAACCACGGGTGTTCGCGGGCCTGTTTCCGGTCAACTCCGAAGACTATGAATCCTTCCGCGACGCGCTGTCGAAACTGAAGCTCAATGATTCGGCGCTGCACTACGAGCCGGAAGTCTCCGGCGCCCTGGGGTTCGGTTTCCGCATCGGATTTCTCGGCCTGCTGCACATGGACATCGTGCAGGAACGTCTGGAGCGCGAGTACGAGCTGGAACTGATCACCAGCGCGCCCACGGTGGTCTACGAAGTGGCCCGTACCGATGGCACGCTGGTGTACGTGGACAACCCGGCGAAGCTGCCGGCGCCCAACGAGATCGAGGATCTGCGCGAGCCGGTCATTCTCGCCAACATCCTGCTGCCTCCGGATTACGTGGGTGCGGTGTTGAAGCTGTGCAACGACAAGCGCGGCGTGCAGAAGAAGATGCTGTACCTCGGTACCCAGGTGTCATTGCAGTACGCACTGCCGATGGCCGAAGTGGTGCTCGACTTCTTCGACCGCCTGAAGTCGGTGAGCCGCGGCTATGCCTCCTTCGACTACGAGTTCAGTCATTTCCAGAGCGCGCCGCTGCAGAAACTGGACATCCTGATCAATTCCGAGCGGGTGGACGCGTTGTCCATCATCGTGCACCGCGAGCACGCCTATCAGCGTGGCCGCGAACTCGTGGACAAAATGCAGGAGCTGATTCCGCGGCAAATGTTCGAAGTCGCAGTACAGGCCGCGATCGGCAGCGCCGTCGTCGCCCGCGCCACGGTCAAGGCGCTGCGCAAGAATGTGCTCGCGAAATGCTATGGCGGTGATCTGAGCCGCAAGCGCAAGCTCCTGGAAAAGCAGAAAGCGGGCAAGAAGCGCATGAAACAGGTCGGCTCCGTCGAGATTCCGCAGGAGGCTTTCCTCGCGGTATTGCAGATCGGCCGCAAGGAATAGGAACTCACTAGATGCTGATGCAAGTTATCGATCTGTTGGCCTGGGTCTCAATTCCCGCGACGCTGATCGGCGTGGTGGACGACTGGTTCCTGCGACCCCGGCGGCAGCTGGCGCTGGCGCCGCAGGTCGCACGTGATCCGCCCTTCATCACGGCCGTCTACTACGCAATGCCGGTGCTCATCATCTGCGGTGTGGTGGGCCTCCTGAGCGCGGAGGAACTGGATTTCAGCTCCGTGCTGCTGGTGATCTCAGTCGTGACCGGTCTCATCTGGCTCATCGATGTGCTCATCTTCCGCCGCCTGCGCGCGAAGGCTGCACAGGCGGCCGGCAAGAACCTTGCGGATATCCCCGAACCGGGGACCGTGGACTACGCGCGCAGCTTCTTCCCGGTGGCGCTGGCGGTCCTGGTGCTGCGGGCGTTCGTGTTCGAACCGTTCCGGATTCCGTCGGACTCGATGATGCCGACCCTGGTGGACGGGGATTTCATCGTCGTCAACAAGTTCGCGTACGGCCTGCGGCTGCCCGTGATCAACCGGAAGTTCGTGGGCATCGGGGAGCCGCAGCGCGGTGACGTCGTGGTATTCCGCTACCCGCCCAATCCCAGCGTCAACTACATCAAGCGTCTCGTCGGCCTGCCCGGGGACCGGGTGCAGGTGAAGGACGACAAGCTCATCGTCAACGGCCAGCCGGTCGCCGCGACGGATCTGGGTCTGTATGACGACGGCTGCTACGAGGGTATGCACCTGGCCGCCGAGCAGCTGGGCAAGCATCGGCACCAGATCATGTTCTGCCCGACCCCCGGCGACATCGGCGCCGAGCCGTTGCCCACCTGCAACCGTACCCCGCCCACCAGCTACGTTTGCGTGGCGCAGCAGGTTCCGGGCATGCCGGACCGGGGCGACACGCCGACGGTCATTGTCGTGCCGCCGGCCAGCTACCTGATGATCGGTGACAACCGCGACAACAGCGCCGACAGCCGTTATTGGGGATTCGTGCCCGAGGCGAATCTGGTCGGCAAAGCGACCTGGATCTGGTTCAATTGGGACCTGAGCCGCAAGGGCGGTCCGGTCTGGAGCCGAATAGGCGCTCGCATTGACTAATCTGCCAACTTCGGCAGTGGGAGGTCTCATGTTCAGGCGACAACGTGGCGTCACACTCATTGGCTGGGTGGTTCTGCTGATTCCCGTGGCCATCGTCGGCTACATGGCCATCCGCCTGGTGCCGATCTACCTCAACTACATGCGCGTGGCGCACTCGGTGGATTCGACCATCACCGAAATGAAGGGTGAGGAGGCGACCTCGCTGAATCCGGGGATTATCCGCGCCACTCTGGGCAAGCATTTCGACATCGAGAGCATCAGCTTTCCCGATGAGAAGGATGTGGCGATCACCCGCGACGGCAGCGGCTGGACCATCGAGGCGAAGTTCGAGGACACCGCGCCGCTGTTCGGCAATATTGCCCTGGTGATCGACTTCGACAAGGTCGGCAAGATAGGCTGATGCCCGAAGTCCCACGCATGGAGTGGCCGGTCCGCTGGGTGCGGGAGCAGTTGGGCTACGAGGTGCGCGATCTGGCGCTGTTCAGCGCCGCGCTGACCCATCGCAGTGCCGCGCGGTCGCACAATGAGCGCCTGGAGTTCCTGGGCGACGCGGTCCTCAATCTCAGCATCGCCGAGCACCTGTACCGGGCCAGTCCGCAGGCGACCGAAGGGGATCTGAGCCGACTGCGGGCCTCACTGGTCAGCAGCCAGCCGCTGGCCGAGACGGCGGCCCGGATCGGCATCGGTGAGGTGCTGCGGCTCGGATCCGGGGAACTGAAGACCGGTGGCTTCCGGCGCGAATCGATCCTGGCCGATGCCCTGGAGGCACTCCTCGGGGCCGTGTACCTGGACGGCGGCCTCGCCGAGGCACAGCGCGTGATCAGCGCGCTCTTTGCGGTGCGCCTGGAGAATCTGCCGGACACGGATGATCTTAAGGATTCCAAGACCCGGCTCCAGGAATGCCTGCAGTCGCGCGGCCTGCCCCTGCCGGCGTACGAGGTCGTGCGCACCGCAGGGGAGATCCACGCGCAGACGTTCTGGGTGCGCTGCGCAGTCGATTCGCTGGGCCTCGAGGCCACGGGCCAGGGCCTGAGCCGCCGGCGCGCTGAACAGGAAGCCGCAGCGATGGTCCTGCGGGAGATTCTGGAGACCTCAGGCCGCGAGGCCCGTGGCAAGGCGGCACCATGACCGATGATTTTCGCTGCGGCTTTGTCGCCCTGGTCGGACGGCCGAATGTCGGCAAGTCGACACTGTTGAATGCGCTGATCGGCCAGAAGCTGAGCATCGTCACGCCGCGGCCCCAAACGACCCGGCATCGCGTGCTGGGTCTGCATGAGGACAGCACCGCCCAGATCGCCTTCGTCGACACGCCCGGCATTCACCAGGGTGGCAAGCGGGCGCTGAACCGGGCGATGAACCGGACGGCCGCGAGCGTGCTCGCCGACGCCGATGTGTGCGTATTCGTGATCGAGGCGCTGCAATGGACCCGCGAGGATGACCTGGTGCTCGAGCACCTCGTGCGCAGTGGCCGCCCGGTGCTGGCCGCGGTCAACAAGGTGGACAAGGTAAAGCCTCGCGAGCGCCTGCTGCCGTTCCTGCAGGAACTGGCACATCGTCATGCGTTTGCCGAAATCATCCCCATCAGCGCCACGAAACACACGAACCTGGAACCACTGCTCGGGGCGATCACCAAATTGCTGCCGGTATCACCGGCGCTGTTTCCCACCGGGCAGCTGACCGATCGGGATCTCGGGTTCCGCATCAGTGAGCTGATCCGCGAAAAACTCACCCTGGAACTGGACCAGGAGCTGCCGTACGGCATCGCCGTTGAAATCGAAGCCATGGGCCACGACGAGGGCCAGCTGAATGTGTCGGCGGCGATCTGGGTGGATCGGGCCGGTCAAAAGCCCATTGTGATCGGCGCCGGCGGCGAGCGTCTCAAGCGTGTCGGTCGCAAGGCGCGGCTGGAACTGAACCATATCCTGGGCGAACGCCTGCACCTGACGCTGTGGGTGAAGGTCCGTGAGAGCTGGGCCGACAGTGCCCGGGCGTTGACAGAGCTCGGACTCGAATGAGATCCCGCCGGACGCTGTTGGCGCAGGCCTATATCCTGCACGCCCAGCCGTACCGGGACACCAGCCGTATCCTGGAGGTCTTCACCCGCGAGCACGGCAGGGTCTCGATGTTTGCCCGTGGCGTGCGCGGGCCGAAGGCGCGGCTGGCGTCGCTGCTGCAGCCCTTCCAGCCGCTGCTGATCTCCTTCAGCTCCCGCGGCGATGCCGCCCAGTTGATCGGCGCCGAAAACGCCGCGGCCCAGCATCCCGTGCAGCTGCCTGCGGGGGCCCTGATGTGCGGATTCTATCTGAACGAACTGCTGCTGAAGCTGACGACCCGGCACGATCCGAACATGGGATTGTTTGACGGTTACGAGGCAGCCCTGCTGGCGCTGTCCGCCGGGCGCGCCCAGGAGCCGGTGCTGCGCAGCTTCGAACTGCGGCTGCTGCAGGAGGTGGGTTATGGGCTGGAGCTGACCCAGACCGTGGCCGGCGGTCCGGTGCTGGCGCAGGGGTACTATCATTTCCGCGCAGCTGATGGCCTGTTTGCGACCACGGCCGAACACTCCGGCGCCCTCGAGGGGCGTTCGCTGCTGAACCTCGTGGCGGGCACCCTTACCCAGAGCCGGGAACTGGCCGATGCCCGCCGGGTGCTGTCGGCGGCCCTGGAGCATTGCCTCGAAGGTCGGCCCATCGCCACGCGGGCGGTGGCGCGCGCCTGCGTGGGAACGGCGCTGGTACCCGGTGCCAGAAAAACAGAAGACCTTGAAACATGAATCATTCAAACATCCGCTTGGGTATCAACATCGATCACGTGGCCACGGTGCGCCAGGCGCGCCGCGCCCAGTATCCGGATCCGGTCCATGCCGCATTGCTGGCGGAGCAGGCCGGCGCCGACAGCATCACGGTGCATCTGCGCGAGGATCGACGCCATATCCAGGACCGCGATGTCCGCGCCCTGCGCGGCCTGCTGCAGACCCGCATGAATCTCGAGATGGCCGTGACCGAGGAGATGCTGGCCATTGCCTGTGAGCTGCGGCCCGCTGATTGCTGCCTGGTCCCGGAGAAGCGCGAGGAAGTCACCACCGAGGGCGGTCTGGACGTGGCCTCGCAGGTGCCGCGACTGCAGGAGGCCGCCGACCGCCTGGCGCAGGCGGGCGTGCGCCTGTCGCTGTTCATTGATCCGGATCCGCGCCAGGTCGAGGCGGCAGCCCGGAGCGGTGCACCGGCGATCGAGCTGCATACCGGCGCCTACGCGGAGAGCACAGGTTCGCAACAGGCAGCCGAATTGTCGCGGCTGCTGGCGAGCGCGCAGCTGGGGGCGCGGCTGGGACTGTCGGTGCATGCCGGGCATGGCCTGCACTACCACAACGTGCAGCCGGTGGCTGCGATCCGCGAAATCGTCGAGCTGAACATCGGGCACGCGATCGTGGCGCGCGCCATCTTTACGGGGCTCGCGAGCGCCGTGCGCGACATGAAGGCGTTGATGGCGGCAGCGCGCGCGTGAACGTCCTGGTCTTTGATATCGAGACCATTCCGGATACGGACCTCGGGCGCCGGCTACACGGCCTCACGGGGCTTTCCGATGCGGATGTCGCGCGGGCCATGTTCACGCTGCGACGCCAGAGCCACGGATCGGACTTTCTGGCGCATCCCCAGCACCGCATCGTGGCGATCTCCTGTGTGCTGCGCAGTCGCGAAGGACTCAAGGTCTGGAGCCTGGGCGACCCTGATTCCTCGGAAGGAGACCTGATCCGGCGTTTCTTTGACGGTCTGGAACGCTTCACGCCTGATCTGGTGTCCTGGAATGGCGGCGGCTTCGATCTGCCGGTGCTGCAGTACCGCGCATTGCGTGCGGGGATCCGTGCCGAGCGCTATTGGGAGACCGGGGACTCGGACACCGCGTTCCGCTACAACAATTACCTGTCACGGTTTCACTGGCGCCACATGGACCTGATGGACATCCTCGCAGGCTTCCAGGGCCGGGCGCGCGCGCCGCTGGTCGAAGTGGCCGCGCTGCTGGGGCTGCCGGGCAAGCTCGGGTTCTCCGGGGCCCAGGTGTGGGACGCCTGGCAGGCCGGGGACATCGTGCGTATCCGCCGGTACTGCGAGACCGATGTCTTGAATACCTATCTGATCTATCTGCGTTTCGAACTGATGCGGGGCCGCTTCACGGCGGAGCGGTATGCGGAGGAAGTGGCGCGTGTGAAGGCACTGCTGGCGGCGGGGACCGAGCCGCATCTTGGCGAATTCCTGCGGGCCTGGGAGGCGCTGGCCGGCGATGCGACGCCGTGAGCCGGCGCGCGAAGCTCATCGCCGAACCCGAGCAGGGCAGCGTCGCGGCCCTCACGCACGAGGGTGAGGGCATCGTGCGCGCCGGCAAGACTGCCTTCGTCGGCGGTGCGCTGCCGGGTGAACGGATCCGCTTCCGGCGCGTGCGCCGGCACCGCAGCCACGATGAGGGCCAGCTGCTGGAAGTCATCGAGAGCTCCCCCGACCGGGTCACGCCGCGTTGCAGTCACTTCGGAGTGTGCGGGGGCTGCGCCCTGCAGCACCTGTCAGCCGACCGGCAGATCGAGATCAAACAGCTGGAATTGCGCGACGCGCTCGAGCGGGTGGCGAAGGTGACGCCGGCAACATGGCTCGAGCCCCTGCGCGGCCCGCAATGGGGCTATCGCCGCCGCGCACGGCTCGGAGCGCGCTATGTGCCGAAGAAGGGGCGGGTGGTCGTGGGCTTCCGCGAGCGCCTCGCGCCCTACATCGCAGTCCTCGATCACTGCGAGGTACTCGCGCCCCCCGTCGGCGCACTCATCGGACCCCTGTCCGCGATGCTCACCGGCCTGGCGACCCGTGAGCATATCCCGCAGATTGAAGTCGCCATTGCGCAGAACGTTACCGCGCTGGTCTTCCGCGTGCTGCGGCCCTTGCCGGAAGGCGACGTTGCTGCGCTGCGGGAATTTGCCGAACAGCACCGGTTGCGCATCTACCTGCAGACCGGGGGCCTGGGTTCCGTGGCGCCGTTGGATGCGGACCCCAACCCGGAGCCGCTCAGATATTCACTGCCCGAGTTCGGCGTGGACTATGACTTCGCGCCAACCGACTTCGTGCAGATCAATGCGGCAATCAACGAGTCGATGGTATCGAGGGTCATTTCGCTCCTGGAGCTGGATGCGGGCTCCCGGGTGCTGGACCTCTACTGTGGACTGGGCAATTTCACCCTGCCCCTGGCGCGGCGCGCCGCTGCGGTGCTCGGAATTGAAGGAGACGCTGCTTTGATTGAGCGGGCACGACATAATGCGGCGGTGAACGGATTTACCAATGTGCAGTTCCTGGCCGCGGACCTCACGCAGCCGCTGCCGGTCAACGCCCCGTATCTGGCAAACGGCTTCACTCATCTGGTGCTTGACCCGCCGCGAGCGGGGGCGTTGGAGGTTATGCCAACCATCGCACACCTTGCACCCCGCAAAGTCGCTTACATTTCCTGTCACCCGGGAAGTCTCGCCCGGGACATCGGCGTACTGGTTCACGAATTCGGATTTGCATTGCGCGCCGCCGGGGTGCTGGACATGTTCCCGCACACCGCGCACGTGGAGTCAATGGCAATCCTGACGCCGCCTGATGGCGTGAAAGGTCGAGGGAGTGGACGAAAGACATGACGCTCGGGCCGCTGATGATCGACCTGGTGGGACCGCAGGTAACCCCCGAGGAGCGCGAGATGCTCGCGCATCCGCTGGTCGGCGGCGTCATCCTCTTTGCGCGCAACTACGAAAACCCCGAGCAGCTGCTGGAACTGACGCGCGGCATTCACGCCGTGCGCAGTCCGCCGCTGCTGATCGCGGTCGATCACGAGGGCGGTCGGGTGCAGCGCTTCCGTGCCGGATTCTCGCGGCTGCCGCCCGCGCGGCGCATCGGGCACCTGTTTGATACGGACCGCGCCGCAGGACTTGCCGCCGCCCGCAGCATGGGCTGGCTGATGGCCGCCGAACTGCGGGCCCACGGCGTTGATCTGTCCTTCGCCCCCACCGTGGACCTGGACTACGGACTGAATGAGGCCATCGGCGATCGCGCTTTGCATCCGACGGCTGATGTGACCGCACAGCTTGCGGTGTCCTACATGCTCGGCATGCGCGATGCGGGCATGGCTGCGACCGCCAAGCATTTCCCGGGGCATGGCGCCGTGGTCGCCGACTCGCATGTGTCGCTGCCCGTGGATCGCCGCGAACTGCCGGATCTCGACGCGGACCTGGCCCCGTACCGCCGGCTCATCGCCAATGGCCTGCCGGGCGTGATGGTGGCGCATATCCTGCTGCCGGCGGAGGATGACTCGCCGGCCAGTTTGTCGGCGCGCTGGATCCGGGGCATCCTGCGCACGCAGCTGAATTTCCAGGGCGCCGTGTTCACCGACGATCTGAGCATGGGCGCGGTGGCCGCCGGCGGCGGTATCGTGGAGCGCTGCCAGCGCGCGCTCGGCGCCGGTTGCGACATGCTGCTGGTGTGCAACGATCCGGCATCGCGGGCGCAGGCCCTCGCGAGTCTCAAGGCGGCCCCCGACCCGGCCTCGCATCTGCGCCTGGTGCGCATGCGCGGCCAGGACCGGCAGGACCCGCAGCAGCTGCGCGCATCGGCGGCCTGGAACGCCGCGCAGCAGCTGCTGGTGCGGCTGGGGGCGCCGCCGGCCCTGTCACTCACGGCGGAAGGCGCATGAACACGATGTCGGAAAGCGCCTGGCGCGACATCGTCGACCAGTCGCCGGAGGGCATCGTGGTGTGTGACGCGACGGTGGCCGACTGCCCCGTGGTCTACGCCAACGCGGCGTTCCAGCAACTGTCGGGTTATCCCTTGAGCGGGCTGCTCGGCCGCAATCTGCGGATGCTGCAGGGGAGCGACCAGGACCAGGAGGGGCGCCAGCGCATCCGCGAAGCCCTCGGCAAGGGCGAACCCTGCCGCGTCATGATGCGCAACTACCGCCCCGATGGCACCCAGTTCTGGAATGAAATATTGATTCAGCCGGTGCGCGATGCTGCGGGGACTCTGGTGCAGTGGATCGGTTATCACCGCGACACCCGCGAGCGGCTGCGGGCTCCGGAGAAAATGGCGCTGGCGGGTCTGCCGGCGTGGATGCGCGAGGACCGGCTTACCGGGCTGCACTCCCGGGCCTATTTTGAAGAGCTGCTGCAGCGGGATTGGTATGTCGCGCAGCGTGACGGTCACGAGATCGGACTCACCCTGCTCGATATCGATGACCTTGGGACCTACAACGATATCTTCGACCGCGCCAGCGGCGATGCCTGCATCCGCCGGGTCGCGCGCGTCATCACCGGTTCGTACCGCCGCAGCGGTGACCTGGTGGGGCGCTGGGGTGGGGGTACGTTCGCGGTGCTCACCCAGGGGGATACCTCGGTCAAGGCGCACGACTATGCGCGCGTGGTGCTGCAGCGGGTGCGCGAACTGCTGATCCATCATCCGCGGGCGACGGCCAGCGGCCGCTACGTGACGTTGAGCGCGGGTGCCGGCACGCTGGTACCGCCGCGCGATCTGGCCCTGCCGAGTTTCGTGACCGCCTGTACCACCGCCATGCAGCGCGCCAAGGGCCGCGGCAAGAACACCTCGTGTGCCACCGAGGCCAGTGATTTCGAGCACGCTGCCGAGTCCGGCGGCGCGAACGTCGCAGTCGGTCCCTAGACGCTAACGTCCGGCGCGCCGTGCACCCTGGGCCGGCGCCACCAGTGCGATCACGCCGAAGGCCGGCGCATCAAACAGATTGCGTTCGTAGAACTTCACCCGGTGATTGTCGTGCAGGACAAAAGTGGTATTGGGTGCCGCTCCCAGTGCGCCGGGGGGATTGGCAATGGCGAGGCTCAGGGCAAATCCGAGATGCAGGAACTGGCCGCGCTCCAGCATCACGGTGCCGTTGAGCTGCGGATCATCAAACCCGAGTTGCCGCAGGCTCATGCTCTCCTTCGAACCCCAGGGGCTCGCCGTCTGCGCCCAGCCGACATGGGCCACGGGCACGTAGGTGCCACTGGCCTTGAGGCGCGCCTCGATATCACCCAGCTGCAACTCCGCCGGCGTCAGCACCCGGATAAAGCGGCTGCCGGGAGGCTGCACCGGTATGCCACCGGTGTTCGTCGCGCCATCCCCCGCCGCACCGGTTTCGCCGTCGGCGGCGATGGGGACGGCGGGCGCCTGGGCCGCCTCGGCGGCCCAGTTCTCGGGACTGCCGAGCGCGGCGTTGGCACGAAAAACGATGACCTCGACGTTGTAGACCGCGGGTCCCGCAGCGGCCGCGGCGGGTGCCGGATGCGGCTCAGGGGGTGGCACGACGCCGGGGGCGGATGCCGCCTGCTGCGCCAGGCTGGTTCCGGAAAGCGGGCATGAAAGCAGGCACGCCGCCAGGAGCAGGTCTCGCAGTTTCATGCCCGAAATGGTATCACGCGCTACGGCCGCTGAAGCGCTGCAGCAATTCCTGGGCGTAGTCGAAGCGTTTCTCCACCGCATCAAGCGCTGCAGAAACGCGAATCCTCAGCGAGCCCTCCAGGCGCAGTTCCTTGGGGTGTTTCTGGATCAGCCGGATGATGACCGCCGGATCCATGGCGTTCTTCTCCTCGAACAGGACATAGCCGCCGCCGGTGCCCAGATCGAGCCGGCGCACACCCAGTGCGCGGGCCCGCACTTTCAGACGGGCCACTTTCAGCAGGTTGGCTGCGGATGCCGGCAGCTCCCCGAAGCGGTCGACGAGTTCGGCCGTGAGTTCTTCGAGGCCGGCCGCCTCCGCCGCCGCGATGCGCTTGTACAAGCCGAGCCTGACGTGCACATCGGCGACGTAGTCATCGGGCAGGAAGGCCGGGACATGCAGCTCGACCTCGGTGGCTGCGGCCAGCGGCCTGTCGAGCGCCGGCTCGCGTCCGTCCTTGAGCGCCTCGACCGCCCGCTCGAGCATGTCCAGGTACATGGCAAGTCCGACTTCGCTGAGCGAGCCGCTCTGCGACTCACCCAGCAGTTCACCGGCGCCACGGATCTCAAGATCATGGGTGGCCAGGACGAAGCCGGCGCCCAGGTTCTCCAGGGACTCGATGGCCTCGAGGCGCTTGATCGCATCGGCCGTGAGCTGTTTGCGCGGCGGCACGATCAGGTAGGCGTAGGCGCGATGATGCGAGCGACCCACCCGGCCGCGCAACTGGTGCAGCTGGGCCAAGCCAAAGCGGTCCGCGCGGTTGATCATGATGGTGTTGGCGGTCGGCACGTCGATGCCGCTTTCGATGATGGTCGTACACAGCAGGATGTTGAAGCGCCGGTGGTAGAAATCCACCATCAGCTGTTCCAGCTCCCGCTCGCGCATCTGGCCGTGGCCGATGCGCACGTCGGCCTGCGGCACCAGTTGCCGTAGGCTCGCGGCGATTTTCTCGATGTCGCGGATCTCGTTATGGACGAAGTACACCTGCCCACCGCGCCGCAGCTCGCGCATCACCGCTTCGCGGATGGTGGCGTCATGCCACTCGCTGACGAAAGTCTTGATGGCCAGGCGATCCGCCGGTGGCGTCGTGATCAGCGACAGATCGCGCAGCCCACCCAGCGCCATGTTCAGCGTGCGCGGAATGGGCGTGGCGGTCAGCGTCAGGACGTGCACCTCGGCGCGCAGTGCCTTGAGTTTCTCCTTGTCGCGGACGCCGAAGCGATGTTCTTCATCGATGACGATCAGACCGAGCTCGCGAAAGCGCACGTTGGCGTGCAGCAGGCGATGCGTGGCAATGACGATGTCGACCTTGCCCTGCTCGATGCCTTCGATGACCGAGTCGCTTTCCTTGGCGGTGCGGAAGCGCGACAGCGATTCGATGCGCACCGGCCAGTCGGCGAAGCGGTCCCGGAAATTACCCAGATGCTGCTGGGCGAGGAGGGTGGTGGGTACCAGCACCGCCACTTGCCGCCCGGCCTGCACCGCGGCGAACGCGGCCCGCATCGCGACCTCGGTCTTACCGAAGCCCACATCGCCGCACACGATGCGGTCCATGGGCTGGGTTCTGGCCAGATCCTCGAGCACCTTGCGGATGGCATCGGCCTGGTCTTCGGTTTCCTCGAACGGAAAAGCGTTGGCGAACGCGC